>BNJS01002814.1_pt1 | contig 61187 bp, 67 predicted proteins | sample 8540461 | NCBI WGS metagenome assembly BNJS01 (sample SAMD00202454, study PRJDB9452) | human saliva metagenome | isolation source: human saliva | place: Japan
TGATTTGTGCTTTTTCATTCTTACATAGGAGTGAGTTCCTATTTATTTTTATAAAGATATCAGTCTAACTCTGTAGAAATAATTTCTATGGAGTTTTCTTTTTATGGCCTGTTTTGAGAAATCATCAATTTATTTTTATAAAAAAAGCAACTATAAGGATTTTTTTAAGCAAGTGAACGTTTACTTATACAAACCAAAAAGAAAGAGGTGCGGATATGAATTATCTAGTTATTCCAGCATACCAACCTGATTTTAATCTCATAACACTGATTGAAAAAATTCACGATAAAAGTGATTTTTCAATCATTGTGATTGATGATGGTAGTTCTCCTGAATGCCAAGAAATCTTTGCTCGAGCTGAAAACTATGGGACTGTACTCCGTCATCAGATCAATCAAGGTAAAGGGACAAGCTTTGAAGACAGCTTTTTAAGTACATTCAGTCACTCAAGAAGCCTGGAACGGTGGTCACTGCTGACGCAGATGGTCAACATAGAATCTGGGACATCTTTCGTACCTTGACCAAATCAAATGAAAATCCCGATACATTAGTCCTTGGTGTCCGTGCATTTACAGGCAAGGTTCCCCTGCGTAGTCGCTTTGGAAACAGCTTGACCCGTATCTTATTTAAAATCCAAACGGGTGTCGCTGTTTCGGATACACGGACAGGATTACATGCCTTTTCAACGGATATGATTCCATTTATGCTCAAGATAGAAGGACAACGTTATGAATACGAGATGAACATGCTCCTCGAAGCAAGCCAAGCTTTCCCAATCTCGGAAGTTCCTATTGAAACAGTCTATATCAACGATAATGAGGCTTCTCACTTTAGACCTATTCGAGATGGCTTTGATGATTTATAAAAAAATATTTCTAAAGTTTGCGCTCTCGTCTTTTTAGTAGTTTTATCGTAGATTATTTGGTCTATGCTCTCTCCATTCTATTCCTAAGTTTTATTCCATCAGGGTTTACGACTTATCCTCTCAAATGGTTTGGCACGTGTGACTAGCTCCATCTTTAACTTTTTCTACCAATAAAAAAATTGGTCTTTAAGAATAAGGCTAGCAGTTTTAAAACAGGTTCAAGCTATTTTCGGACTAGCAGTTGGTCTCTTTATCTTAGATACTATTCTAATTAGACTTTTTAATTCTGGTCTTGGAGTCAACTTGCTGATTGCAAAGATTCTTGTCGGAATCATGCTCTTCATCCTCTCATGGACAGTTCAAACTCGCTATATTTTCAAAGAAAGGAGTTTTAGTCCCTCATGAAAATTTTTAAAGAAACCCTATTTATACGCATCGGTCTTGGGTATGCTCCTGACAAGTTCCTTTACCTATTCGATGTTGAAGACCTTTGTACTCGCTGAAACGATTTCCGCTGTATCCAATACCAGCTCCACATCTGACACTGCAGCAGCAAGTCAAGCAGCAAAAAATGCCCAAGTGACAGATAGCAGCTATTCAGATGGAAATATCAGTGTCAACCTAACTGAAAAAACTGTGAATGAAACACAGGTCTATGTGGCGGATGTGACTCTTAGCTCTGCAGATTATCTGAAGACAGCCCTAGCACAAAACTCCTATGGAACCAACGTCACAGCCAAAACTTCTGTAACAGCTGCTGAAAATAATGCTATTCTAGCTGTCAACGGTGACTACTATGGAGCCAATAGCTCCGGTTACGTTATCCGTAATGGAGTTGTCTATCGGGACAGTGTCCGTGAAGACGCTAGTAACGGTGACCTTGCCATTTATAAGGATGGCTCTTTTAAAATCATCTACGAGGACCAAGTTTCAGCCAATCAGTTAGTTCAGGACGGTGTGGTCAATCTACTGGCATTTGGACCTTCTCTAGTTGAAAATGGGGAAATCTCTGTCAGCACTAATGCAGAAGTTGGTCAGGCTATGGCTTCAAACCCTCGTACAGCTATTGGGATTATCGATGAAAACCACTACATCATTGTCGTTTCGGATGGTCGGACCTCTGAGAGCAAGGGCTTGTCTCTTTATCAGATGGCAGAAGTGATGAAGTCGTACGGAGTGAAGACAGCCTATAACCTTGATGGCGGTGGATCCTCAACTCTCTACTTCAATGGTCAGGTAATCAATAAACCGACTACAGGTGGAAGCAAGATATCAGAAAGGGCGGTGAGTGATATTGTCTTCATCGGTTATTAAAAACAAACGCGTTAAAAAGACACTTGTTAGTTATAGTCTACTCACTATTTTCTTCTTAGCATTTAGCCGTATCTACGAGTCCTTTAGTTTTGGGGAGACCTCCCTTCATATGCACTATCTCTTTGTAGTACCTCTAGTAGGTGGCGTCATTCTAGCATTTCTGTTGAAAATCATCCCAAACTTAGCGCGAATCAGCCTAAACTTGTGGAACTCGGCAGTTGCGGTTCTAACAGCTGGAATGCTCTTTCGAGGAATCGTCAACCTATCAGGTCGTTCAACGACACTAGATCAACCCTACTGGTATATTGGCCTTGCCTTTGCTATTTTGGCTATAGTATCGCTTTTCATTCAGAAGAAGAACAGTAAGCAATTAGCTTAAAAATGAAGAAACTGGTTGTTGAGAGGAACAGCCAGTTTTTGATAGAAGAATTGTAAAAGGTAGATGGACTATTTGAAATGGCAAAGAATAAAGTTCTTTTAAATATGAGATAAAGATTAAAAGGGCTATCAAGTGATGTAGCCCTTTTGAGTTATACAAGAGAATTACCATGAAAAGCTGTCGTTGGAGCATTGAGTGCTTCTAACCATTGCTTATTCTTTACAGGGCAAAGAGTTACGGATATACCTGTCATATCTAGACTGGTCATAAATGTTCCTGATTTTATAAAAGTAATAGTGACTCCTTCAATTTCTAAGAGTTGAAGGAGATCATTGATAAATATGCCCATTTCTAGGTTGCTAGTAGTACCTAGATTATTTACAAGCAATATAAATTGATCACCCTTTTTCCAATGATAGTGCAATCTTAATTTACTTATAATTTCATTTGCAAGGATTTCCGATGATTGAAATGGGACGATACGATAACCTTCTTCACCGTGTATCCCAATGCCATAAGAAATATTTCCTTCTTCCAAGTTAAATAGTGGAAGGGTAGCTTGGGGGAGACTAGCAGATTTCGTTGCAAAGCCAATCGTTGCGATTTCGGGAGCAAGCTCATGACCTAAATCAGTTAGTTGCTCGATGTCGGCACCATTTTGAGCTGCAAATCCTAGAACTTTTATGAAGTAAAGATTGTCCCTGCAAGCCCTCTTCCTCTAATTTGAAATCTATTGTGAGGTTCAATAGAAATATCGTCGTGTGCTAGACTATAGCCGACCTTTAATTCCTTCTTTTTCTAGCAGTGTTAATGGCCCGAGCTAAATTCTTTGATGTCTGCTTCGAAATTTTTTTACAATGATGAAGACACCGTGACCATTGTTTAAAAAAACGAATGGACTCTAAGATTTCAGTTCTTGTAGGAGGAGTAAATAATTGGCCATAGATAGCAGCGGTAAGCATTCCTTCTCCCACATATCCAATATGCGCAGGTTCGTGACCTGAACCTCCACCCGACAATATTGGAACCTGATGAGGATTTCGATTTTTTTGATAGACTAATGGTAAGGTAGGGATGTTTTTTTCTAATTCAGGATGACTGCTGACAGTTGCCGAAAATGTAACTTGAAATAATTTTTTGTTTATGATTTGAAATAAATGTCATTGTGGTCTCTTTCCAATAATTGTCATGATTAGAAAGTCTGGTTGTGGAACTGGACTTTTTTTATTGACGTAAGCCTTCACGATTTCTGCTAGAGCATGTGAATGATAGTCTAACAAAAAACAAGTATAAGCAGATGAATCGATATCAATCTGACCGTATTCTCTTAAAATTTTTGATACAAGCAAGCGACAGTAGCTGATAAAGTGATCATAGAAGTTATTTTGCCCTTGAATATCAAAAAGTTGAATATAAAAGTCACGCTCTTGTTCGAAATAAAAAAATAATTCTTGTAATAGTTTTTGCCCTGAAATGAAGTCCAAGTTATTGGTGATATACTCGGTTAAGTCATTTTCAAATATCCAGTCTAGCAGTTCATATTTGTCAAGAAAGTGATTATAAAAGGTCTGTCTACGAATGCCAGCTGATTCCATGATATCTACAATAGAGATTTTATCAAATTCTCTAGTAGCTAATAGGTCTCTAAATGCCTTGGCAATCCGTTTTTTTGTAATAAGTGATGATGCCATAGGAAACCTTTCTTTTACTTACTTCATTTTACCAAAAAAATGTTTTAAACGGGTTTAAAAGGGGACAAATAATAGAATCTGTCCCTTATCAGCCAGCGATAAAAAATATATAATGAAAGCGAAAACAAAGGTACATGCCGAAAGGAGTTTCTCATGAAAAAAATTATAAATGAACCGACACAAGTTGTTGATGAAATGTTGCAGGGATTGTCATTCATGCATGATGACTTGGTAGAACGCTTAGATGGTTTTGATGTCATCGTTAGAAAGGCAGAAAAGACAGGAAAAGTTGGACTCATTTCAGGTGGAGGTTCAGGACATGAACCAAGTCATGCTGGATTTGTAGGAGATGGAATGTTGTCTGCTGCCATTTGTGGAGCAGTCTTCACTTCACCTACTCCGGACCAAATTTTAGAAGCCATTAAGGCGGCTGATGAAGGTGCTGGAGTTTTCATGGTCATCAAGAACTATTCTGGTGACATTATGAACTTTGAAATTGCACAAGAACTTGCTGAAATGGAAGGTATTGATGTAGCAAGTGTTGTAGTCGATGATGATATTGCTGTTGAAAATAGTCTCTATACCCAAGGGTCGTCGAGGTGTTGCAGGTACTATATTAGTCCATAAAATTTTGGGTGATGCAGCTCGTTCTGGTAAATCATTAGCTGAAATGAAGGACTTGGCCGATAAACTTGTCTTAGAAATTAAAACAATTGGGCTAGCCCTTGTCTGGAGCAACCGTTCCTGAAGTTGGGGAAACCGGGATTTGTTCTAGAAGATGATGAATTTGAATATGGAGTTGGTATTCACGGTGAGCCAGGATATAAAAAAGAGAAAATGCAACCTTCAGCACAATTGGCCTCAGAATTGGTTGAAAAACTATCTGAAGGTTTCCAACTTAAAGCTGGTGAACGCTATGGCCTTCTCATCAATGGTTTAGGAAGCACTCCTCTTATGGAACAATACGTATTTGCAAATGATGTGGCTAAATTACTCCATGAAAAAGGTGTTGAGTTGGCATTTAAGAAAATTGGAAACTATATGACCTCAATCGATATGGCTGGTTTGTCATTAACATTGATTCGATTGGCAGATGATGAGTGGTTGGATGCTCTAAATGCACCTGTTACTACCCCAGCTTGGTAAAACTCAAGGAGGAAATGTCGCATGAATGCTGAACAAGCTCTTGAATGGATGAAGCTTTTTAATGAAAAGATTCAAGAACAGAAAGATTACCTTAGTGAGCTAGACACTCCTATAGGAGATGGAGACCACGGTGGAAATATGGCGCGTGGCATGGCTGCAGTTATGGAAAACTTAGAAGGAAAGCAATTTGAGACAAGCAGTGATGTGTTTTAAACTTGTCTCAATGCAACTACTGAGTAAGGTAGGCGGTGCTTCTGGTCCCTTGTATGGCTCTGCTTTTATGGGCATGGCCAAGGCTGATTCTAATTCGAAAATAGAGGAAATCTTACAAAGCGGTTTGGATATGATTGTCAAACGTGGGAAAGCAGAAGTTGGAGAAAAGACAATGGTTGATGTTTGGACTCCTGTTATTGCTGCCTTGTCTGCTGGTCAATTGACTCAAGAGGTTATTGATAAGGTAGTGAATGCTACCAAAGATTTACTTGCAACTAAAGGAAGGGCATCTTATGTAGGAGAACGTTCTCTTGGACATATTGATCCTGGATCATTCTCATCAGGATTACTCTTTACTGCTCTTTTAGAAACTGGGGTGGTTTAATGGGAAGTATTGGTCTTGTTATCGTTTCACATTCCAAACACATTGCACAAGGTGTTGTTGAACTGATTAGTGAAGTAGCTAAAGATGTTCCGATTACTTATGTAGGAGGAACCGAAGATGGAGGAATTGGAACAAGTTTTGATCAAGTAGATAGGGTTGTTTCCGAAAATCCAGCAGATACTTTATTAGCCTTTTTTGACCTAGGTTCTGCTAAAATGAACTTAGAAATGGTGGCTGATTTCAGTGATAAAAGTATCATGATCAATAGGGTTCCAATTGTAGAAGGTGCCTATACTGCAGCTGCTCTTCTTCAGGCTGGTGCAGAACTGTCAGTTATTCAAACACAGTTGTCGGAGCTTGAAATCAATAAATAAGGAATTTTACTATAACTCTTTTTATAGGTGAGCTATTGATTATCTCAACTATCAAATTTTAAGTAAATAATTTCAAAATCAGAAAGGGATTGCTTTATGCAGTTCCTTTTTAATGTAAAAGGAGTGGAATCATAGCGTTTCTAAATTGTTAATACTCTTCGAAAATCAAATTCAAACCACGTCAACGTCGCCTTGCCGTACTCAAGTACAGCCTGCGCCTAGTTTCCTAGTTTGCTCTTTTGATTTTCATTGAGTATAATAATTCAAAACTGATTGTGATGGGACTATTCTAGCTTTAGAATTGCTCAAAAATTAAAATTTAAGGCAATCAATGGCTTAGAATAGTGCGAAAACATTTAGTTTATAGGAATTCTAAGTCTAGAATTGCATAGATATTTATGAGGGTTGGGTATTCGATAGTTAGGATTGTTCTATTCTGAACGATTTGAGCTGTCAATTGTATAGAATAGTAGTTTGCTAATGAATTTTTGAAAATTAGAGGGATAAAGTAAGAATCTTGACAATATTAATTTCTTAGATTACAATAGAATTACATACCGACAGTATGTTAGAAGGGAGTTATAATGGCAAGGAATAGAAATCCGGAAGAAACAAGAAGGAAAAATATTAGAAGTTTCGAAAGATTTATTTTTAGAAAAAGGATTTGATAATACCTCAATACAAGATATAATCGATGGATTAGGTGGATTGACGAAAAGGTGTTATTTATCATCATTTCGAGTCTAAAGATGAAATATTGCAATCAATTATTAGCGAAAATAATCAAGAAATTTTTAAATTACAATTGGAGAGGAGATACTGCATTAGAAAAAAATACAAAATTCTTTGATGGATGCGTTCTCTAATTTAGAACAACAAAGATTAGTATACTCTGTCTCAATTATGCTAAGAAGTCCACGTTTGTTAGGAGAGCAGTATTTAAGTTTATTTTCTGATTTTTACCAGGGATTAGAGAAAAAAGTTTTCGAAGGTGTTAAAGATAAATCAATTAAAACAGAATATCCTGAAGAGCTAGCTGATTTGATTGTTTTTAACTTTTGAATATTTTGGATTGGGTTCCAAATTTCTATTTATTCAGTAGAAGAATTAAAGAGTAAAATGAAGTTCATTAAACTAACTTTTGAAGGTTTGGGAGTACAGTTGATTACTGATGAAATGATGGAAGTAATTTTTCCAATTATTTGATCACTTAAAAGGTGTCAAATAAATTTTTAAGTATTGATATTTTTAAAAAAATACCATACTCTAGATATGGTATTAAAAATTCCATTATACATACCTTTAGTATGTTTGTTTTTTTGAATTTTACATACCAGAAGTATGTAAAGTGCTTTTTAAATAGTGTAATTAATATTAACAAAATTTTTGGAGGAAAAATCTATGTTGTCGCTTATTAAAATTGAATTAAATAAAGTTTCAAAAATCTAAATTATTTTTGCTTGGTTGGGTACTATATTTATAGTATTAGGTATTACAGGAATCATAATTATGGGGTTAGGGGACTGATAATAAACTAGGAGAGTTTGTTGGACAGAATACTAAAGATTTTAGAATTACTGATAAATGGGAAGGTTGGGCAATTGCAACATCATTATTTGGATCTTTATTTACCAAAGCAGCATTTTTTTGATTTTTGAATCTTATTTATTGTCTACGATTATTATTGATGAATTTAAACGAAGAACAATTTTTTTCAGCTGTTTTCCTACCCTGTTTCTAAAATAAAATTACTATGGGGAAAAAGTGCTTACAGTAATTCTGATATCATTTATTGCTCATTTTACTGCACACTTTAGTTATTCAATTATTAATTAAATTAGTAGCAGTTTTTAACTGAATCAAATTATATCCCAGTAGCTAATCAAAATGATTAACTTAGCTGGAATTACGGTTTGGAACAGTATTAATCGGAATACTACCTTTTGTTTTTAGGTATGATTAGGCATTCAATAGCTATAACAATGCTTTTCAGGACTTGGTTTAGCAGCGTTACTTTCGAATGTAAGTCCAGGTAGTTTAACTAATAATTTTTGTTGATAACTTATTCTTCTTAATATTTGCTAGTTTCATAAGTTTAATGATTGTTTCATTTTTCAATTTATACTATTTCAAGAAAAAGATATTAATATCAAGTAGTATAGTTAAATTTAATGGAAGGAAAGTGCTAATTTTGTGATGATTTATTTAAAACGAAGAGACTGTATAAGTTAGTATTTATGTTCCTGAAGAAAAAAATTCTTGCATTTAAAGCTAGATATAGAAAGAGAGATAGAAATGAGAAATATTGTTGAAATAAAAGAACTTTTTTAAAAACTATTGCTAAGGAAGAAATTTTAAGTGGTATTAACTTACAAATTTCTGAAGGAGAAATCTATGGATTTTTAGGACCAAATGGCGCAGGGAAAAACAACTTTAATGAAATGCATGTTATCCTTATCAACTGTTACATCTGGTAGTATTGAAATCTTTGGAAAAAATTTACAAGATCACAGAGAGGAGATTCTAAGTCAGGTTGGAAGTGTTATTGAAACACCAATTTTTTATGAAAATTGTACTGCAAAAGAAATTTTGGAAATTCACGCGCAATATATGAGGAAAAATATTACCGAATCAGATATAATAAGAGCTCTTTAAGGATGGTCGGATTAAAAAAATACGACTAAAAAGTAAAAAGAGTTTTCGTTAGGAATGAGACAGAGACTTGGTTTAGCTCGGGCTTTCCTAACAAAACCTAAATTGTTAATTTTAGATGAACCAATCAATGGTTTAGATCCAATAGGAATTCAAGAAATTCGGAATCTTTTGTTGTCTCTTTCTAAGGAATGTGGTGTTACAATATTCATCTCAAGTCATATTTTATCGGAAATTTCACAGATAGCAGATAAGATTGGTGTTATCAAAAATGGACAAATGCTAGAACAGGTCTCTATGAAAGAGCTTAGAGAGAGAATATTGACTTAGAAGAATATTTTATGTCACATTTTCTAAAATGAAATTTAAGAATTATGAGGTAGATTAGGAATGAAACAATTGACAAAGTACCATAAGAAGTCTTTTTATACTTTCATGATTTTTTTAATATACTAGTTCCTTTAACTAATATTGCTTTTTGCTTATTCTATTAAAAATTATAATTGATAGTGGAATGTCCCAAAAATAGGGAAGCTCTAACCCAAGCGATACTAATAGGTGCTATCGTAATATTTATCTATGCCAGTCTTAATTTTTATATCCCTTCGATTAAGAAATAAACTTGTTAGGCAGATTATGTCAAGATACAAAAAAATAAGGTGTTTAAATCTATTTTTAGATAGGGATTATAGAGAATTTTCTAAGGAAAAATCAGGGAAATTTATTTCAATATTAACTGAGAACATGAAGAAAATTGAGCAGGATTATTTGCACCAATATTTTAATATTTCAAAAAAATATTTCCTTAATGATTTTTCTCACTAGTAGCCATGTTTATAGGTAATTGGTTTTTGACCTTATTAGTTATCATTGCTAGCATTATTCCTATGATGATTTCAGGATTTATTGGACAAAAATCAGCCTCTCTACAAAATAGCTCTATGATAGCCGATCAGAAATATTTAGCTAAGGTTAAAGATATTTTAGCAGGATTTCTAGTTATAAAGAGTTTTAATGTGAAAGAGGCTATCGGTAAAGATTACAAAAACGAAAGTGAAAAATTGGATGAGATATATTTCATCAAAGGGAAATTTGATGTTTTATCTAATGTTATTTCTCAACTTTCAGGGATGATTGTTTTTTTAGTAGCCTTTGGTGGAGGAATGTATCTGGTCTTCGGTGGGCATACCACAATTGGGAGTGTTACAGCTATTGTTCAACTAGTCAATTTTGTAGTAATGCCACTAAATGAAATTGGTATGGGAATGAGTAAATTCCGTGAAGGTCAGGCTACACTGAATTCATTTGAGGTAAAAGATGTAATCGAACTTCAAACTGGTAAAACGAAAGAATATTTTGATGATGTCATTTCTTTTTCAAATGTAGATTTTTCCTACCCTAATGCTGAGGAAAAGATTTTTAATAATTTATCTTTACAGATCAAAAAGGGGGAAAAAATTGCAATAGTAGGTATGTCAGGTAGTGGAAAATCAACTTTACTCAATCTATTACTGCGTTTCTATGATGTAACAAGTGGGTATATCTCAATTGATAATCAAGATTTGCAAGCTATTTCGGCAGAGAGCCTTTATAACTTAATGACTATTGTTCAGCAAGATGTTTATATCTTTGATGATACTTTAAAAGCAAATATTACCCTTAGTCAATCCTTTACTGAAGATGATATAAAAAAAGCTGTACAGCAGTCTGGCTTAGAAAGTTATATTTTAGAAAATGAATTAGGTCTACAAACTTCATGTGGCGAGAATGGATCAAATCTATCTGGGGAGAAAGACAGAGACTTAGTATTGCACGTGCTTTAATTCGAAAAACACCGATCTTATTATTAGATGAGGCTACCTCGTCTTTAGATAATAAAGTTACTACTGAAATTGAAAATTCGATTTTAGAAATTCAAGATTTGACGGTTCTTGTTGTTACGCATAAGTTAAATAAGAGCATGTTGAAGAAATACAATAGGATTCTTTTTATGAAAAATGGAGTTATTGTTGAAGATGATTCTTTTGGTAACTTGATGGATAGGAAAGGTGAATTTTATAAATTGGTTGAGTTGAGGGTGTAGTGCTACCAGAATAAAAAGAGGATGAAAAATCTTTAATCTCAAGTTGTTTTTTTCAATAATATTATTGTTGTATAAACAAAGGAATTTGAGAATTAAAAAGTGACTTAAAAAGAAGGATAAATAATATTAATCTGTAAAATACAACTCATCGAATATGATTAAATGGTAAATATCAATTAAATTGAAAATTTTATAGTGTTATAATATAATTAAACCATAAGAGCAAGAAGGTTGTGCTTAAAAATAATCTTAGTATAGCTTATCTCTGACAAATATTTAGATTTTAGAGCTGTTTAATTTTAAGCAGTCATTATTTTTTTAAACATTAGGGGCTTCAAAGGAGAATATTTAAAATGAAATATTTTTTTGCAGGAATTGGTGAGATAAGATTTAGTAGTTATCTATTGTCTCTATGTGTAGGACTAGCCCCTCTTTTTTTCATATCTATGTAATAGGCTCTGAAATGAGTTTTGTGAAAATAGTGTTATCTATTTTGGGAATTATATTTGTTTGTATTTTAACTATTGCTCGAATTTATAGAAGATTTTTCTATAATTCACTAGAATAGTATGGGTTAGTTAATCAATTGGAACGATTATTTCTTTGTGATACTATACCACTTTTAAGTTTTTACATTAAACAACTGAATGAAGTGAAAGTTGTTTATCTCTAGAAAGGAAAACCCTCAAATTGTCCTACAAATTTCTACTTTTCGACCTTGACCACACTCTTCTTGATTTTGATGCTGCTGAGGATGTGGCTTTGACGCAACTTCTAAAAGAAGAAGGGGTTGCAGATATTCAGGCTTATAAAGACTATTACGTTCCTATGAACAAGGCTCTCTGGAAGGACTTGGAGCAAAAGAAAATCAGTAAACAAGAGCTGGTTAACACGCGCTTTTCTCGTTTATTTGCTCATTTTGGACAGGAAAAAGACGGTAGTTTTCTAGCCCAGCGTTACCAATTTTACCTTGCCCAGCAGGGGCAAACTTTTTCAGGCGCTCATGAACTTTTGGACAGTCTCATCGAGCGTGATTATGAGCTATATGCTGCGACAAATGGCATTACTGCCATTCAGACAGGGCGTTTGGCTCAATCTGGTCTGGCTCCTTATTTCAATCAAGTCTTTATCTCAGAACAGTTGCAAACACAAAAACCGGATGCTCTCTTTTATGAAAAGATTGGTCAACAGATTGCAGGTTTTAGCAAAGAAAAGACGCTGATGATTGGAGATTCTCTAACCGCCGACATTCAAGGCGGCAATAATGCTGGGATTGACACTATCTGGTACAATCCTCATCACCTCGAAAATCACACACAAACCCAGCCTACTTACGAAGTTCATTCTTACCAAGACTTGCTGGATTGTTTAGATAAACTGTAAAAAGTGGTTTAGATAGCCACTTTTTGCTATAATAGAGGCAGTAAAAACGAAGGAGTCGGCTATGGAACACTCGTCTTGGCATGCTTTGATTAAGGCGCAATTACCTGAGGGTTATTTTGGGAAAATCAATCAGTTTATGGAGCAGGTCTATGCTCAGGGGACTGTTTATCCGCCCAAAGAAAAGGTTTTTCAGGCTCTCTTGACAACACCGCTTGAAGAAGTTAAGGTGGTGATTCTAGGGCAAGATCCCTATCACGGGCCAGGTCAAGCGCAGGGCTTTGAGTTTTTCTGTACCTGACTCTATCCCAGCTCCGCCATCCTTGCAAAATATCTTGAAAGAATTGTCAGATGATATCGGGGTTAAGAAATCTCATGATTTGACAGCTTGGGCTGAGCAAGGAGTCTTGCTTCTTAATGCTTGTTTGACGGTTCCTGCTGGACAGGCCAATGGTCATGCTGGTCAGATATGGGAGCCTTTTACGGATGCTGTGATTCAGGTGGTCAATCATCTAGATAGACCAGTCGTTTTTGTACTCTGGGGAGCTTATGCACGCAAGAAGAAGGTCTTGGTTACCAATCCTCATCACTTGATTATCGAATCAGCCCATCCCAGTCCTTTGTCAGTTTATAGAGGATTTTGGGGTTCCAAGCCTTTTTCCAAGGCCAATGCATTCTTAAAAGAGACAGGACAAGAGCCAATCGATTGGCTTAGATAAGGAGAAAATATGCCTCAGTTAGCGACAATTTGCTACATTGATAACGGAAAAGAACTACTCATGCTCCATCGTAATAAGAAACCCAATGATGTCCATGAAGGGAAATGGATTGGTGTGGGTGGGAAGCTAGAGCGAGGTGAGACTCCTCAGGAATGCGCGGTGCGTGAAATCCTCGAAGAGACAGGGCTCAAAGCCAAGCCAGTTCTAAAAGGTGTTATCACCTTTCCTGAATTCACACCAGATTTAGACTGGTACACCTATGTTTTTAAGGTGACGGAGTTTGAGGGTGAATTGATTGACTGTAATGAGGGAACGCTAGAATGGATTCCCTATGACGAGGTTTTGAGCAAGCCAACTTGGGAAGGTGACCATACCTTTGTTGAGTGGCTTTTAGAAGATAAACCCTTCTTTTCAGCCAAGTTTGTTTATGATGGGGATAAATTGTTGGATACCCAAGTCGATTTCTATGAATAAAGGAGAAAGCAGATGCTACTAATCAAAAATGGTCGTGTAATGGATCCCAAGTCTGGTTTGGATCAAGTGTGTGATGTCTTAGTTCAAGATGGGAAAATTATCAAAATTGCGCCTGAGGTCAAGGAAGAAGGAGCAGAGATAATTGATGCTACTGGTCTTGTAGTTGCTCCTGGTTTGGTCGATATTCATGTTCATTTCCGTGAACCTGGTCAAACCCACAAGGAAGATATTCATACTGGTGCCCTAGCAGCCGCTGCAGGTGGTTTTACAACGGTTGTCATGATGGCTAATACTAGTCCAACCATTTCAGACGTGGAGACTTTGCAAGAAGTTCTCCAGTCAGCTGCCAAAGAGAAGATTAATGTTAAGACGGTTGCGACCATTACTAAGAATTTTAATGGGCAAGATTTGACTGACTTTAAGGCACTCTTAGAAGCTGGAGCTGTTGGTTTTTCTGATGACGGTATTCCGCTTGAAAGCAGTAAAGTTGTAAAGGAAGCCATGGAGGAAGCTAAAAAGCTTAATACCTTTATTAGTCTCCATGAGGAAGATCCAGGTTTGAATGGGATTCTTGGGTTTAATGAAAATATTGCTAAAGAACATTTCCATATCTGCGGTGCGACTGGGGTAGCTGAGTATGCTATGATGGCGCGTGATGTCATGATTGCCTATGCAACTAAGGCTCATGTTCATATCCAGCATTTGTCTAAGGAAGAAAGTGTTAAAGTAGTGGAGTTTGCTCAGGGGCTAGGTGCGCAAGTCACAGCAGAAGTAGCGCCACAGCATTTTTCTAAGACCGAAGCACTCCTTTTGACACAAGGTAGCAATGCTAAGATGAATCCTCCGCTTCGTTTGGAATCAGACCGTCGTGCCGTTATCGAAGGTCTCAAATCAGGCGTCATCACAGTTATCGCGACTGACCACGCGCCTCACCATGCGGATGAAAAAAATGTCGAGGATATTACCAAAGCGCCATCTGGTATGACTGGTTTGGAAACATCTCTATCTCTCGGTTTGACTTATTTGGTGGAAGCTGGTGAGTTGAGCTTGATGGAATTACTCGAAAAAATGACATACAACCCAGCCAAGCTTTATAACTTTGAAGCAGGTTACTTGGCTGAGAATGGTCCAGCGGACATCACTATTTTTGATGCTAAGGCTGACCGCCTTGTGGACTCCCATTTTGCTTCCAAAAGCAGCTAATTCACCATTCATCGGTGAAACCTTAAAAGGGCAGGTTAAATATACCATCTGTAAGGGACAAATTGTCTATCAAAACTAGGTGGGAGTCTGCTCTGTAAACAAAAAGAATAGAGAGCCTATATGTACCAAACCCATCATTTTAAAGACAAATTTATCTTATTTTTAAAGATATTTTTCCCTATCCTGATTTATCAATTTGCCAAATTATTCTGCCTCCTTTGTTGATACGACTATGACTGGCCAATACAATACCATGGACTTGGCTGGTGTGTCTATGGCAACCAGTATCTGGAATCCTTTCTTTACATTCCTAACAGGGATTGTGTCAGCCCTTGGTGCCCTATCATTGGTCACCATCTTGGTCGAGGCAAAAAGGAAGAAGTTGCGTCTGATTTTTACCAGTTCATCTATTTGGCCTTGGGTCTATCTGTGGTCTTGCTGGGGATGGTACTTTTCTTGGCACCACCAATCTTGAATCATATTGGACTAGAAGCACCAGTGGCGGCAGTAGCGGTTCGCTATCTCTGGTTTTTATCTATCGGGATTATCCCCTTGTTGCTCTTTTAGTGTCATTCGTTCCTTGCTGGATTCGCTGGGCTTGACCAAACTGTCCATGTACCTCATGCTTTTGTTACTTCCCTCTCAATAGTGGATTTAACTATCTCTTGATTTACGGTGCCTTTGGAGTTCCAGAGCTGGGAGGGGCTGGTGCTGGTTTAGGAACATCCTTGGCCTACTGGGTCTTGCTTGGGAATTTCTGTTCTGGTTTTATTTAAACAGGAGAAGCTCAAAGCCCTACATCTTGAGAAACGAATTCCACTTAATATGGATAAAATCAAGGAAGGAGTTCGCTTTAGGGTCTGCCTATTGGGGGAACTGTCTTTCGCGGAAGTAGCTATCTTTTCCGTGGTTGGCTTTGATTATGGCTAAGTTCTCGTCCTTGATTATCGCTAGTCACCAGTCAGCTATGAATTTTTCAACTCTCATGTACGCCTTTCCCTATGAGTATCTCATCGGCTATGGCTATTGTCGTTTCCTATGAAGTGGGAGCCAAGCGATTTGATGATGCGAAAACCTATATTGGTCTAGGAAGATGGACAGCCCTCATATTTTTGCGGCCTTCACCTTATCTTTCCTTTACATTTTTAGGGGAAATGTGGCTAGTCTTTATGGTAACGACCCAGAATTTATCGATTTGACAGCGCGTTTTTTGACTTATAGTCTTTTCTTCCAGTTAGCAGATACCTTTGCGGCACCGCTTCAGGGAATTTTGCGGGGTTATAAGGATACAGTTATTCCTTTTTACCTTGGTTTGGTTGGTTATTGGGGTGTAGCAATCCCAGTGGCTATGGTATTTGATTCCCTAACAGATTTTGGAGCTTATTCTTACTGGATCGGTTTGATTATTAGTCTAATTGTGAGTGGGGCTCTCTACCGTTGGCGTTTAACTGTGATTATGAAGAGATTTGAATCTGTAGAAAAATCTAAACGAGAAAAAGCTTGATTTTTTTAGAATTTCTATAAGCAAAAATATCCTTCCTTATCTGCATTATTTTTGCTATAGTTAAATTAGTAGTAGGCAAATGAGAATTTCAAAAATATAGAAACAATTGATATTTCACGCTACTTTACTGGTATCAGATATAAAGAAAAGAAGTTGCTTATTTTTAGCAGCTTCTTTTTCTGACATATATTTTACATAAGTTATATTACGTAAAATTATAAACTATCCAGAGCATTCTTTTGTTCATCATTAACGATATGGGTATAGAGGTCAGTGACTTGTGTGCTGGCATGTCCTAGCTGGTGACTGACCAAAACTTGCGATTTAGTGGCATCATAGAGCCTGGTTGCTAGCGTATGGCGTAGTTTATGGGGTGTTACACGGACTTTGAAGTCCTCAGAGTACTTAGCAACCATTTTCTCAACGCTGGAAGCATCGATACGATTAGGAACACCTCTGTAGAGAGTCAAAAAAAGGGCTGTATCTGTTTTTTCCGTCTTATAGCGTTGATTTCGAATGGCTAGATAATTTCTCTAGATAAGGCTTAGCAAAGGCAGCGACATTGACCGAGTCACGTTTGCCACCTTTTCGAGTGACATCAATAACCATCATTTTTGAGATTGAGATCTCTTAGATCCAGATTAACAGCTTCAGATAAGCGGACACCAGATGCCAAGAGAAGGGCGATAATGGCCAAATCACGTTCTTTATTTTTATTAAATGATGATAGGGCGCGATTTGAAAGCTGTTGTGGGATACTCTTGGTCAATATAAGTTAGAAAACCTTCTGTTTCATCACCTAGAAAGAGTTTTTGCTTGATGTTTTCAGCTCTGGCAGCAAGTGTTTCTTTCTTTTTCTTGGTTGAAACTTTCTTCATTACATTACGATAAAAATAAGGCTCTCCCTGATCGTTTTCAACTTCCTCGGTCAAATACTTATAAAGACTAGAAAGTGCTGACAAAGTCCGATTGATGGTTGTCTGAGAAACTCCTTGCTTGGTTGTATTAGCATTCAGCAAAGGACGTTCACGTAGGTAAAGGATAAAGGATTCCATGTCTTTCTTAGACATATTTTCCAAGACAGATAAAGGAATATCAGATATTTTATCAGCGTTTGAAATTCCAGACTCCAAAACCCAGCTGAAAAATCGATCGTATTCCTTGAGGTATTCGTACAAGGTTGTAAAACTGTAGGGTACAGCCAGCTTAGATTGGTAGTATTCCAGAACATACCAGGGCATGATTTGTTTTAGTTTGTCAATTCGTTCCAGTAAAATCTCACGTTTCATGATTTTCTCCATAAGTAAGTCTACTAGTAGTATAGCATAGACTTATTTATTTTTTTCAAGAAAAATTATAGTTTTTTTCGGAAAGATGTTTATAGAGCTTTTTTAAAAAAAGACTTAGACCTGAGTAAAACAGATCTAAATCTTTGGAGTTATCTATTGTGAATCATTAGCTAGTGCTTTTTTTCTAGCTTTCCAAATACTAAAACCAGAATGAAATAGTCAACAGAATAAAGGAAAATAAAAAGAGATTATCAGTAACGAAACTTCTGTTACATATACTGAAGAGCTATATAGGAGCCATGAGATACAAAAATACATTGTATAATTGCTATTGTTTTTCTTTTTCATGATTCTTAATCTTACTGTACAGATTTGATACAGTAAACTCCTTTCTAGCTTTTATGCATTATCATTTCTAACTTAATTATAATCTTATTTTTACCAAAGTTCAGTTACTTGTACGTGAAATAAATATCTTGTCTGAAAAATCATGACCACCCGTCAAACGGGTGGTTTGTACCAGGCTATAAGCCCAAATTACCGAGACTGGGAAAAACTCAATTTTGAGGAGAGAATAAAGCAAATTTTTCTAACAATAAAACGCATAATATCAAGGATTTTAACATCTGATACTATGCGTTTTCTAATTTAAAAAGACTTTTTGCCCAGTCTCTTCACGTTGTCCAAGCCTTATTGCTCTTGACTCGTCACTTGCCTCTTAAAGAGGCTTTAGTATTACTTACCACTATATCCTCATATTCTTTTACACTCAATTTATCTAGTGCTATATCATGCTTTACTCGTTCTCAAATTTTTATACTCGTGAAGAAATCATCCACTGGATAATTTCTTTAATCTTGAATATATTTCTTTAATTGTGGCTTCATTAAGTCCTCACTGTACTTACATAATAACCTTCTGCCCAGAAATGCTGATTCCCAAACTTGTACTTGAGATTGGCGTGTTTGTCAAACATCATGAGTGCACTTTTTCCTTTTTAAATAACCCATGAACCTCGAAAACACTTATCCTTGGTGGAATACTTACTAACATGTGTACATGGTCTGGCATTATGACCCTCGATAATTTCAACTCCTTTATAACTACACAAGCGATGAAATATTTCGCATAAACTACTTGATATTGATTATAGATGACTTTTCGTCTATACTTAGGGGTGAACACAATGTGATACTTACAGTGCCACTGTGTGCGATAAACTATGAGCCTTTTGTGCCATATTTTTCTCCTTTCGCTTTACAATTGGCTTGAACACCTTTATTGTATCGCGTTCGGAGTTTATTTTTACATAACATAAATTATGTAAAAACTTCTACAATAACAAATCTTTTACTTTCCCAATTTCACTTTTTGGAATAACTAGGTGAATCATATCTCCGAGATACATTCTGGTTGAGCCGTTAACTGTTTGGCTCTTGCCATTATGGACTTGGGTGGTGATGAGTACGTTATGTGGTAAGTTGAGTTCGTGAACTTGTTTTCCTGCTATTTTATCTGAAACAGGGATTTCAATGAGAGTGACTTCTCCTTCATCTGTCGCTTCTTCTGGGAGCATTTTTTCCAACATAGCCTCATAGACTGGTGCACCCTTGAGTAGATCCATGATGATGTAAGCAACCAAGGTGACTAATCCAAGTGGCATGAGGTTTCGAATATCTCCTACCATTTCGGTTACCAGAATCATAGCAGTTAAGGGAGCCTTGGATATTGCTCCAAAATAGCCACTCATTCCTAGAATGACAAATATAGGGAATTGCTGCTGACTGACAAGTCCAAGATTGACACAAGTAACACCAACTAGAGCTCCAAGTAAGGAGCCAAGCGCTAAAATTGGTAGGAAAATTCCTCCTGGAAGGCCACTTCCATAACTAATCATGCTCCAAACAAAGCGAATCAAAAAGTAAACTAATAGAACTTGGAAACTAAAATCTTGTTCAGTTAAGGAAAGAACCAGCTGATTTCCACCACCAAGGATTTGTGGTAAGAAGATTCCGACTGGGATGATGAGAATGAAAGCCAGAATTGGATAATAAGCTCTATCCAAACGGATTTTTTGACCAAGCCAGTCATAAACTCTACCAACATTGAGCACAGCTTTCTCATAGAGAAAACCAGATAGTCCAAGAAAAACTCCCATAAGGAGGTAAATCCAATACTGGTCTAGGGTCATGAGTGGGATGTTGTCTGGCATGTCCAGTACGGGTGTTAAGCCAAATATGAGTAGTGAGACAAAGTTTGCTACGAGACTAGCTGCGAGAGTAGATACCCAGAAAAAGCGTGAAAAATGGTGATAAACTTCTTCTACCACAAAGAGAAGTCCTGCAATAGGAGCATTAAAGGCTGCGGCTAATCCTGCTGCAGCTCCACTTGCAATAAGGGAACGTTCCTCAACTGGACTGGATTTGAGCCACTTAGCAATTCCTTTACCGCCGACAGCTCCAAGTTGAATACTTGGTCCTTCACGCCCCAGCATGAGTCCACTGGCAATTGCAAGAATTCCTAGAACATATTTTTTCCAAAGAACGCCCCACCAGTTGAGGGTCATGAGTCCTTTTAATTCAGCTTCGACTTGAGGAATTCCTGAACCTTTGATGTCTTTTTCTGACCGAGTTAATTTCGCACTGAGCCAACAAACTATTAAATAAAATAGACCAATGATAAAAAGATTGCGCACTAGGTGCGCTTGATCTTGATAAAGTCCTTGTATCAGGTGGAAGCCTTTTTCGATTAAAAACCGAAAAGATCCAACGATAATTCCAACAACGAGACCAACGATGATTCCTCGTCCAACTTGGGATAATATAGTACTTGAGGCAAAGGCAAATTCTTTCTTGGAGCTGAGTGTTTCTGACTGTTCCTCCATAATCATTCCTTCTAACTTAACTTTCTTTTTCTCCTAAAACCAGTGATTTAACGGGTTCAAAGCTGATTCGGTGAATTGGGGTAACTCCTAGTTTTTCAAGTCCTTCTAGGTGTTTAGCTGTTCCATAACCGGCATTAGTAGCGAAATCATAGCCGGGAAATTGCTGATCGTATTCCCTCATCAATTCGTCACGTGTCACCTTGGCTATTATAGAAGCCGCTGCAATGGAGAGGGAATTAGCATCACCTTTGATGATGGAGGTTTGTGAAATGGGTAATTCCAGTTTCATGGCATCTATCAAAAGGTGCTCAGGTTGAGAACTGAGCTGGGAGATTGCTTCCTGCATGGCCAGTTTGGTTGCTTCATAGATATTGACTTGGTCGATGACCTGATTATCCATGATACCAATGCCGATTGATAAGGCTTGATCTTGAACGGCTTGATAAATTTCTAGATGTTTCTTTTTAGGAATTTTCTTGCTGTCGTTGAGGCCTCTAATCTTACAATTTTTAGGCAAAATAACGGCCGCAGCAACTACTGGCCCAGACAGAGGACCTCGGCCGACCTCATCAACACCTGCAATTAAGGTCAATCCTTGTTTGTAAAGTTCTTTTTCGTAGGAAAGCATGGATTCCAAACGAAGATCCTCATTCAATTCAGCCTGAATGGCTTTTTTACGCTTGCTGATTTCCTTTTGAACTCCTGAGCGATTATCCTTTTCAAGCTCTAAAAAAACAGGGTTATCTAAGTCCTTGACTGTAGCAAGGAGTTCTTTGATTTCTTTAATCGTCGCCATCGAGGTCTTCCAATGTATCTAAGGTATAGTTACCGAGTTTGCCGTCACGGACTTCCTTCACGAAGAGACTGTAGAAACGGTCATAGTCGTCACGGAAACCGAGGGCGCGGGTCATATCCATAATAATAACAGGCGCTTCTTCCTCAATTTTCATTTGTTTAAAGCGTTCAGCCAGCTTTTCTGGATAATGTTCTTTGAAATAATTGAGACCAAAAATGGTCACCTCATCCATAGGAAGCAACTGGTCTTTAATAGCTCCCGTTAAGGCCAACTTAAGAGCTACAGTTTCATCTTCAAACTTAGGCCAGAGAATCCCTGGTGTGTCTAGGATTTCAAGGTCTTTATTGGTTTTGAGCCATTGTTGTCCCTTGGTAACACCTGGTTTATTGCCGACAACGGCAATTTTCTTACCAGCCAAACGGTTCATGAGAGTTGATTTACCAGCATTTGGAATCCCGATAATCATGGTACGCAAGGTTTCAATCTGAATCCCACGTTCTTTTCTGGCGAGCAATCTTATCAGCCATGAGTTTTTTGGCCGCATCTGTTACAACTTTTTACAGTCACTTGCTCTTTGGAGTTGATAGCCAGCGTCTGAATTCCTTGTGATTCAAAATACTGGCGCCATTCCTTGGTCATTGCTGGATCGGCCAAGTCTGCTTTGTTTAAAATCAAAAGTTTTGGTTTTGTCACCAACAATCTTGGTCAACATAGGATTTTGACTAGATAGAGGTAAGCGTGCATCCACCAAAATCGTCACAAAATCAACAAATTTTAAATTTTCCTGCACCTGTCGACGCGCTTTAGACATGTGTCCAGGAAACCATTGAATAGTAGCTATTGAGTTTTTCCTTTCATAGCAAGGGTTTTAGAACCCTATTTTATTTTACTATTGTCTAAACACCAAGCGAACACCAAAACTACCATGCAATGGAAAAACCTCTGATTTGATTATCACTTGATTTCACAATCTTTATATCAAACTGTGGGTGGTATTTGACAATATCTTTTTTAATTTTTAATAGTAAATTAGAAACAATATTTTTAGGTGAATAACGTGGACTAAGATGTAACAAGTCTTTGAACTCATCAACACTTAATTCTACTTTATTGCTATTATCACTAGTTTCAATGAATTTTTCAATCATTCTGGAATATTTACAGGTATAACTTTTCAATTCTTCAAAATGGAAATTGTGATTTTCTACAAATTGATTTAAGGCTTTTACAGTATTTTCTTATGAACGATTTATATTATGTGTATAGCCCATTGTTGTCTCAAAGTTAGCATGTCCTACTCTAGTCATAATATCTTTCACTGCTATGTGCATCTCATTACTTTGAAGGTAACTAATATGCATATGCCTAAACGAATGGGGAGTAACATGTTTTACCCACTTAAAACCATAGTCGCTTAAACAATTTGTCAATAATTTTCCTTCTATTCGTTTCAAAATTTGACGAAAAGTGCTTGATGTTATTGGAGAGCCGTATTCTGTTCTAAATACACTTTCAGAATGTGTAAAAGCAGGACAGGGATGTTTCTCCATATAAGCATCAAACTCTTTATTTCTCTGTATTGCCCTTTTAATAGCTTCGCTTGCAGCTTCAGGCAAAGCTACTTCTCTAATTGAATTGAGTGTTTTAGTTGTATCAAAATGAAATTGCTCAACTTTTAAACAATGATATTGAAGTGCCTTATCAATATGCAAGATTCCTTTTTCAAAATCAATATCTGATGGTAAAAATGCAGCTTCACTTATTCGAATACCTGTAAACAACAATACTATAGCAAGATCATAATAGTTTGCATTTCTGCATTGACGTAACACATCAAAAAAAGCGTGTAATTCATGGATTTCTAGAAATTTAGAATCATGTCTTTCTTTTGCTTTACGCCTTTTCTCTAGTGAAATATTTAGTTTTACCGCAGTCATAGGAGAAAACTTAATGACATTATATAACACACCATGATTAAAAATCTTATTACAAGTGCTTTTTATATGAGTCATTGTTGAAGGCGATGCATCATACATTTCTAAATATTTATTGAGATTATTTTTCATCAGAAGTGGAGTAATCCTGTCTAACAAAAAATCATCTCCTATAATTTTCCCAAGACGCTTTATAACCAGTAGTTCTCTCTGAATTGTTTGTGGTTTAACAGAGACACACCAAGTCTGAAACCAATTTTCTTTTAACTCTCCAAATGTTGTAATCAGTTCAGGACTATACTGACTTTCAAATGAAGTAGTTAGTCTATCTATTTTATCAAGAACCTCTCTTTCAGCTTGTTTCCTCGCCCTACTAGTATTCTTAGTATAACTTTACAGTTACTGATTTCCACTTTCCTGTTAGTGGATCTTTGTACTTTTCAACCACTTGATATAAGGGTTGCCCTTTTGAATTTGTTTTAGTTACATAATACATAATTTAATTCCTCTTAACTCTTAAAAAGAAATAAATCATTGTTGTATAGAATAAATAACTACCCTATATTATACCATGACTTCCTATTTTGTCCGCTTTTGCTTCCATCTTAAGAAACTTTCAAATCCTTCTAGATTAATGAAAACAAGTTTATGGGTTGGGTTAATTACATACATGGAAAATGTTCTATTTTCTCGCATTTCTTTAATCCATCTGTTCAATGTATATTGATTTAAACCATCCCATCTTTTTAGAATTCCTTTTTTATCGGCCCATTCTGCAATGGAATTTTCGACAGATATATATTTTATATTCATGTCATCATCCTTCCTAAAAAATATTTTCTCCTCCATGGCATGACTGATGAAGTCATCATAAGAATTTCACTTGCTGCTCTTTTACGGTGGCAGCCTGAACGGTCAGAAGTATCATTGTATATCATTTGTATCATGGCATATAAAGTATCGCTCTATTTTATTGATGGTTTTAATATCGCTCTTATCATGGCGAGCCATTCAAAACTGCTCCACAAATGAGGAAAGTACCATTTTGGACTATTCAATTGTCAAAGAACAAATAAAAAATCTCCTCATTTTCACACTCTATGCAATTGAGGAGATTATTTTCTAAAGCGAATTTTATCAGGAAAATCTGTCAATCCCAATAGATGGTCTGTACTGACATCGTAAAAGTTTGAGAGAGTTACCAATACATCTGCCGTCAAGGCATGCTCACCCCGTTCAATTTTAGCATAAGCTGAGTTTGTAAACGAAAGTATTTTAGCTATTTGTTTTTGGGTCAAATCGTGATCTTCCCTCAAATCTCTCAAACGTCTGTACATCTAGCTTTCTCCTGAGAAAAGTATAATATATAAAACCAAGAAATCTTTCAAACTGTCCAAACTGGACATTTTGAACTAAAATTAATTTATTAAACACTTCTCGTAAGCATATCTATTATAGGTAAGACAATATTAAGAAAGACGGTCAAAAATCTATTAACCGTCTAAAAATAAAAATGTTATAAAACATTAAAAATTGGCAAAAATCGGGTAACAAAAAGTTACATAATTTTGTTAAGGAAGGAATTAATAATGTTCAAATTACTGCTAACCAGCAAAATGAAGAAAAATGTGCACTTAATTTGACAATTCAAGACTCTAAAATAATGTTTATTTTGTTAAACTGAATTAATGGCGAAATTATATAGTAATTATAATTTAATAAACATCCTATAAAGTTAATACTAGTTTGTATTCAGAGTCTTCTACATTTTTAGTGAACTGTTACACTAAATAATAATCAATCATTTGAGTCATAACAAAAATGAACTTCGTTATACTCTAATAAAAATAAATAACCTAAAAACAAATTTTTAATATGGAGTTTGGTATATAGATTAATTATAAATATTCACCTGCTTTTTAACCAAAAATATTTATGAATTAAATTTTTCTTATTGGTAAAAATACAATTAAATTGATAAATTAAACCATTCTCCAATTAAATTTTTGATTTAATCTCTTTCCTTTTTGCCATTAAAACTAGAAAAGTTAGTACCTTAAGTACTATCGCTATGGCAATCCCGCTAACTAATATCAAAACGACTTCAATTAGCTTTTATCTCAGTTGATAAATAGAGTATCACTATAGTAACTAATGTACCTCTTATAACTATCCAGTAATCTTGTAATGATACAAAATGATTTATTCTTATCAGTTTTTAAAAATTTCTATTTAAATTTATATTGACGATACTTGATAAATTCACGATCTTGTATAAAAATCAGTGTTAGCAAAAAGAACAAATAAAAATGAAGATGTAATCTAGAGTGAAATGACAAGCATATAATTGAAATGTGATAATGCTTAAAACTAGATTTGAAGAATTAATCCAATCCTTACGTAAATTTATATAATTCCACTTAAAACGAAAAACTAAATAAATTAGAAAATTTGTTGAATAGACTATTTTTTACTGACAATCTTCTATTTCTTTCGAAAAAGTAAAAACGGAGTTGTTGCAAATAAATACTACTAACAAATATAAACCAAGTAAAAAGTATCTAGAATTATAAAAAGAAAAGAAAACTAGTTATAATAAAAATTATTTGTATGATTTTTCTACTTCTATTTGAATAGACATATCTAGTCTGATTAATTACGAATAGTGCTGAAAGAATATCTAAGTAAATATTCTTTCCACTTAGACAAACAATAATAATAGATATTAATAAAGAAGTTTTTCACTAATATAAAAATTTTTAAAATTTATCATAATAATCAGATCCTAAGCAAAAATGATAAAACGTATTGCTCACTTCCCTTTCTAAGATAGTCCAGTTAATAATGTTTCCATCGTAATAAATAAATTCACTAATACTTTAAATAATATTGTTGAAAAATCAACAACTAATCCGCTCCCAATCAAGTACGACTCTTTACAACTCCATAAAACCGAAAAATCCTAAATTATAATCATTAAAACTTTTTACCAGACTAATTTCATCTTCTGAAAAGAAGTAATCCCACATGATCTTGACTATTTGTATGTCAACTCCTATTTCCCATCGTAGATATTGCAACCACTAGATAACTACCAGAATGAGATATATTATAGTGAATGTTAGTATTTTTCAAATAGGGTTTCCCATATTTCCCGTAACCAATATCGTTTGTTCTTATATTATAGTTAAAATACTAAAATAAGTTTTAGCATAGAAAAGCTACTTGAAAAAGTCCGTACTTTCAGCTATAAACATTCTAATATGGTTAGTTTTATAACTCTCGAATAATAATTCCTGAATTTGCATCCAAAACCACTTCCTCACCTGTTACTAAAAGGCTTGTTGCTTCTTCAATATTAACTATTGCTGGAACCCCTAATTCCCTAGCAATTATGGAAGCATGAGACAACACTCCTCCTATCTCTGTAATTAAACCCTTTACCAACGGAAAAACGGGAGCCCAACCAATATCTAAGGATTTGGTCACAAGAATTTCATTTTCGTTTATTTGACCTAAATTATCTATACTATCAACAACTCTCACTTTACCTCTAACTACTCCACTAGAAACTGCTAACCCCTTTTAGATTGCTAGAATTTTGAGAATATTTTTCTGAATAGGATATTCGCTCTAATTTTTATCTGTTTAACTCTAGTTTTTATAACTTCAATATCTATGTAAAAAAATTATTTGTAACTAAATTTATTAATTCATCTTCTGTAAAATCATAAAAGTACTCATAGTATGATTCTGGAAGTCTATTCTTGAACTCTGATACAATACGTCTAAGTTGATAAACTAATAAATATAGATAATGTTTATTGTTTTCGTGGTATCTAGTAAATAATCTAGCTTTTTCAATAACTTTTTTTAGAATAAAAAGATACACTTTTATTTTGTGAACTTAATTCTACATTATTTTTCTACTACTTTTTACAAAATCAAAATCAAAATCGTCATTTATTCCATCGAATTTCCAAAGGTATACTACTAAAGATAAAAACTAGACGGATTCTCTCCCCAAGTCGGAATTGATAACTCCAATTCAGAACTTCCTCGATGTCCATAATCCTTAAGCAAATCATCAATTGCTTCTGCTAATTCAGAGTACCCTTCTTTAGATAATAGATCTGACCAATTTTTGTCTTAAAAATAGTACATATTTTTGATTTTTCGGTATTAGGCACTAAATTTTTCAAATTTTTGATTCTAGGAATAAGTTCCGCAATTTTTATTCCATTTATATCAGAAAGTAAATCCATCAATAAGGTGTCGGATAAATTCTTTTTGCAATAGATATTTCGATAAACTGACCATAGAAAATGATGCAGAAGTTGCTTCTGTATGAAGAAACATTTCTTTAGTTATCAAATTCTTAATGTTGAAAAATTCTGTAACTAATTGATTTTGTTGAATATAGGAAAAATTTTTGAATTATAGTTTTTTAGCGAAATTTTCTATTCGGGAATAAGATTTCTCTGATTCATTGGGTAAAATTTTTAAACATTTTATTATTTGATAATATAACTTTGAAAATTCTTGAAAAATCTTTTTCCAGTCCAGAGAGTAATCGACTTTTAGACCACTCAGTGTTATTACCGCCAATAATTTCATCCATTTTAGGAAAATCCGAGAATTTCATTTGTAAAATAATTTATTGCTCCTAAATTGTATTGAAGTTGAAAAATTTTTCAAGCTTTATAAAACAAATTTCATCGATATTATATGATTTGGATAAGAATTTAAATGATTTTTCTTAAAAGATTATTTATCATTTCTCCAAACATAGACCAACTTAAAATTGACATCTCACCTGGCAGAACTTCCCCAACATTACCGTAAGTCCAATGATCAAAAAGGCTTTTTATCTCCTAAAAATAATTTAATTCTTCCTAACGTAGTGATCGGTCTTACCTGAAGAATAAAAATTTTTGAATTTTGAACAGCCCACTCAATATCGCAATAATATCCTAGCTCTCTTTCTAATTTACTTCCTATTTTTAAAAATTTGATTATAAATATTATTCTCATCTAAATCTTTAATATCATTCCTAGCTATGCTTATCCTACCAGCAGCATTGGAATTCCTGAAACAAATTCATCTAGAAACAAATTATTATATTCAATTAAAAGCCTCCGATGCATCGCTTGGACTTTTCGTAAATAAAACGCCCGAAAAAAATCAGGGTAAAATCATTCTTTGAATTATCACTGCAACTTCTGAATTTATTTCAGAAGTATATCCTGAGATAAATTGCTGGCTCCTGTATACTTCAAAGATACTCATTAATTAATGAGTCTTGACTAACATTTAATTTTGACAAAAATTGACCTGCGTAGGACTTTATTTCACTATCTTCATAAGGAGAAGACGATCTCACAGCAATACTTCCCGAAAAAGACCTTCCGAAGTAACTTGTACACATTTCTAATACTGAATTAGAAAAATCTGTAATGTCTAACTCGCCACTGCCTACTTTCCTTAAAACTGAAATCGGGATAACAAAACCATTAGGAACATCAACATATTCAATTTTTGATAATTTAGTCAGGTTTAAGGCTTTTGACACCAATATCATCTTTAAGGTTGCTAGTACTGTACTATTCAAATTTACTATCTTCATAAAGTATTTTTCCAATCTCTAAATTTAGAGTATCTGTATTTTCTACATGTCCCAAATAAATATTATCGACCTTATTTTTTTCTTTTAAAAATATTCTTATTAAATTTGGTTAATGTTTTTCCTGGTCCTACTTCAAAAATACCATCTACATCTAAAGATAATGTTTTCAATTACTTTTAATCCAATTGACTGGTGATATTAATTGTTTTTGGTAAATTAAATAACACTTCATCCTTGAGTTGTAATATTCTCCTGTTAAATTATTCAGAACTTTCATATCTTCAATTTTCATAGCAATATTTGTAAAATCACTTCTCTGTATAAAATCTCTAAATTTTTTTCTGAAGCATCCTTCATTAAAGGTGAATGATAAACCCTGATTAACATTCAAAAACTATACATCTGGTACTTTCTGCAGTTTCTCTTTGCAAATGGTTAATAGCGGATATTGATCCAGAATAAACAATTTGCTTATAGGAATTAATATTTGAGGGAAATAAGTTCTTTATATTAAGTTGGGATATTGATTTATTTATATTCGAAATATCTGAGTCTGTTACAGCAATCATAGATGTTTTTCAGGAAATTGATTGAATTGAATTACTTTTATTTCGAAACATTACTAAGTTCAATAACTCAGATAGAGAAAAGAATGCCTGATACATACAAAGCACTATATTCTCCCAAACTATGACCACCAGTATATTTTTATTTTGATTTCACTACCATTAATCTTAGACTGAAAAGCATAATAAGTAAGAATTTCTGCGACAATAATTCTTAGTTGTGAAAAACTCATCAATCTTCGCTACATCAGTTAATAAGTCTATAACTTTAACAGAAGTATATTCCTCTACTGATTTACAAAATTTCATAGATTCTTCGGATGAATCTATGAAATCCAATCCCATTTTATCGTATTGACACCCTTGTCCAGGAAATACTACACCAATTATCATTATTTCTCCATCTAAAACTTATAAAATACTGTATCCACCATCTACAATAATTTGCTGACCACGAATCATATCAGCCTTACCTGATACTAAGAAAAATACTGTATCAGCTATATCTTCAGCTTTTACTAACCTTCCTGCAGGTGTTCTCTCGCTACCATCCTTTAGGATTTGAACTCCACTCGGAAAACTTTTTAAAGCATCAGTTTGGACAACACCACCAATTACAGTGTTAACAATGATATTTCTATCTGCTAATTCAATAGCAAAATATCTCGTTAAAGTTTCAATAACCGACTTAGAAGAACCTACTGCACCATATTCTGGTATATAACGTTGTCCTCCCATGCTCGAAATATTAATAATGTATCCCCCATTTTTCATCAAGGGAACTACTTTTTGAATGCACAAAAATGGGGCTTTGCTGTTTACATTCATAGTCCAGTCCCAATCTTTTAATCGCATATTTTCTAATTTTTTATGTACACCTGAAGCAGCATTATTTATAAAAAAATATCAATTTTATTAGTAAAATTTGTAATATCTATAAATAATTTTTTTATTTCGTTCTCATATGCTAAATTTGCTTGAACAGCATACACAGAAACATCGTATTCTTTCTGTAAGTCTTTTTTTAACTTTAGAGTAGAAAGCTCATCCATAAAATAATGTAAAATAATTGTTGCTCCTTCTTTTGCTAACTGGGTAGCAATTGCTTTCCCTATTCCTTTAGAACTGCCAGTTATCAGAGCAACTTTACCGCTTAATGTTTTACCAAACAATTGACAACCCTCCATACATCCATTTTGATGCCTCTCCACCAATAATTAAAAACTTTGTCACCGATATTAACTTTATTACTTTTCTTCAGTTGATCTAATGCAATAAATAGTCCAGACGTAGAAGTATTTCCAGTTTTTGTCAACCGTATAAAAATTTTTGTCAGATTCTACCCCAAAAATTTTTCGAAGATCTTTTATATCATTTTTTCAACGTATTGGGATTTGCCTGTGGAAAAAAATAATAAAATCATAATCGTCTAGATGTCTATTAGTAAGTTTAGTCATATCTAGAACAGCTTTTTCTAGATAATTCAGTGCCTTTTTTTCTAATATCATATTTGAATCGTGTTTCCATTTTGAAAATCCTTTATCCAAATTTTTGAGACATTGGGAATACTGCACCACCACCTAAAAAGTTCCATGCCTGGTTTTTCACCCTAATCCCACTGAATTAGTTTTTACATCTTCTATGAGACTACCATTGGAGTTTGCAGAAATGATAATAGCACTTGCTCCATCACCAAACATAGAGAGGTTTAACATATCACTGACCGAAGGTTCTTTATTCATTTCAATTTCACAAAAGATTGTTGGTGACATTAAATTAAAACAACAAACTAATACATTTTTAGACTTACCTAATAAAATTTCATTATTAGCTAAGTCTACTGCTTGAGAGACACCTGAACAAGCAGCATGAATTTCATACGTTTTACACTCTTTTTATTTCCAATAAATCTTGAACATAAACAACTGAATTTGGCATTATATAATCAGATTGAGCAGTAACTAAAAAAATACTATCAATATCGGACGTAGCAATTTGTGCATCTTCTATAGCTCTTCTAGCTGCAATTGTCGCCATCTCATATCCGGTATATTTCATTTGTAAATCATCATTCAAATCTACTGACCAGAAACGAGATTGGACTCCAACATTATCCAAAAATCCACGGATCAAGTTCAAAATAATCGGATAATTCATCATTAGTTATGGGATCATTGGGTAAAAAAGAACCCGTTCCAATAATAAAACTATGCTTCATATATTCCTCCCTCTAATACTAAGACTGTATTTTCTCCACCCATTCCTCGTGAAACTTTAATTGCACTTTTTCCTTTAATTTTTACTGCTTCTGATTCTATTTTTATCTGAGAGAAGGGATTATCTACTTGATTAATAAAATTTTTCGGTATTTCTTGTTTATTTAATGAGGCTATTGTGGCAATTGTTTCAACCGAACCAGAACCACCGATTAGATGTCCTAAAGCTCCCTTGTTTGCACTTAAATATATATCCTTATCAAATAAAGAATTTATTGCATTTAGCTCTGATAAATCTCCCAATTCAGTTCCTGAAGAGTAGCAATTGATAAAACCTATATCATCTAATTCAGTATTACTGTTCTTTAAGGCTTCAACAATGCATTTTGATAAAACAATTCCTTCTGGATCTAAATCCAAAAAAGTATTACCTTCATGATTAGAATAATAGCCCTTAATCTCAGCATAAATTTTAGCACCTCTATTTTTGGCGTGCTCATATTCTTCTAATACTAGCATTCCTGCCCCTTCTCCCATGACAAAGCCATTTCTTTCTTTATCAAAGGGGCCACTAAAACTATCCTTTTGACTTGTCAACAAACCTAAGCCATCGAACGAGGCAATATTTAATATTTCAGTTAGTGAATCAAAACCACCGCACAATGCAGCAATCGAATCTCCTCTAACAATTGATTTATAACCCAAACCAATAGCTTGGGTACTTGCTACACCATTATTCATCAATTGTAGATTGTCTCCCCCTATATCGAAAAGCTCTGAAACATATTCAATACAGGCATTGGGGATAGATTCTAATATAATTAATGGTTGGATTGTATAAGGAGCAACCTCACCAAATTTTTTTGAATTTATAACTCCATTTTCAAGAGAAGATTCTAAAGATTCAGTAATGTGATCAAATGGTGCAAATTCTTTAGTACACCCTAAAAAAATTCCAAAATCCTCTTTAGCAATATCTCTCTCAGTTAAAATGAGAGAATCTTCTATTGCTTGAATAGCCGAAGCTAAAGCATAACCTTCTCCATCATTAAGTAATTTTCTCATTTTTTTATTAGGAATTTGCTTCTTTATCTTGAAATCTTTTACTCTTGCCAATAAGTTTGTTTCAACACCAGAAGATTGTAAGCAATCATCAATACATATACCATTTTTTTCCGTCAAATAAATTAGTGATGAATTCATCATAATTATTCCCAAGTGGATTTACTGTACCAATTCCAGTTACAACTACTCGTTTTTCTCGCATAGTTAGTACCCCTTTTTGATAATCTTAATTTTTAATTTTTGCAATTAACTTAGTATCTGTTTTTTATATCAGCAGAAAATGTATACTCTTTTTATTGTTTCTTTTTAGTACAATTTCAGCTTTTTAAACAATCCCCTGGTCGTGCATAATTCTGAAACTTAACTTTTTCAAAAATTAAGCTCAAAAAAATTTGGAAATTGGAACGATTCCAAAAATAATGTAAGGCTTTGGGAAATCATCTCCAATAAAAGAACTCCTGGCAAAACTGGAAATAAAGGGAAATGATCTCCAAAAACATCCTCAGACATCGTGAGTCTTCTTTCGGTAATAATCCTATGCGTATCTAGATAAATAATATTATCAATCATGCTAATCTTGTCCATAGATATACTCCTTAAAAATTACTGAAGCATTAGAACCACCAAAGCCCAATGAGTTTGATAATGCAACACTAACTGGCATAAACCTTTTATTATTTGGGGTATAATCCAACTCGCATTGACCATCTTGATTATCTAGATTAATTGTAGGTGGAACAACATTATCTCTAATAGCTAATAAACAAACTGCTGATTCAAGTGCTCCTGCTCCAGAAATTAAATGACCTGTTGTAGATTTTGTAGAACTAGTAATGATTTTATTTCCAAATAGTTTTTTAACAGATAAACTCTCTGTATAATCATTATCCTTGGTAGATGTTCCGTGCATATTGATATAGTCTACTTCTTCTGTTTTTAACTTAGATACTTTTAAAGCTTTAAGCATTGAGCTATAGGCGGCTGAACCGTCCATTGGTGGATCTGTTAAGCTTACATTAGAAGTTGTTGAACCATATCCAATAATCTCACCATAAATTTTTGCCTTACGTTTTAATGCATGTTCCAATGATTCACAAATGAGTGTTGTCGCTCCCTCACCTAGTACAAATCCGGATCTATCTTTTGAAAATGGTCTAGAAGCTTTCTTAGGATTATCATTAAATGAAGTGGTTACAGCACCAAGTAGGCAAAAACTCATTAAATCGATTTCGTTAATCATAGAATCACACCCCCCAGCAACAACTACTTCTGCATCTCCACTTCTAATTAAATTAAATGCATTCCCAATAGCCTGAGTACCCTGTCGCACAAGCTGTTGAAAGAGAGTACACTGCTCCACCAAATTCATTATTCATAGAAATAACTTCAGCACAACTATGGTATTTATTTTTTTCAAAAATCACCAACACTAACAAAAGGAATTTCTTTAAAATTAGATTGGATACTATTCAAAATAGGAGTAAAATCTTCTATAAAATCTCGTTGCCCAGAATTCCCATAACTAACAGATACTTTTTGAAAATCTGTATTTTGTCTAGAAATTCCAGCATCTGATAAAGCTTCTTTAGTTGCACCTAGAGCAAATGCTATTGAACGTGAGACATATTTTTAGTTTTTATTTTTTCTAGTCCACTTGTAAAATCAAAGTTTTTTACTTCAGCAGCAATTCGACAAGGAAATGTAGTTGCATCAAAGATAGAAATTTGATCTATTCCACAGTTACCATCTAAAATGTTTATCCAAGCTTCTTCACGATTATTTCCAACTGGTGAAACTATACCAATTCCAGTAATTACAACTCTTTTAACCATTTTACTCCTCCCTATATAGGACGTCTAGCATTGCTTCGGTAGCTCGACAATCTTCTAAATCAGTTGTATCGAGCAAAGATACTAAACAATTTGAAAAGCTTAAAATCATACTATCTTCAACATATGCCTTTCCTGAACAAATAATAACTTCTTCCTGAATTTCATCAATTGAGACCTCCGTAATAATTTGTCTATCTACCAGAAGAACTTCCCTAAAATAGGAAAGTTCTTCAATAGATAATATCACTGGACGTTTGGTTTGTTGAGAAGATTTTACTATTAACCATGCTAAAGTTTGAAAAACTGATTCACAAAAGTAAATTATTTGAGTACTTTTATTCTTTTATCCTTATTATTTGAAATCAATTCATCACTTTTTGGTAATATTTTTTAAAACCTTTTGCTACTTTCCATGATGTATAATCAGTAATTCTATCTATTAAATGAAATCTCATAAACTACTCACTAACTTTCTCATAAAATAAATCAACTAAGTAGCTTACATCCAAAAGTTTCAGCAAATCTTTTTGTACGGACTTGAACAGATAAATCTTTTTGAAAATTCAGGAAACTTTTTGATTTAAGATACTCATACCAGCTTCAGAAACAAAACCTTCATCATCAAAGAATTCATCTTCAGATAATCCACCACGGATACTTTCTTGAACCTCCTTCATTGACAATTTTTACATCTATTTCTTTTGCCGACCTTAAACAGTAAATCGATTATATCTAAAAGATTCTGCATCAAGATCTTCAATCAACTTAGAAGACATTTCAATTTCATCAGACTCTACATCTAATGCATCTTCAGCTACACTTTTAAGTACTTCAAAAATTTCTTCTTTTTTTCATTATATTTTCCTTTCTTATTTAACAGATAGAGCAGCGCCAAGTCCGCCTCTAACAAAATAATTCTCGCCAGTAATAAATTTAGCGTCATCCGATATAAGAAATATGACTAACTTAGCTACATCTTCGACATCACCATATTTCTTTAAGGGTGTTAATTTCTTTATTTGTTTTCCTTTTTTATCAATTGCTTCTTACTCATCTCAGTCTCCAACATTCCAGGTGAGATGGCATTTACACGTATGTTAAACCTCCCAAGCTCTACTGATGCTGTCCTAGTTAGTGCTTCTAGTCCGGCCTTTGCAGCGGAATAGTGAGCTAAACCTGCCCACCCTATGCTTCCCATAATAGATGAAATATTGATAATATTTCCATTACCATTCTCCAACAACATAGGGAGAGCATTATTTAAACAATAAAATGCGCCACTCAAATTTAAAGCTATAGATTTATCCCACAACGAACTTGACATATTAATCAATAATTCATCATAAGATGCTCCAGCATTATTAACTAACACATCTAGTTTAGAAGTATATTTTTGATTTCAGAAAACATTCTTCTACACTTTCAAATTTTGAAATATCACACTGGATTCCTTTCACAATCTGATTTGGTTTAGCTAATTTCTCAATTTTTCTGCCGACTTCTTATTTGATAAATAAGTAAAGTAAACATCGTAATTTAAATCTACAAGCATAGTGCATATACTTCTTCCAATACCTCCACTACCACCTGTGACAATCGCAGATTTCCTCAAGCAAAAACCTCCTTTATGAACTTTTTAGTAAATATAGTCATGACTTTGAATTAATTATATGTCATAATATCCTTTTTGTCAAGAAAAATTGACTTTTTAATAACAAAATATATAATTATGATGACTACAAATGTTTTTAGTCATAAACAGATAGAGAAATTTAAAAATAAAGTGAGGAATATATTTAATTGTCTAAAGGGATTTACAAATACAGAACGAAATGCAATTTCTATTGCTCTTATTGAAGTATTCGAAGAAGAATTACGTTTTTCAAAAATAAATAAGATTAGCATTGATGACTTAGTTAAAAAGTAGGGATCTCAAAGGTTCATTCTATAACTTCTATCCATCGAAAGAAATATTATTTTTCATGTCATCAATAACATTCAAAAGAAGTTGTTTGATGAAATGATGATTATAGTAACAAGAAGAAGTTGACGAATAAAGATAAATTGAAAACTTATCCTCACGATGATTGCTGAAAAAATTACAACATCATTCTTGGATTCAAGAGTTAAATGGCGGAACTTCGAAAAACTTTAAGAAGATTGCCACAAGAATTAAAAAGAATCCTTAACGTCACAAGACATTATAGATTTTCAAACAATTTTGAATCACTTAAATCTTGAAACAAAGTGCCTATTGCAAAATGTGTCACGATGATCCAGATTATTCTTTCATCAACTACCAGAGCAAATGATTTTGGCAAGCACTATAACAAATCCATAAAAATCTAATAGATTTGTTAGTCGATAATTTAATTGTAGATAAATAAAGGAGGAAAAATTAATGGAAAACACTATTATTCAACTCAAAAATGTTTGTAAAACATTTTCAAACAAATAAACTTTATCATTAAAGCTCTTGATAATGTATCATTTGACATTCAAGAAGGGGAACTAGTTGTTATCTTAGGAGCTAGTGGAGCTGGGAAAACAACTCTTTTAAACTTACTTGGGGAATGGATTCTCCAACATCTGGTGAAATTACGGTAAATAAGCAACATATTGAAAAACTATACAGATAAACAACTTGTCCTTTATAGAAGAAATAAAATTGGTTTTTGTTTTTCAATTTTTATAATCTCATCTCTAATTTGACAGCTCTAGACAATGTTCAATTTGCAAGCAGTTATGTAGAAAATTCGCTAGATGCCAAAAGAAACTTTTAAACAAGGTAGGCTTAAAAAGAACGCTACTATAATTTTCCGTCTCAATTATCTGGAGAGAGCAACAACGTGTAGCCATTGCACGTGCTGTAGCAAAAATCCACTCATACTGCTGTGATGAACCTACAGGTGCTCTTGATTCTGTTACAGGTAGAGAGGTTTTGCAATTGCTATGACATTAATCAAAATAGTAAAAACAATTTTCATTATCACTCATAATGCAGAAATAGCAAAAAAATAGCTGACAAAGTCATTCAGATAAAGAATGGTAAACTTGACAAACTATATAAAAATGACATAAAAGTCGCTATTGATGAATTGGAATGGTGATGCCTATGATATATATTCTTAAAATTTTCAGAGACTTAAGAGGTCATTTACCTCAGATGACAACTATTTCCATTATTATTGGTATCGGAGTTGCTTTTTCATTGGTCTATATTCGACCTATTACTGGATTAAAACAATACTATCTCTGACTACTATAAACAATCGAATCTTGCAGAACTATACGCCTACGGTAATTCTATTTCTGAACATACAATAGAGGACATTCAACAAACAAATTATATCAAAAAATGTAGAGAGTCGAATCCAATTTATAGGACAGATACACGATGCGGATGTCGTGATTAATAGCCTTACCCAAACGATTAATAAACCAAACATACTAGAAGGTACATTACCCGATACTCAGTCAAAGGAAATTGCTCTAGATCACCTCTTCATGGAGGAAAATAACCTATCAGTGGGTGATTCCATTACGATAGAATTATCGGGTACAGAACTGCAGTTAACAATATCAGGCAAAGTTCAATCTTCTGAATACCTATACCAAGTAAAAGATTCTACTCAACCTGTTCCCAATCATAAAACCTATGGCTATGCCTTGATGGATAAAGATTATCTTGAAGATAATCTTCACTTTTCTACAAATCAACTGTTAGTAACCACCAATGGCTCTGATAAAGATAAGATACAACAGTCACTTGAAGAAAAGCATTCTGATTTGATTTTTGTAACAAACCAAAAAAATAGTAGCTATGCGATGTTTTGATTCCAAATTAAAAACCATAAAAATATGGCCTTAGTATTACCTCTCGTTTTTTGTGTACTAGCAATACTCATCACGCTTATCAGTATGGTCCGATATGTTGAGAATCAAAGGCAAGCTATTGCTATCATGAAAGCAATTGGGCATCCAAATAAAGTTATCTATTTTAGTATTCTGATATTTCCTACAATCACAGTGATTTTGGGGAGTGTCATTGGAGGTAGCTTGGGAATACTGATTTTTCCCCGATTTATTGATTCATACGTTAAATATTCTATTCGACTTCCCAGAACTACACACATCCTCTTTTATTCTTCCACTAACATTATTTATCATCGTCCTTTTATTATTAGAAAATCTTGTCACGTTTTTAACATGTTGGAAAATGATACAGAAAAACCTGCAACCTTATTAAGACCTAAAGTACCTAAGAAAAAGTAACCCACTCTGTAATTGAAAAATTCTCATTTTGGGATAAGGTACACTTTGAAACAAACTAGTCTTCTTTAATATTAAACTCAATAAAACAAGGTTTTTTCTTAGTTCTATTGGCCTTATATTTTCAGTTTGCTTAATTATTTCCTCAGTTGGTTTAAAATTCTCACTGACTGAAATTATTGAAACAGAATTTTCATCTAACAGGCAATATGATATTAGTGCAACTCTTGCGAGTCCTTATGATTATCAATCACCCGTTCATTACACTATTGATTCTGTAACATCTTATGATGCTTATTCCTTAGTTCAAGCCAAGATTGGCTCTAAGACGACAAAGCTAAATATCATTGATAACGAACATTCTTCTATTCAGATAATCGATGACCAACATCAATTGATTGATATTGAAAAGGCAAATGGTATCTACATATCTTCAAAAATTAATGTCTGAATTAAAAATTAGAAAAAAAGGTGATACTATTCAGCTATCCATTCTAAAATAATTCTGAAAAACAATGATATCACCGTAACTATTATCGGTTCTATTTGAGTTATACTAGCCAAAGGTATTTATACTTCTTTTACATATCTATCCGAAAAAGGTTTAAACATACCGGTCTCTAGTCTTCTCATTAAAACAGATAATATTGATAAAGCATCTAAAAGTCTTTCAAGTAACGGATTATTTTCAAGCTATACAATAAAATAATCAGAGAATAGACTACACTACAGCAAGTAAATCCATTGATGATATGGTTGTTTTTAATGATTGTAGCTTCTGCTTTACTTCTGTTACTATTATTTACAATACGTTCGATAAATATTTTTGAACGCACGAGAGATATCATGCGACTGAAAAAGTGCTTGGCTTAAAAGATTCAGAAATTAATACACTAGTTCTCAAAGAAAAATATCATTTTTAGTTACCTTTTCAACACTAGTTGGAAGTCTACTAAGCTTTTAAATTCTATATACTTTTATGTACAAGTTTAGCCCCGAAGATATGGTTTTCCAGAGAAACTAAATTAGCTTAGTTTTTCCTATTTCTTTTGTACTACTATCTGTTTTCCTGTTTCTTACCAATTTGTTTTTAAAGCCTAAAATCAAGAAAATTGACATGCTTGGTTCACTAAAGAGTATTGAGTAAGACAACTGTGTTTATCTTCTAAATAATATTTTTTCATCCCAATAATTGTCAAACCAACTGAGCTATATCTTTGATTACCTCCGTTTTGATTTCCTGGTATGATTGGTTGTTGATGTTTAAGTCAATGAGAAGATTAACTTCTGAGATTTTTTCTTTCAGACTGGCAATTGTTGGCCGTCCGAGTCTAGGGATATGTTTACTGTCGTGAGTAAGTTGACGGATTAGTTCACGCCCTCTCATGTAACGATTGAGGTCAGAACTTTCTTTGTTATAGATGAAAACGGTTCTATAATATTTGTAGTGGGTAAATCCCCTATAGATATTATGGAGCCTATTTTGTTAGAAAAAAGTCCCATAAGATCTATAATGAAAAGTGACCAAACAACTCATTAGAAAGATTCATATGGAACAATTACATTTTATCACAAAATTACTAGACATTAAAGACCCTAATATCCAAATTATAGATATCATCAATAGGGATTCCCACAAAGAAATCATCGCTAAACTGGATTATGAAGCTCCACTTTGTCCTGATTGCGGAAGTCAAATGAAGAAATATGACTTTCAAAAAGCGTCTAAGATCCCTTACCTCGAAACAACTGGTATGCCTACTAGAATTCTTCTTAGAAAACGCCGTTTTAAGTGCTATCAGTGCTCAAAAATGATGTTTGCTGAGACTCCTCTAGTTAAGAAAAATCATCAAATCCCTCGTATTAAGCATGATTTTTCTAGCCTTCCAGAGACTATGTCTTGAGATGAGTATGGCTTCACTAAGGGAAAGATGAGTTTCATTGCGCAAGATTTTAACAATCTTAATATCATCACTGTTCTTGAGGGCAGAACACAAGCTATCATCCGGAATCACTTTCTTCTCTACGATAGAGCTGTTCGTTGTCAGATGAAAATCATTACTATGGATAAGTTTAGTCCCTACTATGAATTGGCCGAGCAGCTTTTTCCGTGTGCAAAAATTGTACTTGATCGCTTTCACATTGTACAACATCTTAGCCGTGCTATGAGTCAGTCGTGTTCGTGTTCAAATTATGAATCAGTTGGAACGATAATCTCATGAATACAAGGCTATCAAACGCTACTGGAAACTCATCCAACAAGATAGTCGGAAACTCAGCGATAAACGTTTTTATCGCCCTACTTTTCACATGCACTTAACCAATAAAGAAATTCTAGACAAGCTTTTGAGCTATTCAGAAGATTTGAAACACCACTATAATCTCTATCAGCTCTTACTCTTTTCACTTTTCAGAACAAGGAGCCAGACAAATTTTTCGGACTTATCGAGGACAATCTAAAACAGGTTCATCCCCTTTTTCAGACTATCTTTAAAACCTTTCTCAAGGATAAAGAGAAGATTGTCAACTCTCTTCAATTACCCTATTCTAACGCCAAATTGGAAACGACTAATAATCTCATCAAACTTATCAAACGAAATGTCTTTGATTTCGGAATTTTGAAAACTTCAAAAATGGATTTTTTATCGCCTAAATATCAAAAAAGAAAGGACGAAATGTGTCCTTTCTCGAGCTTAGCTTTTCTTCTACCCACTACGATTGACAAAAGAGCTAATTAAATAAATATATTATTAACTATTGTTAATGATTAATAGTGTAAAACATAAAAACGAACTAAGATTAATTTTCTAATAAGGTACATTCTTAATCCGTTCGTTTTCTATTTAATAATTTTTACTATCTTAAATGCCGATTGTTGATTTATATATCATTTTAGGTACTGCTATCTTTTCATATATAAAATATGTCGAAAATATTGATTCACCCTATTGATTTTTATCGTTGATCAAAGGCCCATTGATTTTTGAGTTTTTCTTAAATCCTAATTGGTTTACTGAAAAATCGTCTAAAAAGCTTAATTCTATTAATTTGCCGACTTTCACGCTCCTTTATTAATAAAACTGAGTTTCAACCAATTCTTTATAGAGTTTGTTCCTTGATAATAGTTCTTGATGAGTACGAAGTCATGCACTTCTCCTTCTCTTATTAAAATAAATTGAATCAGCGTTTTGAATAGTAGATAATCTATGAGCAATTATTAAAACAGTCTTCTTACTAGATAAATCTTTTAATTACTTGTTGTATTTTGACTCGTTTATACTATCTAAATTCGATGTACTCTCATCCAATAATATTATGTCATTCGGAGAAATTAAAGCCCCTAGCTAACGATAACCTTTGTTGTTCACCACCACTCAAAAGTGAGTCCAGACTCCCCTATTACCCTATCTAGTATTTCTTCCTCAGAATATCCTGAAAAAGATTAACTCAAAATTAAGTGCATACAAGCAGTCAAATCTTGAAACATTCTTATTAGCAATTTGTAGATTCTCTAGTACTGTTCCAGAAAAGATTGAAGCATTTTGTTCCACAAAGGTTATCTTTGAACGAAGAACTTTAATTGGCAAATCATAAATATTATTTCCATACAATTCTATTGACCCATTATCTGAATCTATAAAATCTTTCAATAAGTTCAAATATTGTTGTTTTTCCTGAACCAGATGGTCCAACTAATGCTGTCACTCGGACCAGTAACTGAAATATTAATCTTGTTTAGAATATTTTTCATCAGAATTGCCATTATATTTAAAGGTTAAATTTTTAATTTGCAAAACTAGATTCGTTTTTATCAAGAACATTTAAAGAATTTACATCATCTTCTATCGGAAGTTCCAATGCAAGTTTAATCCTAGAATAAGCTCCTAACCCCTCATTTATTGATGACAATACTCCTCCTAGCATTGCAGCTGAGTCAGTACTAGCATTACATACATTATAAAAGGCACTTAGATTTCCAATAGATATAATCCTGTAGCAACTCTAATTGAACCAATTCCAATAATTATTATTAGCATTATTTGTAGTGCTATATTGGAAAAAGCCACTTATAATCGATTTAAAAATAGCTACTTTTTACCAATTTTTGTCGCATTAGTTGACAACACTACTCATTCTTTCAATAAAAACCACTTCTGATAAAAATGCTCGAATAGTCCTAATCCCCCGCAAAGTTCGTTCTAACTCAGAGGATAACTCTCCAACTATTTCTTGTAAATCCTTTGCAATCGGTCTAGTTTTTTTTCCAAGCAATAAGCCACAAATTAAAAGAGAGTACAGCTAACAAAGATACACCAAATAATTGAATATCAAGATAAAACATCATAATTAATGCAAATATCATTGTAAATGTTTGTGATATCAATTCTACTATTCCTTAGCCAAAATTCCCCTTAGCTGAGCTGTATCCGCACTCAAGATTGATGCCAAATCCCTCAATCTTTTTAGTATCAAATACTTCAATCTTATATTTTATTGATCGATTTACAATTTGAATTCGTAAACTACTCACTAAATTTTCACTAATACTCTCCAATATATACTGCTTAATTGAGTTAAGGATTGCAGATAACAATACTATTATGAAGAAAAATATTACAGTTTGTCCTAAAAATGTTATCGTTAATATTGTCAATAATTTTTGAAAGAAGTATTGGTTGAAAAATTGATAATGTTGACGAAATCAGTGCAATAATCAAAGCAATACTTATAGCTATTTTTATAAGGTTTTAGTAATGTTAAAAATTCCCCGAACGTGACTTCGAATGTTTTTGACTATTCATTTTTCAACCTCTTTTTGACTTTCAAATAAATTAATAGGAGTAAAATCAAATTCCACAATAACAATATGATATGACTATCAGATACTGCTGATTTTTAAAACTTTCAGAAATAGTTTCATAATAAAATGAATGGTAATACTCCAGGAAATACACGCTCAATATGGGGTATAACTATATTGGAAATAGTAGCAAAGTAGCTATCGCTGTCATCGAACTCTTAAAAAAATAAAGTTAAATAATATGCAATGAAGAAACACAAAACGCTACTAAATAGATAAGAAAAAAACTGTATTACGCTAACTTCTTTAATACTTCCTTTAAAAATGAAGAAGATTGCGATAACTAAGAATGATAGAATGGCTTGTAATACACAATCTATCAATTCAACAATGATGATTTTTGTGTACTGCTTTTTTGTTTCCGGTTAATAAATAGACTATTTTAGATTCTGGATTCTACTTATAGATCCATTTATCAGTCCACCAATCATAAATAAATAAGATGTAATTGCCAAAATTTGATTAATTGATAACACAATATAACTTCCATTGATTTCAAATATTATCAAACTAAGAATACATATAAATAGAATAAGCAATATATGACTTAAAAATTTGTATTTTCCTGCATTCAAACTATATTTTATAAATAAGAGCATATACTATTTCATCCATATTTCTTGTCCTTCTGATTTTTATACCAACCTTTAATATACATCAAAATAGTTACTATTGATGCTTGAGATAATAATAATAATAAACCATACATTTCCGAAGGATTGTTATTTCTCACTCTTCCAAATACAAATGACTTTTGACCTATTAGGGGTAATAAATTTTTCAAGTGTCGGAGCTACGACTTTCAATATGCCTGATAAAGTTATAATAAGAATACTTACAATAACAATGACAGATGGAATAGACTTTCTTGTTATTTTTACTAAAAACATTGAAAGCAATGTCAATGTTATGGCAAGATAATGATTCTTAACGTCACTTCTAAAAACAAGACCTAGGGCTAAGATAATTTTTGTAATGTTTCATCTAACATCACATAGAGCATTGCACTATTTATTAGGATAGAGCAACTGTCAACGTACTGGCTACAAGTAATTCCAGAACAAATCTGACCTGTTAAAAATCGTCTGCCATTTGGTGTTAATAATTTAGTTAATGATTCCTGACCAAATTTGTACTCCGTGAGATAGAGATCAGTGCAAATAAGATTGGAAAAATAGAGATACTAGATTGATAAGGGGAAGACAATACAGCATCTCTTACTGTTTGAAACTCCGTTAATTGACTCGTCGTATCTTCAAGCATAAGAATCTCTGTATTACCATTTGCTATCGCATTAATGACTTGAATATTTTGAAAGGTAAAGAATACAGTGATTCCAATCACAATTGCTACACCCCTCCAAAAAAGTGGCAATGATAATATTTTGTATAGTTCACTACGAGTATTTTTCATAATCATTACCCCCATCTAACTTTTTAACAGACTTAAAATATGCTTCCTCAAAAGAGCCATATTCTTCAAGAACATCTTTACTGCTACCATCAACTACCTTACCATTAGATAATCCTACATTTTTATCAACCGTAAGTTCTAACTCATTCATTCTATATAGTGGTTTGTGATTAAAACTATTTTATCGTCTCTTACAAATTCTCTTAGAAACTCTCTAACCCATCTAATTCCATCTGGATCAAGTCCATTAATTGGTTCATCAAAATAAGTATTTTTAGGATTCGCTAAAATAGCCGTAGCCAGCCCCAGTCTTTGCTTCATTCCAAGAGAGTAGTCTTTTATCTTTTTTGTGCCAGCATCCTGAAGACCAACTATTTTTAAACATTCTCAAAACATCTCTGCTATCTATACCACTAGTAAAGCAATCCACCTCAAGTGATTATAGGCTCGTCCTTGTTGGATTGGGTTTGAAAAACTATCTAAATGCTCCTACATATCTGATGGGTATTCCCCCAATTCTTCATAATTTTTCCATCAAAAAGTCGCTCTGCCTTCATCTGACGAAATCAAGCCAAGCAATATTTTTATTAGATTGATTTCTAGACCCATTTTGGCCCAATGTAATGCCGTTATTTCTCCCTTTTTGCTGTAAACGAAACTTCGAAAGAACACTCTTACTGCTAAAACTTTGCTAATTTTTCTCAATTTGTATCATTTATCTTTTTCCACCTTTTACAAATATAATTTTTTGAAATTTAGATAAATCGATTTCTTCACCAATGGGTTTCCCATCAATTTCAACCCATGCATGGGCTATAAATGGTGATACCTGAAATGCCGAAATCCAATCAGGAGTTCGCCTAGCTATTATTCCCACAGCATAACTGCTACGGATCTTTGTAGACAACCATTCCTCGCACATCTAACATTAATTGAATTTATATATATGCGCATTGTTCTACTTCGCTGGAGTAGCACTTTGAGTCCTTTTACTTAATTTCTCAATAATTTTTAGATAGTTTCTTTTAGAGGTAATCTAATTAAAAACGATACATTGGCACAAAAATGCTGTAATTTTTATTTTTAAATGATAATTTCGTTCTCTTTTCCATTCTAACTGGCGAGCTCATTTATCCACCTCCAAAATCTGTAATCTCTGAAGTTTCTCTATATCTCTTTATAATCTTCTAACTACGATAATTTAACGGGTAACTGATAGAAATATTTTTACAAAAATTCTTCAAATGAAACACCTTCAATTAACAAACCTAAAAAAATTCGTAGTTAATTGATCAAGATGGTAATACTGTCCATCATTAGAATTTAAAACTATACTACCACCATCATCTGTCTTACTAATATTAAGATTTGACGATAACTTATATTTCCTTATATACCACCACTTTCCAATAACCTCTCAGCGAGTATTCAATGATTTTGAATCCTCATAATGTTTTCTAACTGTTCTCCATCAGTACTAAATTTATTTAGCGGTGTAATAACTTTTCTCTGTCTACCAACCCTAACTATAAATCAAACATTCTTCAGAAAAGATTTTTGTAACATATCTTACGATTATTGTATTCGTAAAGGTTGATTTGGTATACTCCCCTTTATCTCTTCGCTTAAAGTATTCAAGTGACATAGATTCTGATCTTATCTCAGCCAACATAGGTTTAGTTACTTTTTGCATTAAATCTTTCATCTATATTATATTGTAATGCTGACTCCACGATGTCATATGCTGCATACGGGCTAAGAAATCTAAATGACTATCATTCATACCATTGCATTCAAATCTCTGTAAAAGACTATGAGCTTCAACTTCTTCAAGAATTCTATGAATAGATTTATCATCCGAATATGGTTCAATATTTTGTTCAGCATATGAACTTGCACAACTTGTAATTAGATCTCTTGCTGTTTGGGTTACAAAATTTGCAACTGATGGTTTTGGAGACCCATTAGAACTATACTTTATATCAAAAATCAATCTGTTCGATTTCTCGACATTCTAAACATCTCAAATTATCAGATAAACTTTCATTATCAACCAATGACTTAAAAATTTAAAAAGATTGAACTTATTTAATGTACAGATCATATAAATTTTTTATGCGATTCGGGTAATTAGAATGATACAAGGACCAAGCCATAGTAGATGAGGGGACCAAATAGTTCATCACCACCATGACCATTTATATGCATACCAATATCGTTTTTTAGCCCAATTTCTATAATTTTCCTAGCTAGACTTATATAGCGAAACGATTCTGACGGACCAAATGGGAGTGCTTTATATATATCTAAAGGATTTAAAGAGTTTAGAGTAATTGTGCTACTATACGGTAAAACCGTATGCTCTGCCGAAACCTCCTTACTTGCTCGTTCTGACCATATAGCATCACTATCAGCGCCATCCTCTGGAGATAGAAAAATTGTATTCAACTCTACTCCTAAATCCTTACAAAAATAGCAAAGAGAAGTAGAATCTAAGCCGCCTGATAAATCTGCACTTATTCTGATTTGTTTTCCCAAATTTTTCTGTAATACATCCTTTACATTTTGACGTAATTCTACTGCTACTTCAGAGATTCTTTTAGTACCACCGTTACTTCTAAAAGGAAATACCTGACTAATCTGACCTTCTAAAACTACAAGCATTTTTCGACTATTTAGAAGTTTTATATTCTCCCATGGAGTTAACTCACTAAATGGATATATAGTCTCAAAGTTTACGATACGTAAGGCAAAATAAGTTTTATTTAATTTTTGCTGTAGATTAGAAATTAATTCAGGATGGGAATGAAACAAATAATTCATCATTTCTTTCTAGATAATATATTTGGATTACAATTATTAAAGTCCCCATGGTTATAAGGTGATTCTCTTTTGTAACTGCTATAAAGATGTATGTTTTTATTTACTGAGATTATTCTCAATCATTTCAAAGTTCAAATCTTCTCTTGCTAAAAATTACTAATTTCCTCAGAATGATTGTGATGTTTAACTACCATTAATAAATTATCAGCAGTATATACATTAACTTTTATTTAAATTAATCAGTTCGTCTACCAACATATCCGCAGTAATAACTTGATCTTTTTCTCTATAATATTAACTTTCATAACGATTTATGTTTTATACCAATGATATAAACAATAAGCGAGGTTGCTCACCCTCCGCTCATTATCCTATATTTTCGATTACAACCATGGCCAGTGAATAACCAATCAACGCACAGCCAAGTAAATCACGTTCACGTGCAGTGCCTGCACCATTTGTCAAAAGTTCGATAGCTACCGATTTTTGTAATGAGTTGGTTTTGGTACATAACATTCTTCTTCCTATTATTCATATTGCCCTACAGTAATTTCAATCGAGTAACAACTATGTTTACCTGCTAAATCCTGAGCAAATTGATTTAACTTACCATATATTACTGATTTGGGTTTTTGAACTACTCTCAGAAAAACATGCTATAGAATAATTCCTAATCCCTAATAGTAACTATTAGGGTAGATGATAACTTATCATCTACATTTCATATTCTACAAAACAAATATCAGAAAAATATCCAAATTTCTGATTCTAGGTAATTTTTGATTCCAGATTATCGATGTTATGTATACTATAGTAGATTGAAGTTAGAATAGTACGCCGCAACTGCTAAAACATTTCTAGAAATGAATTTGACTTTCTTAATAGATTTGTTCATATCTTATTTTAATCTACTATAATTTCCATAAAAGTCTGTATTATTTAGATTATTATTATTCTATATCATTACTTGAGGGTAAACATGGTATAATTAGAATATATTTTAAAAGGAGAGACAATTATGAAATATAAAGTCCTAGTCATAGATGATGATATTGCCATTTTAAGACTTATTAAAAATGTTCTAGAGAATAAAAACTTTGTCGTCGATACGCGGACTGCTATTCCGAAATTGATATCTGTCATTTTATCGGCTAGTGATTTAATTATTTTAGATATTATGATGCGATGGAATTGAAAATCTGTAAGTATATCCGAGGGGTATTTCTGTTGCAATGCATATTTTAACAGTAAAGAAATTTTAGAAGAGGATATTGTATATGGTATACAGTCCAGTGCAGATGACTATATTACAAAACCATTTACGCATACCTGAAACTGGTAGCTAGAGTACAGATGCATATCCGTCGACGAAAGTGCGCAATAATCATTCTAGTGAGTTCTACAATTTGGACCTCTGGCTTAATTGATAAAACTAAAGAAGAACTTAGAAATTTCGGACATACATATTTCAACTACAAAAAGGGAATTCCAATTTGTGTTGCTTTTCCAGCAATCCAAATAGAATATTTTTCAGAATGACGAACTCTTTGATTATCTTTACCCTCATGATTCTGAAACACTGGGAAGGTCTATTACAGAGTATGTATACCAAATCGGGCAAAAATTAAAAACCTATGAAATTAATCCAATTGAAAACAATCTGGGAGGTGGTTATCAGTGGATAACGCTCTGACTTTTAACCAACTGATTAAACAAACATATTTTTAAGATTTTAAGACAATTTCTTATTAGTCTTTTTCTATTTTATTTGCTACCATTGTTATTTACTAGCTTTTACACTAATATTACTGATGCAGTGCATTTCTATCTATTTCAACGATTTCTTGGTTATATTAGTCTAATTTTATTTTCTATTATTGCTAAAAATATTAGCAACCTTCTAGAAAAGATAAAGCAAAACAAATATTGTTTATAATCAAAGTCTATTGGTTGATATAAATGAACAAGCCCCAACTAAATTAACTTTGATTGAACTGGTTGAAACAAGACAAAAATTCAGAAGTACGGTCAACGATTAATGATTCAATCGAAAAACAGACAGGAATTGATGTTTCAAGTCTCAGCTCTATACATGATTTGAAGACACCTTTAACAATTATTCAGAAATGCTCAATTTTACAATCTGATAGTTACTGGAAATATTGGTCAATGTTTGGGAGATATCGAAAATTGCTAGCCAACAGCTTAATAGATACTTTAATCAGCTAATTAGTACTCACATTCTATAATGAGTAGTTCTAATTGGGAAAGTTTCTCTTCGGATTACTTACTTGGATTATTTGAACAAGAAATTAAGTTAATTACTGATAAAAGGCTAAAATCAATTTTCAAATAATCTACCAATCACTATTAATTTAACACTTAATTTTAAAACCCTATTCCTACGAGCAATCTAAATATTATTAATAATGCAATTGACCATTCTAAAAGTAATTCTCCATTAATAAGAGTGACTATAAAGTTAATAGATAATAAATTTTATATTTTCATATGGAATAGCGATTCTTCATTTTCTGAGAATATACTCGAGAAATATGGGTTACTATACTATCAAGACAAACAGGCAACAAATTCCAGAGCAAGCAAGTCATTTCAGATTGGATTAGCATTTGTTAATCGGGTAGCGAAAATTCATGGCGAGAAGTAAATTTGAGTAATTTTGAGAACAGTGCTCTTGTCACTATTTGTATACCAGTCTAGTCTTTTTAGTTATCAAATATTTTATACCACTATGTGCAATTGAGAGATTATTCCATCAAAATATTCTCTTGAAATTTTGGATTAGGATTATTAGTAATATTTAACATTTTTACAAATTCTTCAATATTCTAATCAGATCTTTCATACTCATAAAGATAATGATTTAGCTCCTCTTGAAACGCTCTTATTTCTTCGCTCACTTGTTCTACTGTAATTGATTCTGTTAAATTTAGTTTTGAAAAGTCATACCTTGCTAGTTTTCGACTATTTGGATCTTCACTCTTCAAATTGATAAGCACTTCCGCCATCTTGTTTAAGGTGGCGATTTTTTCATTTGTTTGAGTCAGTTTTATATCTATCTCTGCTATTTCTTTTTTACTAACTCATCTTTAATGTCTTGGTATTTCTTATCTGCTTCAGTTAATTCAATGAAGAGGTTAATCTCAGTAATCTTTTCCTGTAGACTCTTAACTGTAGGTCTTCTGTATGGTATTACTCGACTATCGTTGGTTAGCTGTCTTATCAATGTTCGTCCTTTGACATACTGATTCTTATCCGAATGTTCTTTGTTATAGACAAAGTATGAGGTTGTCTCACGTATAAAGATTTTATATTTTGTTTGATTCTCTTCTTCCAGAATATCTAATTGATAATTGGGAATGAAAAATGAGACCACTCTGCTTATCACCAAAAAGACACTTTTGATATAAATGCCCTCATCAACTAGCTTCTCTATTTGGTTCTCTGCAAGTTCCACTTCAAATTCACGAACGGTATCTCGTTTTTCTTTAAATGTCTCAAAGGCTTCCTCAATCTCTTCAGTGGATACTTTATCCTTATCTCGTTCTTCTTGGAAAGCATGGTACTGTGCCTGTAAATTCTCTAATCCTTCTGAAGCACCGACTTCCTTTATTTTTAAAAATAATCTTGAAAAATTTGACATCATATAATTTCTTATCACTTATTTTTTGATGACCCAAACTTATCTTTTTGATTATCTTCTTCCAGGATAAAAGTTACATTTTTGTTTTTGAAGTCAATGGTTAGATTCAATTCTTTTTGCTTTTTGTTATTAAATCTTCTAAAGAATTGACACGGTTCAACAAAAATTCTAAACGACTTTCAATCTCTTGCTTAGCAAAATGCATTCTAAAAATTCTTCATCATATAGATCTCGTTTGCTGAGTTGTCGTCCTCGAATTGGCTTTTATCATCGTTCTATCTGTCATCAAAAACGGCTATGCTTTTGACTAAAATCAATCTGAACATGCAACTGCTAGCTTTCTCTAAAAATCATCAAACGATTTAGATTGTTGCATCAATAAAGACGTTGTTTCAATTCAAATTTATGACTGATTCCTTATATTTTTTATAATCTCGATAGGAATAACGTTCTCAATAATTTTGCACCAGCCATTTTTGAAATACGGTCTGAAATCATACGGAGGTTTCGTTCAAGGCATGGTTCGTAGCCAGGAAGGGCAGGATAGGGATGGGTGTCACTGAGGGTGGGAAACCTTTGACGTTGAAGGAGCAGTACCGACTAGAGGACTGAGGTGGTGCCAGAGAACCAAATAGCGAGCTGAGCCAGGCGGTGGGCCTCAGGTGCTGATGATGGCAGGTGGTCATTTCGTTGGTATCGGTTGAATGGAAGAGTCAAACAGAATATGTTGCGTGGGACGACCTCATGCTGCGCCAACAGGCGTTCGGACAAAAAATCATTGTGTCGAGACGGTTTGATGTCCGTTGGCTAACGATAAATGACCTGCGGAAGACCTACGGATGAGTCTGCAGGGAGAAAAGATTACGGATGGCCTAACCGATGAACAATGAAATATGAGATATTAAAAGTGAGTTAATAAAGGCCAGCGAGCGGACATCAACTGACTTCAAACAAATGAAGAATCTTTTAGCAAGCAAGACCAGCGGAAGTCTTATCAGCGGAAGGTGAAGATCAAATGAAGACTAATTTCAAACTGGAATTTAACGGAATCAGTCCCGCTGGGCGGTGAGACAAGGTGTTACTGGTGAATATTTGTGAGCCAGAGGACTGATTGAGAATGGAAGGGTGTGAAGAGATGAAATGCTGCTGGTAGTCTGGTCAGGAATTTCGAGGAGGTGTTTGGTGGAATCAGTCTGCTCTGGTGGGCATGGTGTGTAAATGTTGATGACTAAAGACTTCAGACAGGCTGTGCAAAATGGTGACAGGCTGGATTCGTTACTCAATTTGCTTCTCCGCCGTAATTTTCGCTGCTTATTCAACAGGTATCGAGACCGAGGCTGCTGCTGGGAACGTTGTATGTTCGCGATAATATTGACCCATGACTGCGGTAACGACCGGAGGTGAAGTCGCTGTTCCCGTAATGAGATGGGTTGTTGTCTATTGACATGGTCTGCTGTGTGGAGTACTTTGAGAATCGGTCGATTACGTGTTAATAATGTTGGGATTAACTCGTGAAACCAGGTTTAGGCCAAGTGACAATAGTGATTGATGAATTGACGAGGATTAGTTTTAACCTTTGTGATGATTGACAGATTTCTTGTTCAAATAATTCAGTAGTGATCGGCTTTCAGTGAAAACTATCGTTATGAATGTTTTGGAAGTGGTAATTGGCGCTGGTGGCTGTCTGTTGAGCTGTTGTTGCTGTTCGGGCTGTCTCTGAGCGACCCGTATTTCCGGTGTCATGGTTAAAATTGAGCGATGAGCCGGTGGTGATCTTCCAAATAAACACGGCTGAACGAACATCGGTGTTCCTTTTAACTGTTTTCAGTTGAATCGTGCAATCGTTGACTTCCGTTCTGGTACAATGTTGTTTTCGACTCCGGTTCAATCGAAATTGAACTGGCTGAGACTGTTCGTTATATCGACCAGTGAACACGATTATGAAGCAATATTTGTTTCTTTATCTTTTCTGAAGGTTGCTAATATTTACCAGCAGTAATAGAAATAAGGTAGACAACATAAATCCAATCTTTGAAAATAGACGTGAAATGCGCCTGCGTTTTCGACGGCTGTGAAGCAGTGAAATAACGGTGATGGCAGAAGATAATGAAGAACCGTCTTAAAAGTATGTTTTGTTTATTCGGTTGATTCAAAATCAGGCGTTATCACTGATGACCACCTCCCCAGACGAGGCCGGATTAATTTCATGGGGTTTTGAACCTGCCTGATTCAGCTATGCATGCTCTGTGATGAACCTTCGGTGTTCGAGGTCGTAGTGGTGAGTTCGTCGTTGAAATATTCTATTTGGTTGGCACAGGCTAACGAAATAATTGAATTCTCTTTTAGCGGACGGAGGCTATAATATCCGGTCAAGTTCTTCTTCAGTTTTATCGGTGCCGAGTGAAATTAGCAGAATCGCTGAAGAATGATTGTGCGCGCGCGACGGACTCGCGCTCGCGCTACCGTTTCGGTAATAACTAAATGTTTGTAATATCGTCATCTGCCGAACTGTGCTACCATATACAATATCTCTTCTGAAGACCACGGCTGATGCGTATGATTGAAGACTTCGAAAATAAATTCTCGGACTCATACTTTCAATTCCGATAAATGAGGCGTAATATCTAAAATGATGAAATCTCAACCGACTGAAATGACAGATCAATGACTAACGGAATAACGATCCGCCTGTCGGCACGACGAAAGGCCACATTCTCTGGAGACATTGCAATAAGTCTTAAGGTAACGGTATCATCGTCTGAGACTTATGTTCATAATTGTCTCTCGCTGCAAAATATGTTCTGATTATGCCATGTTTGCCGGTAATGACCATGGAATAATCTGGGCAATGCCGGACTGTGGAGGTATGGTAGTTAAGAATGAGGATATGAACAGGCTCATTAAAGAGAATCGGAATTCATTCTGAAATATGTTTTGACCGCGACATGTATTCAACCGATCTGCTATGTTATGAACAATGCGGGCGTCTGGAATCAAAAGGTGCCTGAAATCGAAATTCTGACTGTTTTCTGATGTTGTTTGTGGGAATGTGAATACCAGATGATGGTTATCATCACCCCAATGGTTACTGATGAGGATTGAAACCATTCTGTAACATGTTTTTTCTGAAGATGATTCAAACTCGAAATCGTGACATAATGATGAGATTAAATCATTTAGCTCGGCAGTGGTATCAGTTGTTGCTCGATTGAGGGAGCGTGAGAATGGTGTGAATGATGGGAAGGAAAGATGTTGTCATGAACCAGCATTACAGTCATTCGGGCACGACAGCGGTGGCCTGCACGTGAACGTGGGCGCGGCTTTCCGTTGATGTTCACTGATATGGTTATGATCGAAGGTATGAATATTGAGCGGAGGGTGTTTTATTATTTATCGTTGGTATAAAACATGGAAATCGTTGTGAAGTTAATGATATTGTGAAAGATCGAGGTACTGCGGATATGACGGTGAACAGGCGAACAATTTGAAATGAGGGTGTGCTTTATATACTGCTGATATTGGCGGATGTATCTACGTATTCTGAAGAGGTAATGGTGGTGAACTTTGAAATGATTGAGGCATCTCGGTAAATTAAAACATACATCTTTATAACAGTTATGAAATCTGCCTGTCAGTGGTTTTAATAGTGTAATCAACATATTAACTCAGAGAAGGGAGTGATGGTGTTGTTTCATTCGTCTGGTCGAGGCCTACGGTACAGAGCAGGTAAATGAAACATTTGCCTTGCGTAATCCGTGAGCTTTGGACTATATCAATCCGTTTGTGGGATTGACTCCCGTGGGAGAATGGGCTTCTGAAATATTCGAAGGCTGCGTTCAGAAGGGTCCGGATTAATCGGTGTTTCCTTTGCGTGACGATGTGCTCTGATGACGATGAGGCCACGTCCGGAGAATGTGAGGATGTGTTGAAGTTCGGGACGCGATCGACAGTGCGGTTATCGGGCGGCTGGGTCTGCTGGCTGCGCTGATTTTCGAGGTTGGGAAGCGGGTGGTCTGAACGCATCTCGGAGGGACAACGCTGGGCTCGTGATGGTCGGGAACGAGCAGCGGGAGGGTTCGACGGGGCACGGTTTTTACTGCTGTGGCACAGTTACTCTGGGCTCTTCAAATCGCTTTGGATATATAAAAACGCCCATTTGGTCCCCGTCAAGTCGTTGTTCATCTGGCTAGAGAGAAATTATGGAGATTGAACTGGGCGATGGTGTGCATGTAGATGGTCGTGGTGATGATGGTGTTGACTGAGATAAACATGTCATTCAGTGCCAGTCGTTATGTGGTTTAGTTAAATGAAGTTCGATCTTTAAACAAGGTCAGATGATTGATAATTTATCTGATGATTTGAGGATCATTTTGAAATGTCAGGAAATCGAACTCGAGGATTGTTCCCGATATAAGTATGGTTCTCAGGGTTCAAGGCCGTCGATTCTGGTACGTAACCCAAACGGCTGTGCGGTTCATGTGGAACAATGTTCGGATGATGCGTCTGTTCATGGGGTGAAGATTGACTCGATGCAGAGGATGCGATGACCACTGAATGAAGTCATTTGAATTTAGCAACCGCTCTGTATGTATTTAGTCGGCGTTACAACTATGAATGAAGATGATAACCAAACTATGTTGGCTGAATAGATCGAGATCTATCGCGAATACAACGAGGACTGAGGGATGTCTCAAATCGACCTTTGCAGGCTCTGCAATGATCGTAAGGAATGTGTTGCAAAATCTTTCTGAGAAGAATGTTTGATTTATGAGTTGGGGTTGAACAGAGGTATTACGATAGGCGGTGTGGGTGGAGGCTGGACCAGGCGTTGTATTCAAGTCGTTGATGCTGGCTGAGGCAGTGGTGGTGTGATGTAAGGATTGGCATCGTCAGTCAATGAGGGTGGACAGTGATTGACAGCTGGATGCAGAATTCAATGATGGACATTCAGCCACCGTCTTGATCAGTGGCTACGGAGTTACAGGTTTATTGGTGGTGTTCGACTGAAGGGCTATGAAATATTTCTATCAGTTGCTCCTGGAAATAATCTGAGATATGGAAGATATAAAGAGAGATATTGGAAACTCGAAGTGAATTTTTGGAGATGAATAAGTGAGCGCCATGAAAGAACAGTGTCATTTAAAAATAATTGTGTACCATCTGTCATTTTTAGTTAGATTGCCTCCTGAAACTATCAGGTAATCGAGGACTCAGTGCTACTCGGCCGGAGTATGCGCCTGGATTCGATTGAATATTGGGGGAAATGGTTGTCTGCAAGATCCGTAACAGTCCGGCAACTATTGAGTCTTCGGGCAGACTCCTGTTGGACATAGGGACTCGAACATCTCGTTGTAGCCCGTGCATCGGGTTGAGGTGATGGGGAACCCATTGGTGTCGATTTGTCTAAATTTCAAAAGTCACTGTTGAAGGTGGAAGATAGGTGACTGAATTGATTAACGGGTTTTGGCATAAAGTGTGCCTGGAAGTTTCGTTTACTGACGAAAGGGAGAATAACGGCGTTAGTGGGCCAGGGTGACAAATCGGCAATAAAGGCTCATTTGGCGAGGCATTTCGTCGAGATGAGCAGGCGGCACGATGGAAAGGTGTGAAGGGTGAAATTGCTCGAATGACAACCAGACATTGGAGCAGTTCAGTGATCGCTGAAAGGCAACCTATAATGTTGCTGGCAGTGGTATGGGCGGCGAGATGTTGGGAAGCGTTTAATGGTTGATCGAGGACCATTGACAATAGATAAAGACTGCTCTTGGGCATGAAGACTGAGGGCTGGCGTCTAAAATAACGTGCGGATGAACCCCGGACGATCCAGATGGTAGATGAGTTGAAGGACTACAAAATTTGTGAGGATGGGCTCACGCTGGTTTGCGTCTGAGCCGCTATGGAGGGATTGAAACACGGTGGAATAGCGGGGATTATCTGATGACCGGGCGGATGATGACGACGACTGAATGTTCAGCGAGGGGCTGTGGCTCTTTTGAGCATGGTCTGATGCGCCGGATGAAATGATTGTGAGCTGCGTGATGGTTTATACAGGCTGTCATTGCCGCTGGAGGGTGGGTCACTGTGCTGCAGCTTTCCGAAATATTCAAGTCGTGTCTGACAAATATTCATCTGAAGATTCTTAACTGATACGACGAGTCGATTAACGAGTTCAACGATGAGATAACGTATTGTCTTCATGATCAGTATTCTGTTTTCAATCTTGTTTTGCGCCGATTCTATCCGCGGAGTGGGTGATCAAAAGAATGTTAACTGGTATTAACGCGAAGATGACGAACGTTGCTGGTGGTGGTGTATTGTGAAGCCGGTAGACCGAGCAGTATCTGATAAATAATTGCGGTAACTGTGATGTTGAATGAGCATTGGTATCAGCAGCCTGGGTGTTTTGAAGTGACGTTGAAATCATTATCGCCATGGCGTTGTTTGCTTTCGTGTTTTTGGTAAAATAACAGAAGCTATTCCGTCTGTGTATTGTCGGCGCAGTCGTTCTCCGACGCAATTGTTACCCTAATGCAAAGTCGACTGTGTTGGAAAATGAAAAATAACAATCCTTCGGAAATGTATAGTTTTATTGTTAATCAGCAACTATTTGATGTGTGTTGAATAAATCGGAGGGACAGAGTATGGATGAGGGCGTGTATAAAGAAATGTGGTTTGAATGCGGTGGCTGAGATGCAAGTCGCCATTGTTCTGTTACGTGGCGCGGTGCGGATTTGTGGCGTTTGAGGTCGGTGGAGTGTGTGTTGTCGGTGATCGGAGACTGGCGGTCCCTCTTGTTGTTGTGATTGATGACGATGAAATGGTCTGGGAAGTCGAGGCCAGAATAAATAGTCGATGACCGAGCAAAAAGCGGTAAAATCAATTGATGATTGACCTGGCCGTTCTATCGTTGCCGGATATCGCAATCTTCTTCATTTGGAGTAAAGGATTGGCATATTTGATTTTCTTGGCGATTTTGTTTCGTGCGTAACCGGTAACGGTACAGGTTCGACCGACGGCGTGCTGCTATTTCAAGCAGATTATGCCCTATGTTGATGTTCCTAATATTACCGTTGCATTTAATAGAACTGTTTCTGAGTTTAAAATCGACGGTATCTGAATGATGCGCAATCGCTGTTGACCAATGATTTCGATTTTACTCCTGATGAACTGTTGAGAGATCAAAGGAAGGTTGAAAATGATGATTGAGCATTCGGAGGTCTCGCGTTCGAGATTTACAACGTTACTAAAACGCTTGTAAATGACTGTAATGTGGCACGACCATGCGCAGATTTCATCGACGTTATCAATTTTTCGACCGATACTTCTTTCGAATTATTGACAATATTAACGATAACATTTGGGACGACTGCTGACTGGCGTAACGGTATCTGCCGATCGCCTGGCTCGGTGAAACGTGTATTGGAGGTGAGGGATTTGGTGATGGTTACAATTCAGGTATGGAAACAGTAAAATATGGATTGGTGTTGATACTAAAAGGGTTGACGTCGATCTTGGTGCGGTCCCAGAATTTGACGAGAATAGTAGAGGAATCGATATCGCAAACGTTACAATGTTGCATTGATATCGTGTTTTCTTGATATTCGGTATTTTGATGCTGTCTTTGTTAATGTGCTCTCTTTGGTGTGACGACGCGGAAAAACTGAACCGACCAGGGTTACGAAATGGTTAATTATCCTCTGAGTTCGTTGAGCGAGGATATTCGACGTTTTGAAGTATTTTGATAAAATGATGTTAACAACAATGAACAACTGATTGAAATGACGCAATATGGCACAAGCAATGTGGAATGATTCGATACGAGTATCATTGAGTCATAGTGCCTTTATGTTGTGTTGGTAGCGGCTGCAATAACAAGATATTGAGGGGGTTGATGCAAGTTGAAGCCGTTGAAACGAAAGATATTCTTTAAATGTTCTTGATAAAAAACAGTCTGGTTACAGGTGGCCTTCAGCAAACAGATTAACTGGCGTTACTGGTCCGGGCTGGCAGACCATCTGGTCGGTAACAATATTGATAATTTGCGGTCAATAAGGTCAATGGTATGTTGGAGTTCTTCGTTGAGGTATTGGAACAAGTCTTCATTGATATGAAGAATCAACTAATAATGTTTCAGCAACTGAATCTTTCAGGTTATTCCTGAATAACAGATATGGTAATATGAAGTCTGGACGGTGAGGGTATCAGAGACGGTGACGTGACCGGATGACCGTCGGTTTAATGCGGCGAAACCAGGCGTTTTGCTCATGGTGTCACTGATGGCTGATTCAATTGTTTAATAAGGAGGAAGGGAAATGCGTGACTGTTGCTCATCAGGCTGTGAGGAATAGGCCAGTTGAAATGATTCAAAGGGCGTTAATCGACAGGTAAATTCTTTTTTCGGTTAAAACTCGAAATCAATGGACGCCCGATCGACGATATCAAATTGATCAATGTTGCGACATGTTATGAAGATAACGTACCGATGATATGCGTCGGCGATCATTTAGAATAGTAAAACTATTAAATGAACGGATATGATGTTTTACACTATTAATCAACAATAGTTAATAATATGTTGTTAATTGGCTCTTTGATGATCGACAAAGACTCTTTGATGTTGAACGTTTTCGGTTTTCAGATGGTTGGGCGGGTTGATGAGATGATCGTGATGGGTGATTGAGGGTTCTTCTCGCGGGGCGTGGTCGAGGGGATGAACCATTTTGTCTCGATGGGGAATCAGTTGTCTGGCTCGCTGAAGTGGTGATGATTGCTGGTGGTGTTCAAGTCTTCTGAACCAGCTGAAACGTCTGCGTTTCTTTGATGATTGGTGCGTAATGACAGAGACTGGCGTTTGTCGCTGGTTCCGGTTTATCTTGACGGATGATTTCAGTGGCGACGACAACATGCTGTTCATCGGATTATCGTTCAACTGATTATGGACTGAACACGAACGACGCCAACGCGGCTGGGTGTTGACGCAGCTCTGGCGTCAGTAATGCGGCTCTTTCGTGGTCATAGTGGGGAACTGAAACAACCAAAGCAATGATTTTCATCGACGGGCTGGCTATCGTGAAAGGAAATGATTCCGGATGTTGACGACGTTCTCCTCGAAGGCAGTGATGGTTAAGATCTTGGCGCGTCTTTCGCTGAAGCCGTACTCGAGACATGGTCTCTGGAGCTGGAAGATCGTGGCGGTACGAGGGTTGATGATTTTCTTGACTGGAGGAATATCGCTGGGCGTCGTTTGTTGCTGTTAGCCGCCAAAACGTTTTCAGAAGGGGCCGGGCATACCGGATGAGGATGTGAACGCTTTGAAGTCGCTCATTCTTCGTTTGTTCGCAATCAGCAAGTGAGCTTCTGTCCGATTTGGCCATTTCGGTGAAGTCTGTTGATGTCTATGAACGTTCTTTGATGTGTTGTGGGTAAATGTGATTGTTCCATATGAATGCTGTCGGTGTTGATCACTCGTATGAATCTTGTAAATTTTACTACAACAAACCAAACTCATAATATCTGGGGATTTACCCACTTCGCTGGATACCATCTGTAACAAAACAATATTT
>BNJS01003705.1_pt1 | contig 61063 bp, 84 predicted proteins | sample 8540461 | NCBI WGS metagenome assembly BNJS01 (sample SAMD00202454, study PRJDB9452) | human saliva metagenome | isolation source: human saliva | place: Japan
ATCATGTTTCCAAGAACTTGTAAAAGCGTTTTTACGAAAAATATAAAAAAAGTTCGCAAAAATATTTGGATTTTATTTGATTTAATACTAGTTATTCTCTTGTAAACGATTATAAAGTGAACAAAAATGATTTTTCATATTTAATTTTAAATTTTTTTATGCCATTCTATACTCTTTACCTTCGGTGTTTGATTTATCAGAAAAATGTTGAAATTTCTACATCATTAGAATCGTGCAACTTTTTTCAGACAGTTTTAAAAGATTGATTTCCTTATATTTTTCCTTTATACCGGATAAAAAGGAGAATAATATGTCAGAAACAAATCACGAAATTGATTCAAATTTTGCAGGTCGTTTAAATATCCTGCGTGCGGGTGTTCTTGGTGCCAACGATGGAATTATTTCCATTGCTGGTGTGGTTATTGGGGTTGCCAGTGCTACAAACAATATCTGGATTATCTTTTTATCAGGGTTTGCGGCTATCCTAGCTGGTGCCTTTCAATGGCTGGTGGAGAATATGTATCCGTTTCAACTCAAAAAGATACCGAGGAAGCAGCCGTTGCGCGTGAGAAACTCTTGCTAGACCAAGATATGGAACTAGCAAAAAAGTCTCTCTATGTAGCTTATATCCAAAATGGAGAATGTGAAACCTCTGCTCAACTCTTGACCAACAAGGCCTTTCTTAAAAATCCACTCAAGGCTCTGGTAGAGGAAAAATATGGGATTGAGTATGAAGAGTTTACCAATCCTTGGCACGCTGCCATCTCTAGCTTTATTTCTTTTTTCCTTGGTAGCTTACCACCAATGCTTTCAATTACCATTTTCCCAAGTGAATACCGCATCCCTGCTACTGTCCTTATCGTCGGTGTTGCCCTTCTTCTCACTGGTTATACTAGTGCCAGACTTGGAAAAGCTCCGACCAAAACGGCTATGATTCGGAACCTTGCTATTGGCCTCTTAACTATGGGAGTTACCTTCCTGCTCGGACAACTTTTCAGCATTTAGAACATAAGAAATACCTCGATTTTGAAGTCGAGGTATTCTTTTTTTACATTTGCACAATCTTGCGATAGCTTCTTGAAGTAATCATGAAAATCAGCACATAGGCGATGAGGAAGACAGCGCAGATAGACAAAGTCACTGTCAACATCATAGTCGCATCCAGTACACCTATCACTTTAAGAATCAGGCTAAGCATATGGTAGGCAAAGGCGAGATGTATGAAGGCAAAGAGCAAAGGAAGGAAGAAAACAGTTAAAACCTGTTTGTTGATGGTTTGCTTGATTTGCTTTTGATCTAAACCGACTTTCTGCAAGATAATAAAGCGTTCACGGTCTTCATAGCCTTCAGAAATTTGTTTGTAGTAGATGACCAGAACGGTTCCGACCATAAAGATAATGGATAGGAAAATACCGATAAAGAAGACACCACCAAAGAGGGCACTCATTTGAGCACTAGCATCTGCTAGATTGCTTCCATACACATAGCTACCTTCAGTGTTTAATTGAGCATTAAATTGATCGAGGTATTTATCATACTCGTCAGCGACCTTGAGTTGTTCTTCTTCGCTGGCATTTACATTCATACCACCGTACAGCTGATTATAGATAGCCGAATCTGGGAATTGGTCTAAAAAGGCTTGTAAATCTGGAACAACAAGGTAATTGTAATCAGTAGTAAAAATATTAAACTGATTTGGAACATGGTTCACAATAAAATCTGTATTAAATTCTTCTTTGACAGAAAATTGATGGTTATTTAGAGTTAGAGCTTTCTGTCCTTTCAGTCCGTCATTTTTGGCAAAAAGACCGACCTCATTCCCTGATAGAGACAGTTTTTGACCAGTCATATTTTCATAATCTTTTTGGTCAAATACCATGAAAACTGTTTTTGGTTGGACACGATTTTGTCCTTTTTCAAAAATAGTTAACTTGGTTCCTTCTTGATTTGCAATACCAAAGTTACTGTAACGAAGCACTTCTTTCTCTTTGACACTATAACCTTTGTCACTTGCAAACTGGCTCAAGAGTTTGTCCAAGTCTTCTTTTTCAACGTTTTGTCCAGTAATTCCAAAGTCATGCGGATTCATCACTTTTTTAAAGGATTCTGAGGCATTGAAAATGCTTGTCGCTGCAGACATGGTAACCAAGACCATTGTTGACAAAATAGCGATTGTTGCTAATCCAACTGCATTTTTCTTCATACGGAAAATCAAGTTGGAAACAGAGATAAGATTATTTGGTTGGTAATAGTATTTCTTATTTTTCTTTAAGATTTGGAGGAAAACGGTAATTCCTGCATTAAACAATAGATAAGTACCAAAGATAACCAGTAAAACAGCTAGGAAGAAGGTTGTTAGGGCTGTGAGAGGATCTTTTACAGTAAGGGCAAGATAGTAGCCAATTCCTAAACTTATGGAACCAAGAATAGTTTGTAGAGGTAGGAAACGACCTTTTTTCTCACCACTAGCTTTTTCACGAGAAAGCTGGAGGGCATTCATACGGGCGATTCGAAGGGCATTCAGGAACATGAGGCCTAGGAAAATCAATCCAAAGACAACAAGTACTGCAATGACAACATTCATTTGGAAGGTAGCGACCAGCTCAACCTTCAATTTCATCAGTTTGAGCAAGAAAGCGAAAATTAACTTGTCAAACAAGGCTCCAATACCGATACCCGCTCCAACAGTTAGAATCCCAAATACCACTAACTCCTTAAAGGTCATACTGATTAGATGACGCTTCTCCAAGCCCAACATTCCATAAATTCCTAGTTCCTTGGAACGGTTCTTCATGACAAAACTATTGGCATAAAGGACGATAATAGCTGATGCAAGGGTGACAACAAACATACCAAATCCTAGAGTAGCTTGAATGGTGGATCCTCCACGGATTTCCGCAATCTTAGGATTAAAGGTTAAAGAGTAAAAGAGATAGGTGACAGTGACTGCCAAGAGAACAGCCAGCGCAAAAGGATAGTAGAGTTTGCGGTTTTTAATCAAGTTCGATACCGCTAACTTATTGGTTAATCGAAACATACTAATTCACCTCGCTTGCCATGACAGTCAAGGTATCAGAAATTTCTTGGAACATCTGACGTTCTGTCTTCTCTCCACGGTAGATTTGATTGTAAAGAATGCCGTCTTTGATAAAGAGTACACGTTTAGCTCTGCTAGCTGCTGCTGTTGAGTGGGTTACCATAAGAATGGTTTGGCCACGCTCATTGATTTCATCAAAAACATCAAGAAGAGCTGCAGATGATTGGAGTCAAGGGCTCCTGTTGGCTCATCCGCAAGGAGAATTTCAGGTTCTGTGATGATGGCGCGGGCTACTGCTACACGCTGTTTCTGACCACCAGAAATCTCGTAAGGGTATTTCTCTTGTAATTGGTTAATACCCAGATTCTCAGCTGTCACCACCAATTTCTTCATCATCTCCGTAATAGGTTTTCTTGACAAGACAAGTGGAAGCAAGATATTGTCCTTAACAGACAGAGTATCTAGCAAGTTAAAGTCTTGGAAGACAAAGCCCAATTTTTCACGACGGAAGCTAGAAGCTTGTGAATTTTTAATGGTTGCTGTGTCAGTTCCATTCAGGTAAACCTGACCACGAGTTGGTTTATCCAGCATAGCTAGAATATTGAGAAGAGTTGATTTACCAGAACCAGACTCACCCATGATGGCAACGTAGTCACCTTTTTCCACGGTAAAGTGAATATCCTTGAGGGCCTCTACTTGGTTGCCCTGAAAACGAGTTTTATAAATTTTTTGAACGTGTTTTACATCTAAAAGTGTCATGAGAATCTCCTTTCTTAATATCCCATCAAATGAAATGTTGCTTGCATCATAGCGCATCCTAGCTGAACACGCTCGATATCTTTGCGACTTGGTTTTCTTGTTTTCTTATGTAAGATTTGTTTCATGATGTTACTCCTTTGTTCTTTATGAGTCTAGTTTACATCAAAAAAAGACCGCTTGCCATAACCTAACCTTACAAAAGAGACTTTAATCTTACATTTTTGTAAGATTGGGGGAAATATAGGCAAAATTACTTATAAAATGATTTGATTTCCTATTTTTAAAATTGTAAAATATAAGTGTGAAAAGGCTTACTTTGGAAAGGAGGAAGCGGGAACTATCATTTGAGTAAGCTTACCTAGGGTAACACACTATTAAATTGAACACTTACAAATCGTACTACCTATAAGGAAAGAAGGTGCGCTTTAATGAAACATAAAGAACATATACTCATCGGAATTCTCTATCTCCTCTCTCCATTCATCGGTCAGCTCTTAGTTGAAAAAACATACTTTATCGGTACAGAATTTACAGCTACTGCTTATGCTATTTGCTGGCTATCAGTTGTTATCAGCATCCACCATTTTTCAAAAAATGTATTGTCTCAGCATGAAGAATCAGATTAGAAATCTAAGTTCAAAATATTATTTTTAATTTGTATATGAGGCTGAGAAAATCTTATTAAAAGTAAAAAAGCTTTAAATCAAGCAGTTTAGACTATTGATTTAAAGCTTTTTGCTTATTCCCAATCTTTTGTAGAATACTATTAGCCATGTACAAAAAAATCCTATTTCTATAAAAAATGTGTAAGAAACTATTACCTTATTAGCTAAGTAGCTCACCAAAACCAACCTTCACTATCGTCAATGGCTTGGGCTTCTTTGCGTTTTCGTGGGCCTGTTCCGTACATTTCTGCTTCGATCTCTTCCTTGGTTGGCATGATAGAAGCTAGAATGATATAGATAATCACCCCAAGTCCAAAGTTTGCGACTGTAAAAATGGCAAACAGAAAACGAACAAGGGTAACATCAAAGTTCCACTTATCTGACAGACCTGCCAGAACTCCTGAAATCATGCGATTTCTTCTCATTTTATAAAATTTACTGTTCATGGTATTACCTCTTTCTACTAGGTTGGACATAGTATAGCACGGATAGGCTCGGCTTTCATCAGTCCTCAGGCTGATTTATTAGTAGCAATTTACCTCGACAAAGTCCACAGCGATAGCGTTTGGTATCAATCCTTCGCTTGCGCTGATACCTTTGCTGGCAGGATTGACAACGATAAAGCTTGATTGGCTTGGAGTTGCTATTTGGCAAGGTTGGCACAAAGCGTAATCCATCCACCGCTTTCAAAAGTTCCTTAAAATCCCGATCCTTGTGTTGATAGCCCTTCCCTTGAAAATAGAGGTGATAATGACAGAGTTCATGGCGGACAATTTTCCTAAAAACGTCCAACCCCAGTTCCTGATAAACCTTAGGATTAAAATCCAAATGCCCATCTTTTGGGAAAAACCGCCCACCTGTCGAACGTAGACGAGAATTCCACTGGGCTTGATGGATAAAAGGTCTGCCGAAGTCTTCTAGTGAAACCTGCTTGACGTAATCAGTCAGTTTCATTTGGAGCTAGAAGCGACAGATTAACTTTTTCCCGTTCAGTATCGATTTTCTTGACCCAAACGGTCACCAAATCACCAACGGATACCACTTGGCTAGGGTGTTTGATAAATTTGCGACTCATGTGGGAAATATGAATCAATCCGTCGTCATGAATCCCAATGTCAACGAAGGCACCAAAGTCAACGACGTTACGCACCACACCTTCTAGTTTCTGACCAACCACTAAGTCTTTGATATCTAGGACATCTTGGCGAAGCACAGGTGCATCAAAGGAATCACGGAAATCTCGACCTGGTTTTAGAAGATCTGCAATAATATCTTTAAGAGTTTCTGGACCAAGGTCTAGCTCTGGCGCCATATCTTTAATTGAAAGGGATGTGAGTTTGCCTTGGGCTTGTTCGTTTAAGTCTTTAATATCTAAACGTTTGAAGAGTTCCTTAACGGCAGTGTAGTTTTCTGGGTGAACCCCTGTATTGTCAAGGATATTGCTACTTTCAGGGATACGGAGGAAACCAGCGGCCTGTTCAAAAGCCTTGGCTCCCAGACGAGGAACCTTCTTGATTTGAGCGCGTGAAGTGATTTTTCCTTCTTCTTCACGGTATTTGACGATATTTTCAGAGATGGTTTTATTGAGTCCAGCGACATGGGAAAGAAGAGCTGGGCTGGCCGTATTAATATTAACACCGACTTGGTTTACCACCGTATCCACGACAAAGTCCAAACTTTCAGACAGTTTCTTCTGGCTGACATCGTGCTGGTACTGACCAACGCCGATTGACTTAGGATCGATTTTGACCAATTCAGCAAGAGGATCTTGTAAACGACGGGCGATAGAAATAGCTGAGCGTTTTTCGACGGTTAAGTCTGGAAACTCCTGACGAGCAAGTTCACTGGCAGAGTAGACAGAAGCACCACTTTCATTGACAATGACATAGCTGACTTCAGGGAAATCTTTCAGAACTTCCGCTACAAAAGCTTCACTTTCCCGACTGGCAGTTCCATTTCCGATAGCAATAATTTCCACGCTATATTGACCAATCAAATCTGCCAAATCTTTCCTGGCTTCTTCGATTTGACGGGCTGATGCGGGTTTAACAGGATAAATGACTTGAGTCGTTAGCATTTTCCCCGTCGCATCAACGACAGCCAACTTGGCACCTGTACGAAAGGCAGGGTCAAATCCTAGAACCACGCGCCCTTTCAGTGGAGCAACTAAGAGGAGATTGCGCAGGTTGTCAGAAAAGAGTTGGATGGCTCCTTCTTCTGCTTTCTCAGTTAATTCTGTCCGAATGCGACGCTCGATAGCAGGCAAGACCTTTTTCTTAACTGACTGCTGAACTACTTCATCTATATAGGCGTTTTTGACCTTGAAACGAGCGGCAAAGAAGGCAAGAATACGGTCCGTTGCATGTTCAAAACCGACCTTCAAGACACCTAGCTTCTCCCCACGATTGAGGGCCAAGGTACGATAACCCTGCATATTTCCAACCGTCTCTGAAAAATCATAATAGATCTGAAAAACCTGCTTTTCATCAAGACTTTCATCCTTGACTTGAGAAGTGAGTTTAGAGTGTCTCAGCACCTCCTGATAAGTCATGGCGCGCAGTGTCACATCTTCCGATAAGGCTTCGACTAAGATATCAACTGCACCAGCCAAAGCTTCCTTACCAGTCGCAAATCCTTCACAGACAAACTTTTCAGCTTCTTTCTCTAAGTCAGCTACATTCTGCAAAATCAAGCGAGCAAGTGGAAAGAGCCCTGCTTCACGGGCAATGGTTGCCTTGGTACGACGCTTTTCCTTATAAGGAAGATAGAGTTCTTCAACGTCTGCTAATTTTTCGGCAGCTAAGATAGCTTCTTCCAATTCCTTGGTCAACTTACCTTGTTCTTGAATCTTAGCTAAGACAGCCTCCTTACGGTCGTTGAGGTTGGTCAGACTTTTATCCAAGTCAATAATGGCCTTAATAGCCACCTCATCCAGACTACCAGTCATGTCCTTGCGATAACGCGCGATAAAGGGAATAGTCGCCCCTTCAGCTGTCAAACTTAGAACGGTATCAATTTGCTTTAAAGTCACTCCCAAATCTTGGGAGATTTTTTCATATTTTTTATCCATAAATCTATTATACCACAAGCTGGAAGGCTTGCTCCAATCCTTTTCAACTATCGAAAACAAATTAAAAAACGCCCTTTTCCTTAAAATAATAGTATAATAGAGGTAGAATTTAGAATCGAGGTACACCTATGGCTGTAAAATTTACAAAACGAGACGACTTGGACAAGATGTTTGAAGAGTTTGCTAAACTCCCAGATTTGAAACAAGTTACTTTCCCTGATGACAAAGAGAAGAAATCCAAAGCAGAAAAGAAAAACTAGATGACTGCTTTCCAACAACTCCCATCTAGTGTGCTTCAGACTGGGGCTATTTTCCTCTCCATTATCATTGAAGCCCTTCCCTTCGTTCTGATAGGAAGTATTCTTTCAGGACTGATTGAGGTTTATATCACACCTGACAAAGTTTATCATTTTCTCCCTCGAAATCGTTGGGGGAGGATCTTTTTTGGGACCTTCGTTGGGATACTTTTCCCTTCTTGTGAATGTGGAATCGTCCCCATCATCAATCGTTTTCTGGAAAAGAAGGTTCCCAGTTACACGGCTGTTCCCTTTCTCGTAACAGCGCCTGTTATCAATCCTATTGTTCTCTTTGCGACCTATTCTGCCTTTGGCAACTCCTTCCATGTCGCCCTGTTACGAGCTCTAGGTTCCATTGTAGTAGCTGTTATACTTGGAATTTTTCTGGGATTTTTCTGGCAAGAACCAATTCAGAAAGAAAATCGTCTGGCCTGTCATGAGCATGATTTTTCTCACTTAAGCCCTGCAAAAAAAGTTTTTCAGGTTTTTGTGCAGGCCATTGATGAATTTTTTGATACGGGACGTTATTTAGTATTTGGCTGTCTCTTTGCCTCTGTTATACAGGTTTATATTCCGACTCGGATTCTGACCTCTATCAGTGCGACTCCTCTTTTTGCCATCCTGCTCTTGATGCTTTTGGCCTTTCTTCTTTCGCTCTGTAGTGAGGCGGATGCCTTTATCGGGGCTTCTCTACTCTCTAGTTTCGGTTTGGCACCAGTTCTGGCCTTTCTCGTCATTGGTCCAATGCTGGATATCAAAAATATTCTCATGATGAAAAATTACTTGAAAGCACGATTTATTAGTCACTTCATTACGATTGTGACTCTTGTCGTCTTAGTGTATTCTCTTTTGATTGGAGTCATCCTATGATTCGATTTTTAGTTTTAGCTGGCTATTTTGAACTGACCATTTATCTCCATCTGTCGGGCAAATTAAACCAGTACATCAACATGCACTATTCCTATCTGGCCTATATTTCCATGGTGCTTTCCTTTATCTTGGCAATTGTCCAGCTGTATATCTGGATGAAGCAAGTTAAAACCCATAGTCATCTGAACAGCCGATTGGCCAAGGTGACAGGTGTTGCTCTTCTGGCTATTCCGATTGTCGTCGGTTTAACTTTCCCAACTGTTAGCTTGGATTCTCAGACTGTTTCTGCCAAAGGATATCATTTCCCCTTATCGGAAGGAACGGATCAAGCCATTCAGACAAGTGAAGGGACGACAAGCCAATATTTGAAACCAGATACCAGTTCTTATTTTTCAAAATCAGCCTATGAAAAGGAAATGCGAACGGCGGCGGATCAATACTTGTCCCAAGATAGCATTCACATCACGAATGAAAACTATATGGAAGTCATGGAAGCCATCTACGACTATCCAGATGAGTTTGAGGGTAAGACAGTCCAGTTCACAGGCTTTGTCTATAACGACCCCAGTCATGCCAATAGTCAATTTCTGTTCCGCTTCGGCATTATTCACTGTATCGCTGATTCCGGTGTCTATGGATTGCTGACCAAGGGAAATACCCGGCAGTATGAGAACAACACCTGGATAACAGCCAAAGGAAAACTGGTCAATCACTACCATAAAGAACTCAAACAAAATCTCCCAACCTTGGAAATCGACAGTTTCACAAAAGTCGATAAACCAGAAAATCCCTATGTGTATCGAGCTTTTTAAGGAAAGTAAGATAAAAACGAACAAGTTCTCTTCTGAATGACAGAAAAAGAGCCTGTTCGTTTTTTGTTATCTAAGTATTAATGATTTGTAGATTTAAATTTTAAAACATTTTAAGTAATACAAGTAGCTCATAGAGAATAAGAGAACCACTCATTAATGAGACTAGCGATTTCTTTGGGTGCTTCAGTATAAAGCTCATGGCCAAAGTTCTCTAGAAGAATAGTATCAAAATAGTCTGGCAATTCTTTTAGGGCTTCCTCTCTCCATGTAGCTTCATTAGGATAGCGAGGACTAATAAACAAGGTATCTCCCACTTCTCTCTTAAAAGCTTGTATTTTCCTCCGTAGACTGAGGATCGCTTCTACATTTTCATAATTTATAGCTAACTCATATCTATTATACTCCGCATTCCAGTGATAGGACTGTCTTACGGCTTTCTCCATATTTTCTGACCAATGCTTTGCTTCGGATTTTTCTTTAGAAATAAGAAGATTTAAGTCCGAAACGACTTGAGATTCAATATAGTTTTTAGTTTCCTCTAACTCTGTATCTAAAGGTAAAATCTTATCTAAATCTAGATAGCCACCATCCAAAAGAATCAGTTTCTTCACTTCTTCAAATTCCGATGCGAGATAACGAGCCAAATCTCCTCCAAGAGAATGACCTATCAGACAGATAGATTCTTCCTCTACAATCTCATTTTTAAACCATGATTTCAATTCTGTTTCATCTCGAAGATGCTTTTCATATGGATTTAGAAAATAGACCTGCGAATCTAGTTCTTGAAGAAAATCCTTGCTATGATAGACATTGCTTCCCAAACCGCCAATAAAAAATGTTTTTTTTCATTCTCTACTTAATACTATGCTTATTCATCTTTTGTTCAAAGATAGTTGTGATAATCTGACGCAATTCTTCGCGTTCTTTTTCTGGAATTTCACCACTTGTTTGAGCTGCAGCGTAGAGTTCAGGGTGTTCAATTGAAATGCGTTTAATCGTACGTGTCGTAGCATGTTTTCTGACGAAAAAACGGAATTCGCTTAATCAAGTCTTGTGGTACTAGTGAAAGAATTTTCTCAGCAGTTTCCTTGTCACTAATCTTAGACGTCGTAAGCCCCTTCTTAATCATTTCTTGTTCTTTTTCTGTAAAATCTTTTAATTTCATTCGATTAGTCCTCCTATTCTCTTTAAGTTAAATTATATACCAATTGTAGCAAGACGACAAATAATCAGTTTGTAAAATGCTCTCTATACTACAATTTTCCTGTCACTCTTAATTGCTCTTTAATGAAAAATCACAAATCCTTTTGGAGAGATGACAAGCTGATTCTCCGATTCTTGGCAATTGCTTGCTAGTGCTACTGCTTCTTTCTCTAAAAGATAATCATCTTTTGATTGGTTAAAAATGGCTTTTAGGACCCGGCCTTCGTATGTCCATTCCATAGTTACTAGATCTGGTTTGATTTCTTTTAGGCTATACTTACCATGCTGAATGGTTGATGACGCTTGTTTTCTAATATTAATCAGCCACTTCATGAAATTCAGCATATCATTGTCATTTGATACTCGTTCCCAAGGCATACAACGACGACAATCTGGATCTGGTCCTCCGGTCAAGGCAAGCTCGGTTCCGTAGTAGATACATGGTGTTCCCTTTTGTAAAAAGAGAAAGGCTAGAACTGATTTGACCAGTTGAACATCCTCATTGGCCGTCCACAAGATTCGCTCTGTATCATGCGAATCCAAGAGATTAAACATGACCTCTGAAATCTGCTGCCTGTAGTACATAGACTGGCCATTGATTTCATTGATGAACTGGTCTGTCTTCTTAATTCCTCGTAAGAAATAGTTCTTGATACTATCAGATAAAGGATAATTCATGACGGCATGGAACTCATCTCCATTTAGCCAAGGCTGAGCCGTATGCCAGACTTCTCCTAGGATATAAAGATCAGGCTTTTTAGCTAAAACTGCCTTACGAAAATCCCTCCAAAACTGATGGTCAATCTCATTAGCCACATCCAAACGCCAAGCATCGATATCAAACTCTTCAATCCAATAAGTCGCAACCTTTAAAAGATAGTCCTTGACCTCTGGATTGGCCGTATTTAGCTTAGGCATATAGTCCTCAAAACCAAAAGCATGATAGGGTAACTCTCTCTTATTGGCTAGCTTTTCAGTTGTCACTGGGAATTGTTGAATATGGAACCAATCCTTATAAGCGGACTCCTCACCATTTTTGACAACATCTTGCCATTGAGGCGATTGCGAACCAATATGATTAAATACAGCATCCAGCATGATTTTCATACCACTCTGATGAGCTTGCTCGACCAGCTCCCGAAAGGTCTCCTTGTCTCCAAAATGACGGTCAATTTCAAAGTAATCTGTCGTATTGTACTTATGATTGCTCGTAGATTCAAAAATCGGACAAAGATATAGTCCAGTAATACCCAAGTCTTGCAAGTAATCCAGATGGTCTATAATCCCCTGTAAATCACCACCAAAGAAATCATCACTCTTAGGTGTGACAGATGAATCCCAGTCTAAAGTTCCTTCTGGGTTTAATAGAGCATTTCCATTGGCAAATCTCTCAGGAAATATCTGATACCATACCGTATCTGAAACCCAGTCAGGAACCAGGCATGCATCAATCTCATGTATATAAGGCAACTTAAATCCATTTCCAATAGCATGAAGATTCTCTAGAGAATTTTCCACACACCCTTTATCGCCATACAAAATACTTTGACCTTCTGTATCCTTGAGTTCAAAGAGATACTGGATACGTGCAAAGTCAACTGACACTTCAACCTGCCAATAGTCAAATAAGGCATCAGAAGTTATCTTGGCCATTTCCTTTACATCCTGATAAAACTCCTCCATAAAGATAAAAGGGTCCTCATAATGCAAGATGATGCTTTCGATGTCCCCTTTCTTAGTTCGAATCCGAATGTGAAGTTTCTTATCCTTATAAAGATAGGCGAACTCCGACTCAGGCCTATGGTAAATAGCGCTTAATTCCATCAATTTGTCTCCTTAAGTTCCAATTTAAATTTTACGCAAACGTTTTCACAATTGTTAATCTAGTATACTACTTTCGTATTTTATTTGCAAGGCTTGTCCATAGTTTCGAGTGGTTTGGTTCTATAAATAAAAAAGCAGCCAGTCTTACAACTTGCTACTTTTCAAATGATGATTTACAAATGTCTTTCCAGCCACTCAATTTTTTTTAAATCCTTATTGTTATTGTGATTATTTCGATAAGAATCTTGGGAAGAAGCCTTGTAAATACTTAAAAACTGTTCCAAACTTGGAACTCGAAAAGTGATGTTTTCGAGATGAATCAGCTCTATATCCGATTCCGAAACTCCTGCAAAATCAATTAAAGAATCGATACTTCCAAATTCAACACTCACTCGATCCTTTTTGAATTCATGCTCATGAATATCTATTAAGACGTAGTCTAAGTCTTTCATCACTTTCATTATCTTGTCCCAGTCATAAATTCTGAGATGATCAGGTGCTTCCCAACCTCTAGGGTCACCAGGCACATGAATGTCAATGTCAGACGGCCTCCATTCTTCATTTGAACGGTATTCAAAACCCAAGGACCCCATGAGCGTCGGTGTGATTCCGATTTGGTTTAAATGAGAACAAATTGTTCGAAATTCATCAAATAGAGAATTCATTCCTCCTCCAATCGTTGGTATAGAATTTAATTTCGTTGTGAATAATAAACTAATTTTTACCTTCTACTCTTTCGGTTTTGAAAATACTTCTACTCGCTGAGCTAGGACTTTGATTTCTACAGGTAGGTTATCTGATTTATCGCCGTCAACATCTGACTCCAATTCACTATCTGAAGAGATTTTAATATTACGCGCTCTGATATACTCAATATTATCATTGCCCACAACATCTCCTTTTAGTAAATCAGGAATGACGGATAATTTGGAGAATAGAGACGCATCTTTCAGAATCAAAATGTTGGCATAGCCATCCTTATTTTCTTCAAAGATTTTCTTATCAGCGAAGTAATTTGTCAAGAGAACCAAAACATGGCTAGCTTCACCAACATAATTTCCATTCTCTGTCTCAACCTTAATGTTAAAGACCTGATCCGTCATGACAGACTTCATAGTATTTACAGCATAGGCTAAAATACCGAATTTTGTCTTGTCCTCGATTTCAACATTGTGAATCGCCTCAGGAAGAGAACCGATACTAAAGATATAACCAAAATAATTGTCATTCGCTTTACCGATATCAATCTTATTAGTTAAGTTAAAATCGAGTTCATCAATCGCCCCATCGATGTCTTGATTGATTTCCAATAGTTTTGTAATAAGGTTACCCGTACCGCCTGGGATAATACCCAACTTAGGAACGTAGTCTCTCTCAGCAATACCCGAAATGACTTCGTTGACAGTCCCATCTCCACCAAACACAACCACTGCATCGTACTGCTCACTAGAAGCTTCCTCAGCAAAATGTGTTGCATCCAGCGCCTTTTCGGTAATTTTGGTTTCCACGTGCTCAAAGTATTCTTTTGCTTTATTTTCCAGCTTATCTTTGTAATCCAAAGCCTTCTCGCCACCAGAAGTAGGGTTGATAATTAACATTGCCTTTTTCATTGATTTTCTCCTCAAAATTCGTTAAAAATATTTACATTTCATCGTGTGTAAGTAAATGTACTCCCATTATATAATGAAAATGCTGAAAAGAAAAATATGACGTACTGGAGATTGAAACTCTTTTATTTTATATCAACCTTATTATCCCATCGCCTAACTACATCCTTTAAGGGTTCATCCAAGTAAGAGTAGATCTTATCCTTAATCCAATCAGGAATACCATAAGCTACCTCTGCTATGCTGCCAGTAATTGCAGCAAGTGTATCACTATCGCCACCAAGGGAAATGGCATTCCTTATTGCATCTTCGAAGTCTCTACTTTCAAGAAAGGCAACAATGGCTTGAGGGACAGTTTCTTGGCATGTTTCGTTAAAACAATAGTTAGGGCGGATTTCATCTAAAGTTTGAGATAGATTGTAGCCGTATGTCTTCTCTATATAATCCTTAATCCGTCTTTTACACTCTGTATGATTGTCATTAATTGGTTGCTCGTATTCTCTACAATAACCACCAAAGTAAAAACGACATAGAAAGATAGCATCAGCTGTAGCCATTGCACCTTTGATACCTTCTGGATGATTATGAGTTACCTCTGCAGAAAGACTCACAAGTCCTCTAGATGATGGCCACATTACGGTTCTAGCATAAAAACTACAGTCCATAGACCAAGCGCATGGAGAAACACGCATAGCCGAACCATTCCCAAAGCTATTATAAGGCTCATGGTTATCGCTCTTTAGCCATGCATTAAACCGAGCAACCGTAATCAGTATTCGGATACAGTCTGCCATATTTCTTCATCGCGTCAATGAAGTCGTCTTTTTGTCTCCCATTCATAATTGCTTCTGCAATAGCACAGGTCATAACCGTATCATCCGTGAAAAAACAGTCCTTCCGAAATAAAGGAAAGTCCTTTGTTTTGATATTGTTCCATTCGTAAACAGAACCGACAATATCTCCAACGATTGCTCCGAGCATGAGATACCTCCTTTTATAGTATTCTTCAATCCCTTACATCAATCCTTCCACCTCTTCTTTTACATATCCTTCTACATCTTCAATTTCTACAAACATTGGGTCTAAGTGACATAAGAAATGCCAATCCTCGCTCCCTTTTTTTCTGTAAAGAATCGCTTCACCGTCTTCACTTCCGAAAAAGCTTCTGTCGACTTCGTACCCTTTTCTTTCTAAGAAAGCTTTTGCCTTGCGGAAGTTTGCTTCTCTGGCTTCGACATAAGCTTTCACTTCATCGTTGTTAACGACATATGCATCGATTTTTGAATATCCTTCGATCATTCTATCGTTTTTGAGGGATAAATTTGAAATCTCTTTCCAAATAATGTCAATATTTTCTTCGAAATCAAACGAAAATCTAGATAAAGGTACAATATTTCCATTAAAGATAATTTCTATATAATCCGACAAGTGTTTAGGGTTCACATATTCGACTTCAAACTCATGTTCTGTTTCTAGAGTGTATCCTGGGATTTGAGTTACAAAGGCTTTCCCATCTTCTATGGAATCAAATGCGACTAAATCTTTAGAATAATCATTTTGGTACAATTCCAATATAACCATCGATAATCTCTCCATTTTCATTATCAGGCTAATGTAAATAAGCACGTCACTTGACCAGTTAAGGCTTTCTGTATCATTTCGTCGGTACCTTTCCTCATTCTACGAGTCCTATCCCATGGGCGAACTCAAAAGGTTTGAGGAACCTTTTGAGGATTAACTACGTTTCTCCAACAAGCTTACACACTCAACATGCTATCTTTGTTCATCTTGATAGAAAAAACAAAGTAATGATCACGACCGTCTAAAGATTTACTTTTGTTAAGTTTAAAATAATGTTTTTGAGACATAGCCATTGTGCGTAAAATATCATCTGTGATAAATGTTAATGGTATATCTAAAGCTGAATACTTGTAAAAATCTGACTCAAACTGTAAATAAGAATCTGAAAAATAATCTAGCTGTAATTTATCATCATATAATTCTTTACGATTCATGTAATTCCTCCCCTTCTATCTGTATATCGAGTATATCTTCCCATTTTAATCGAAGAAAACCAGTGTCTGATTTTATAGATATAAACTCTTTTCCAATCTCTTTAACAATACCTGATACTACTTTTCTTTGATTAGAAAACTTAAAAACAAAAGTTGCAGGGAATACATTCGTATAAAGTTGACGAACAAATAGAACTTTCTCTTCCAATGATAGGGAAATGGAGATATCTTCTTTATTTTTTTCTGCCCAAAGAGAACTGGAATGTTCTGATAAAAAGAAGCCCATCCACTTAGCCATGCCACGATCCTGATATACTCGGGCAGACTCAAAAGGTAAATAAGAACGATTCATCATTTTAGTCCATCTAATCCTCCAGCTGAATGACCACCAATGAGTTTGCTTCTAGCAATTGTTCTAGAAGCTTGATCTAGGGCATTACCTTTCAATAGTGAAGTGAACCCAAATTCTGTTCGAATAGCATCGATTGCGGACTGGAGCCTTTCTTCTTTTTCTATTTTCTCAATATCATCAAATAATGAAATCAATCCAAAGGATTCATCCACTAAACCAGAATAGTTAACCGCAACATTCCTGATAGCTCCTGAAGTATATTTAGTGTGAAATAACTTTAAAACGTAGTTTGTCAGTAGTGCTGTTTGATTAGTTGGTTCAATTTTCATTTGAGTATTGATAGAACGCTTTTGTTCCACTTTAGAGTAGCCTAGATGTATAGAAACTACTGTTGCTTTTTTACCAGATCTTCTCAATCTAACTGCAACTTGTTCTGCCATCTCACGAAGTATGATCTCAATATCTCTTTGTTTAATATAATCTTTTGGTAAAACTTGAGAGTTCCCTATCCCTTTTGACTTTGGCTTATAAGGTTTATGAACATTACTTTCATCAATCCCATTGGCATGGAACCATAACTCTAGACCCATGATACCAAGCTCTTTTTTAATCAAGTCAGGATTAGCCTGAGCCAATTCTTTAATCGAAAAGATACCTAAATTATGTAATCTTTTCTCCATGCGATTTCCAATTCCCCAGAAATCTGTCATTTTAGGAATAGTCCATACTTTCTTTTCGACATCCTCATAGGACCAATTGGCTCTCATTGTCGGAGTCTTTTTAGCTTCATTATCAAGTGCCAACTTAGCTAATAAGGGATTGGCATTAGACATGCCTACAGTTGAATAGATTCCAGTTTTTCTCCAAATCTTTTTTTGAATAGCAGCAGAAATAATATCTAATTTATCTTTCCTACTAATACTTTTATCTGGTACAAAATAATTTAATGAACTTGTTAAATCAATAAATCCTTCATCAATTGAGTAGGGATAGATATCATCTGATGCCGCAAAATCTTGAAAGATTTTTTGAATATCCATATTGACAGCAATATAAGTATCCATTCTCGGAGGAACAATCACAGTTGATTTTGCCCATTCCTCTATATAACGAACATAATCTATCGTTGTCGGTAAACCTTGCTTTCTAGCATTATAATAAGAGAATTTGCGAGTCTTTACATCAAAAGGTAAATCATAGGAACGTCCAACGTTCGACTTTCCAAAGACCTTTTTAAACATAGGAGAGGAAGCAAGAATTAAACCAGCAGAATTATCTGCACGACTCATAACACAAAGCGAAGTCTTAAGTGGGTGTAATCCTCTATCTACACATTCTACACTTGCGTAAAAAGATTTCATATCAATAAAGGCAATGTCACTACTTGGCTCAAGACTATAATCAAACCAACTCATACTTAGTCCTCTAAAGGCATAAAGTTCCCAACTATTTTCCCTATAATGCGAGGATTCTCATCATAAGGCGCAAACTTATCTGAATAGTTCCGATTGAGTGAAACTAAACGAAGCCCATTTTCTTCACGATACACTTTCTTGATATAGGTTTGACCATCCCAATCTATCGCATAGATAGCCCCGTCATAATCAAATCCCGTTTGCTTAATAAGGGCTACAGAACCATTTTCATATGTCGGTTCCATTGAATTTCCAAACACCCATGATGCAAAGTCATAATCAAATTGATGATTAAAGTAAACTGTATCGTAATTACCATCATCAAAATAAGCTGTTCCTGTACCAGCTGATAATTTTTCGTAAACTTTATAAGCAAAACGCTGAGGAATGTCCACAACCTTGGCATTCTGTTTGTTCAACAGTTCTGTAGCATAATGAAGTGTCGCTTTTTGATTCTTTTCAGTTAGCTTGAGATAGGTTTCAACTATTTCATACTCTGATTCAAAATAGCGAGGATCTACATTTAAAACCTGGCTCAACTTGCTTAGATTATTTTGATTCGGTTTTGTTTTACCTGATTCCCAATTAAAGTATGAGGCTCTACTAATTCCTAAACTAGATGCAAGTTGAGATTGAGATAAGCCCAGACCTTCTCTTTTTTCTTTTAATTTAGTAGGTGAAAACATCTTTTCTCCTTTGTAAGTTTATTAACTAACAAAAGAATACCATAGCTTCTTGAAAAAATCAAGAGTTTAATAAAACCCAAGATTTAATTCCAAGAAACTATTTGAAATAAAAAATATTGCTGATAACTCAAAATTCCTATTATATTCACAACAAGAGAAATAAATTATTTTTTTCTGTTTAGCTACCAAAAAGGCTACCAATAAAATTGTAATTATTTTTTTAATATGATTTTTAGTAATACACCTTATTACTGAGTTTCCAATAAATTAACTAATTCTGTCAACAATTTTTACATGTATATGACTTATTTTTATCCTATCTTTCTATGGTATAATAGATGATAATATAATTAATCTGTAATAGGTGAGGTTTATGAGTTATACCAAAAGTCAAGTATCAAATTTTCTAAATGATAAAATTCTCTTTAGATTCACTATTTCTAACGATTTTTATAATTGATTTTCACGAATACAAAGAGTTTTTTTACATTTGATGAGCTTGAAAAGAAATTATAAAAAAAGTAACCTTACTTATTGGAGTTCAATTTATGACATAGCTCCCAATAATTTTTATGTCAAATTGGAAAAAGTTTGAGCGATAAGTTTAATTTAATAAGAAAATATATCTTTCGAGCTTGAAAGAATTGAAATATCGATAAAATAAATGAACAACTTTACTATAATTTATCAAGTAGTCGTGAAATCAATAGAACAAGATAAGATGGTATACATATTATCAATAAAGTTCTCCCTATTGACAAAGATTCAGAAATTCGTAAACTAAAAAGTTTCGTTTCTTTCTATACTCAACAATCTCAAGACAATCTTAATGAAGCTATCAGAAATTTTATTTATCTCTCTAAGTATAATAATGCTATAGGTAGTTATTTATCAAATACCTCTCAATATGTATTTTATCCAGCACTATATTTACTTAGAAAAAACTTTTCAAACATTAAAGAGAATATATCTGATTTTGAAACAAATATAGTAGCTCCTCTAGCTAGCAAGTTGAAAGATATCTCAGACAACTCCGATGAACAGTATAGAGAAATTACGTCATTCACAGAAGATAAACATAATAAAATTCAGGAACAATTCGATGAAAAAGTTTCTGAGTTTGCTGAATTTCAAAAATCTCTCAACGACTGGCAAAAAGAAAAGCAAAATAAGCTTAAAGATTTAGAGGAAACATATAAAAATAAGCTTTCTCTAGAGGCTCCAGAGCAACTTTGGAATGAGCGTGCTATAGAACATCAAAAGCGAGCTACAAAATGGACATGGTTCCTTATTGGTGCAGTCTTAGCTTTAATATCTGTTTCAGTAATATTAGTTCTCGTGATACACGACTATTCTTTAAATGTTATCAAAAAAGAGATTCCATTCATATCTGAGTCATTTATACTTATTTCGGTCATTTCATTTTTTATCTACATTGTTAGAGTGTTGATAAAGATTGTGATGTCAAATCATCATTTGGCTACTGAATACAGACAAAAAGCAGCTTTGACGAGATTTTATCAATCTCTAACTTATGCTGGAACTGACATCGATAAAGACGAGCGACTAATAATTATTAACTCATTATTTAGTAGAGTTGAAACAGGACTAGTAAAAACAGATACCTCAAATGATAGCGATACAATTTTAGCTATTTTGTCAAAGAACATAAAATAAAAAGAATGCTGATACGTCAACATTCTTTTTTATAACTCCATTGATAAAATGATCTGTTTTCTCCAATTAACAAACAGCTATAATTTTGTAATTACCAAAATATTTTAATAGGGCTATGAATTGTTTTTAATAACTCAGTAGAATTTGCTAGATCTGATATCCTACTAAAATCTTTACGAGCTTGTTCAGATAAAATAATTCCCCCTGGCAATAATTCGCGACCAAAGAATTCATAAAAATATCTGAAAGATTGAGCAAATGCAACACCATCTAATTTCATTTCAGATACTATTTTACTAACTAGACTATAAGCTTGGAAATATTGTTGTTGAGGTAAGTTCATTTCTTTAAAGCTAGTTTCAAATTTTACGATTGCATCTAAACATTGATTTCTAAACTGTTGATTCATTTCGATACTCCTTCATTACTATAACATCCTGCTATTATCACAGCCATTTCTGATACAATTCAATTTACTACCGATTCTATATTCATTTTTGAAATTCTGAGAGTTCCAATCAATTTCGTATATAGATAATCATTCCTACAAATAATATTATCTGAAAAACATTCAAATGATAACTACAATCCAATATGGAATGTCTCCTACAATATCATAAATGACACACAAATTACGTGATTTAATATAAAATTTAAAAATCTGAATTGTTTTTAAAATTTTTATACTCTCTAAAAACACCTCTATAATACATACTCAGACCTAATATAGCAATAAATTTATGAATAATAGTATTTGATTCGAATAAAATGTTAATGACTATCCCAGTCATTATAAAACTAATTGCAATTATCAAACGCTGCTTCATTTGTACCTCAACTTCTATTTCGTAGAAAAAAATTTAGTTCCTATCCAAAAGCCTATAATAGCTCCACCATATCCCCTTAAAGAAACAATCCCTTCTCAAAGCATGAAAGTCCACCTTCAATGCTGGACAATATTACTTCAAATTGTCTCATCATTGTATCCATCATGGATATCTCCTTACATTTATATGAATTGTTTTATCTTGTTAAAAGCTCTATGAGTTTATAATACTCATTTTTCCTTATTTCGTTATTCCTAAAGAAATTAATCCTTGAGCTAGATTTTTACTCAATTGTCCATATGTGGCAATTTCTTTATAAAATGTCGCAACCTTTGGGCTCATTGATTTGTGACTATGAATCCCATTAACAGCCTGCTGACGAAGAGCTTCTGCCAACCCCATGATAACTCTCTGCTCATTTTTTGTATTCTCTAATAGAGCTTTATAACGTAATAAAATATCTCGTTCATTTTTATGAATCTCTGTATCTAAAATCAAATTATAAATCTTATTGAGAATTTCTTCTGTTCTCTTATCCATAAATTATCCTCTATAACCCCGAAAGACAATAGTTCCTACCCAATGATGATATCCAACCATTAGCATGCCATCTTTAGTTGACTAAAAATCACACTTAGTTACAATATCCCCATTCTCAATTTGGAAATTAATAAATGAAACATTGTCCAAACATGTAATGAGGCGAAAAAGTATAGGCGTCACAACCTTATAAAGTTCTCTTTTGCTTTATTCCTTTTAAACCTATATAAATCAATAGTAGAGTTGCTATGATATCAACAATATCTTGTGACTTTATTAAAGACAAGACTCCTAGAGAAATAATATAAAATATACTAATTATTTTTCTCATTATCTACAAAAACTTTCTGCCGCTAGCCCGCCTGTTGAAATCGCAAATGCAACACCAACAGGACCAGTAAATGCAGTTAGACCTACTAATACTCCACAAGTAGGATTTAATCCACCAGAGTACTCTTGTAAATCACTGTTTTTTAGAATTGAAAACTGACTCATTGTACTATTCATTGTACATCCTCTCTTTTTAGCAAATTCGCATAGCTGTAGCACCACATATAATCGCAGCTCCAGCAGGTCCAGCGTATAAAAAGCCTATCTCAGTCATCCCTGCCATACCTGAAATACATGCCAAATCATTTTTACCTCCTTCAACACAATAATAGAAAGAGCATCAGCTTTGAGCACATTAACTTGTTCTATTGTTTTTGTATCCATGATGAATATCTTGTATATAATAGAAATCTTTTGTCAGATTATAATCTTGACAAGTTCAGTATAGCAGAACAAAATCGATATTTATCACAATGTATTTACATGTTGCTAACTCCACTTATCTTCAAATTTAAATAGACACATTATCGGAGTTATCAAAAAGTCTTGAAAACGTCCAGAATGATTATAATCTGATTCCCCAAAATATGATCTAGACACAATTACTTAATATCATTCTGCATTACTAGTTTAATTTGATACAGTGCAAATCGAAAAATTATTAGCAATAATAAAAAGCCATTTCCAAAAAACAAGAAATACATTGCTAAATCACTCTCTAAATAGTATAGAAACCAAATAAGCATCCAAAAGTATGCTCATTTTTTTATAAAGATATTACTTACTATCCATTCAATCTTTTAGCAAGAGATAATTAACTATGTTCATTATAACAATCTCCATATTTCCATCCTCATCATATCTATAGCTCAATCACTTTACTACTATGTCTCAAAAATAATTTATTATTATATACTATAAGTAAAAACGCTAACTCATTCTTTTTTTGTGAAATATGTAATTCGATATTATTCGAGCAAATAATGTATCCTACTGTGAATAACACTACAAATATATGAGTATAAAATAATACAGATGACGACTTATAACCATCTATAACAACAAAGATAATTGATAATAGTAACAGAAAAAATGTAGGTGCTAAAATCTTTTTAATAAATTGCTTGTATCGATTAAAGCATAGTTCAAAACTAATGTTTCCTCTCTTCTTATTATGCGTTAATAAGTGAATCAGCAACTCAAAAAACACACTTCCTACAGAAAGAACTAAAACTTCGCTTATTGGAACATTTAGAACTATTCCAATCGCACCTATTATAAAAAAAGATATAAAAAGAGCTAAAATTAGCCTAAATTCACCACTTTCCATCAACTAACCCCTTTTCTATAAAAATCTAGCGATAGCCCATATAGCTGTGCAATATTGTGCTCATAAAACACCTCCAGCCCAAGTTCCAGCTCTTGGTGCAACCAAACTACCAATCATTGCTCCTGCTAATGTGCAAACTTCCCCTGCACTAGCTGTTCCTCCCTCAATACTAGCCAACATTTCGGTATCCAAAACATCAAATTGAATCGTTGTCTTTGTTTCCATGGGGAATACCTCCATATTAATTTTTATTTTTGTCAGATTATAACCTTGACAAGTTCAGTATAGCAGAACAAAATCGATTTTTACCACAAAGTATTTACATGTTGCTAACTCCACTTATCTTCAAATTTAAATAGACACATTATCGGAGTTATCAGTAAGAAAAAATCTAACCAGTTCAGATAATTCATAATATAGGATATAATACCAGCCAAAACGAAAAGGTACAAAGCTGTACGGTATCCTCTCTTTGGGTTTTTATCAGCCTTGGTGTTAAAAATAATGTACACACAACAAATCGCAATGAGTATAAGCTGAATCATAGTTTCATTTAACATATTAGCACCTCTTCTTTTTTAAAACTATTTTGAATGAGTTGTTTTTGCTTCCACGATGAGTAGATCCTCTATAATATATGATTTTATGAGATTATAACCTTGACAAGTTCAGTATATCAGTAAAGAAGAGATTTTTACCACAAAGTCTTTAAATGTACTTTTTTCATCACGAAACGTATTTTTTCATGATTTTTAACCTTTCAAAATTAAAAATAAGCCATTTTAAAATTTGTTCCACAAATCGCTACTAGATATTGTGAAATCGTCACTCTACCTTTTCTGCCAAGTTTTATTGTTAAGACTATTGCCTAGCTCATTTACAGAAACTAGCTAAAAAATAAGGAAGGTACAACTTACCTTAGTATTATCATGGAATCCAAAGAAATAGAATTTGAAACCAGAGTCATACAAACTGATATGAGCCTCTTTAAAATGGAGGAAATTCCTTACCTCTCCATAGTTCCCATTAATGAATACCTTATCTATTAAAAAAAAGACCATCTTATCATTTGCCCCCTAACCCTAGAGTCAAAGTAACGAAAGTGAATCACCATAAAATGGTTACGTCAGAATTCCTATGTTTACTATAAATTGAGCATTTAAATGTCTATAAAGCTATAACAAAAGAGCCCCTCCTTAAAATATTCAATAGAATACCCTAAGAATGATAGCTCTTTTAAAGTTCTATTTCCAAAATCTGTGTAAAGACATAATTTTTACTTGTGGTTTTCAAACATACATTTGGATAAGATTTTAAAATTCTCCGAACATTGGCCAAGCCTATACCCCGACCTTCTCCTTTTGAAGAATTGTCACGCTTGAATATATCTCTCAATTCTATCTCTCTTTCTAAAGTAGAATTTTTTACAATCATGACTAATTTATTCCATTCTGTATCTTCAAGGAAACAAACTGCTATTCCTCCTTCTGCTGCGGACTCTATAGCATTATCTAACAAGATAGAAGTAATTGTTAAGAAGTCTATTTGTTCCATATTTTTTATAGAGAACTGTTCACCAATCTCCAGGGAAACTGGAACAGATAAGTTTTGGGCCTCCGATAACTTAGATAATAGTAAACTCTTTAGCGCCAAATCATTGATATTTTTTAGATATGCTACATCAAAACGCTTGCCTTTTAATTTTTTACCAGAATTTTTCAAAACACTATCATAAACTTGAGAAACCAGATTAATATCTTTTTGATCTATACCTATTTTTAAGCTCGATAGAATATTAGCATAATCATGTCTAAAGCTTCTAATTTCTTGATACAGCCCCTCAACTTGTTGACTATAATTACTAAGATTTTTGCAATTGAATTTCTTTTTTTGTAGAACGACTTTCTCCTGTAGTTCTTGAAGTAATCTTCTATCCAAGAGATTAACAAAACAAATAAACAATAAAAAAAGTAAACTGCTGTCCATAATTCTTTATAATCCAACATTCTATCCCAACTTACTTTATCACTGTAGTTTATATAAGATGGTAAGATAAAAATAGGCTAGCATTAAAAATATCCGCAGTAATTAAAATAAATTTTTGTCTTTCTATCCAAGTTCTTTATTTTTTTAAATGACTAAAATTATATCGAAAGAGACTAATAAGAAAAAAACACAATAATTTCAGCTAATAAAGAGAAAATCATTATTCCTAGATTAGTTTCATATAGTCTATACAATATCGGAATCTTAGAAATTATAAAGTAACCTAAAAAAATTTTTTTGATGACATCCCAAAAATCCAAGTGGAAATAATGAGTAAAAAAAAGTAATAAAGAAACCTTACTTCTAATTCACCAATGGACAAAGTATATAGGATAAAAAAATGGGATAAACCAATAATGATCCAAGAAAATAAAAGTCCAGTTGATTTAAATAAAACAATAAGTAGTAATGATAAAAGATGGAACAGAATAATGGACATTACTACTTTTTTTAGATTTAATCTCTCACCTACAACCTTAGTATGGATACATAACAATAGAAAAACACCTATAATATTTAGAAAAAATATCATCTAAATCTCCTTAGTCATGAAGTCTTTCGATAGCTTTCATAAGTGGACGAATTTTTAATCTAGAGACAATACAAGAGGACCCGTTCTGAAAATGAACTAATCGATTTTCTTTATCAATTAAAGATATATTATAAGGATTTACGATAAATGATCTATGACATTGAAATAAACGTGGTTCCTGTTTAAGAATATCTGACAATTGTCCATAAAATTCAACTATGTCTCGTTTGGAATAGAGAGTCAACTTATGAGCAATTGTTGATGTTTCAATATACAATAAATCTTTAAAAGGAACTTGAATTTGAGCTTTGGATCCTGTAAATATAAAAGAGTCCTCAGATACTGTTATTCCTTGATTATCGCTAACACTTAAAATAACATTTTCAATTCGTTTGATAAATAATGGTTCAGGTAATTCTTTATCAATGAAATCAATAGCTGATACTAAATATTCAAAAGATACAGGCATAAACTCAGAATGAGATGTTACAAAAGCAATCACTGCTTGAGAATCAAGTTTTCTAATTTCTCTAGCAACGTCTAATCCTCTTTTGTCATCATCTTTTATTTCAATATCAAGTAAAAATAATTGATGATTTCCTCTCTCTGAAATGTCCTCTAAAAGCTGTTGAGGTTTTCCATAAACCTCAAAATGCCTATACTCAATCTTATTATCCACCAAAATTTTTTTGACAACATTTTCAATTCTAGTCTGTTGTAAAAATTATCTTCTAGTATAAAAATATTCACTACTTCACTCCTATATATTTTTCCACTGATTTTTTAATATTGTAAAGTGTCTTCTAGAACAAGCAATGTCTGATACTCTATCATCCATAAACATAATCGTTCTTGTCTCATGATTAAATCCTGCTATTTTATCTTTATTCACAAGAAACTTTCTATGGCATCTAATAAGTTCTTCTGTACTTTCCTCTTCGATTTTAGCTAGTGAGGTTGAAGCTTCAAAATTCCCTTCTGCTGTTACAAAAAGAACAGCATGAGCTTTTGTTGGGTGAGTTGTAACATAATAAATTTTAGAGAGTGGTACCTTTACTATAGCTCTATCTTGATATAAAATATAGTCTTTCATATTTAGCCTCCTTCTATAAGTTTAATCTTATCAGAATTATGGAAATTAAATTATAAAAATCTCAAATGGTTTCTATACTATCTCAAATGGTAAAAATTTTCTTAATTTAGACATTTCAGGATAAAATAGATACTTTTTTTAGTACCTCAATAATATTAATCTTTCTTCATTTGATAAACTAATTTCTAATGAAAGGAAAGATATGAAGGCAATTCAAATTTTACACTACTCTTTATTTGGCTATATTTTTATCTCTGTATTTAAAATATTATTTCTTAAAAAAAAACATTTAAAAATACAAAAAAATTTTTACAAGGACATAAGATTAACTACAAATATAAATCTTCTACTTATTTTTATCATAAAATCAGGGTCTCTAACATCTAAAAAAATGAAACTCTATTTAAAAATCTATCCAATTTAGTTCAAAAAAATCAGAAGTTATCATCATAGGCAGTCAGATTGATTATGATGAGCTTTACCGAAAACCACTATAGTGTGTTTGGTGTTATAGACATAACTAATAATAAATCATTAAAGTATATTAAAGAAAAAATTCATTTTTACTTGGAAGAGATCTATGAATTTAAGAAGGATAATAGTGATTAAGTCTATGAAATAAAATTTCAAGTCTTACAACTTTATATCCGTAATTACCTAGCCATTACATCATAGAATTTTGATTTCTTCTTCCACATTCTCCAGTTTGAGAGCAAATTCTAGTTTCGTCTTAAAGTAACCATATTTTGTCAGTCTTCTTTTTCTGAGTTATTAAAATTGATTAGAACTTTTGAGGCTGGGCAAAATCTTAATTCCTGAAGAAAATGGAGTAAATCTTCCCACAAGAAAACGCATAATATCAAGCTTTTCAACACCTGATACTATGCGTTTTTTTGGTTTTAAAAACTTTTCGTCTACCTCAAACAACTAACAAAAGTTATAAGTAGACTATATTTTAAAACTCATGATCTAACAACCATTTCGATTCGTTAAATCTCTCAATCTTTCTTCTCCTGATTTAAGCATCTCCTTCTCCACTTGATTCCATTCTCCAAATAGTAAGTCATGAAGAACGGTTGCTGCTGAAATTTTATCTTCTCCTGAATCATATATACAACTTCTATCTCGTTGGTAAATTTGAATCCTTTCAAAGATAGCTAGTTCTTCCAATTGTCGTGTATTATCAACTAGATGATTTACAATGAAATCATGATGTTCTTTTGGAGTTGCGCGTGCTTGATTTCGATTGACACCGTACAGTTCTTCGTATCGGATAAGAGTACTCAGATAGGACAATTCGGGCTTGGTTGCGATTATGGCTAATTGTACTTCATATCCCTCACTTTTCAAGAGTTGTGCTGTTTTCTTTGGAACATCTATCGTTCGTAAGGTTCCCTCTATCAAAAGATTGTATCCCAAATGACTCAATTCGGTTACTAAAGACTCTACCATTTTCCCCGCAAAATCTTTGGTGTATTCAACACTATCTTTGCCATATTCTTGCTGCAGTTCTAAATAGTGTGGATGCTGGGAACGAAAACTATCACCATCTATGATAACAATATTTCCTTGAAATTCTTTCTGTTTAATACGATGAATTGTAGTCTTACCGGCACCACTTTGCCCTCCAAGCAAAATCGCTATAGGTTGCTTACTGGACTTTTTTCCTCTTATCAGTGAACGAAGATTCCGTGCTAGAGCATGTTTGAATTCACTATCAGTATAATCTTGGATTTCCATTAGGCTACCATCCGTTTTTTTCAGATATCTCTAACATGCGCTCAATTCCATCCAAATAGCCGCTATATCTCTCTATTTCATCAAAAGTTTCAACTAGATAGATATTCGTATGAATCAAATCAGAAAGATCATCACTCATTAAAATCCAAGGATTAGATTCATCATCAATGCTAATTCCCTGACTATCTTGATAACGATAGAGTCGAGATAATAGATTAGCACCTCTTTCTTTCACAATTTCAATTTTTTTAAAGTCAATTCATAATCTTCAACAGGATTGAGCATTTTTATCTTCTCCTACAATATCGACATAAGATACATTAAACTTCTGGCAGATGATATCTATTAGTTCCGTAGAGACTGAACTCGTTCCATTTTTCATAACGACTCAAACTATTTCGAGAAATTCCTATAATTCGGGCAAATTCAGGTTGTGTTAAGTCATGTGTTTTACGTAAGGATTTTATGTTCTTTCCAATCATGGCAAACTCCTTTATTTTTATAATTCAATTATAGCATAAAAAAGCATAACGCACCAATTTTGGTGCGTTATTGACTATTTTTTCTAAACCTCTCTAAATTCTTCTCCAATTGTTCCTTATGAAGTTGATTCTTAGCTTCCTTTAATGTGTCGTCCAAAGTTTCTTCTCTATAAGTTTCTTCTGTTTTTAGTTGTTCGGTTTCTTGATTTGGGGTGAAAATGATATCTATCAGGCGGTCTATTTTTTCAAGATCTTGGACAGACATATCAGATAGTCTATGAATAAGCTTTTTAAATACATCACTATTGTCTTGGTTTTTCTTAAAAAGTTTTGTAAACATCTATAACCTCTCAAAAAAAGCAGCCTATCAGGACTGCTTAGTGTAATTCGGAAATCGCATCATAAATGGACTGCAATTTCTTATTGTCTTTATTCTTTGTGTCAATCAACGTATGTAGCTCTTCAATTTTCTTTTGACTACTTTGAATATCGCTATTATTATCCGCAATCAGTCTTTTAAGATGTTGCTGATAACTTGTAGTGATATCTGTCTCTTTTCCTGTTCTAACCTCTGTAACTTTGGGTTTAGAACTAGAATTTGATTCCGTCACAGGTGCTTGTTTACGCTTTTGAAAAGCTGCTTCATAATTTACATCATTACCTCCTTGATGATTTCCAAATAAGGCCGCAATTTTATCTGGATCTTCTTGATTTTCTGATTTGCTTTCTAATGGTTGATTAAAATTCCAATCTTTTGTCATTCACTCATTTCATCCTTTCTAAATTCAGAATCATCGAATTGTCTTTCTTTGCCAAATGCATGGTCAAGAGCTTCTTCAAAACTCATGTGACTAATGCTTTGACGTCTTTTGAACGTCGCAAACATCGCTGTCTCCAGTTGCTCTTTGTAAGTAGCTAGTTTTTCTGTTTCTCTTGCTACCTTACTTTCTTGCCTAGTGACCTTTTCTTCTAAGCGTTCAATAATGGTCATATACGATCCTCCTTCATTCTAATATTAGCTAAAACATCTTGATTTTGTTATCACAATTCTAAACATTGAGAGGTTTGTCTTACTGGTTGATTCCTCAATGTCTCTTTTGCATTCTCGAACATCAATTGTAAATCTGATTTCTTTTCTCGAAGAATATCGTTCCAGTCTCTTTTTTCTTTCCCATATTCATTATCAGGTAAATCCAGGAAAACAGGAAATCCTGATTTAGATAACTTATCAGAAAAATCTTTACCTGCATCATCACAATCTACCGCAAGTGTCAATAAATCAGGATGATTATCAAAATAGCTGGTGGTATCACGAATTGTATTGATCAAAGGCAATAACTTTGAAGGTATTACTGTATCTAAGAATTCCAATTTCTGATTTTCTTCAGCTATCAGTCGTAAAGTTTGATAAGCAACAACAGACCTTTTTAATCCCTCCATAGATACCAAACGAACATCAGTTAGATTTTGTTGATGCAGTTCGTAATAGCTCATTAAGTCGATGAACGATTCACAAAAGACCAGTCTATTGGGTTTACCAATATCAAAGGATATTCCAATATGTCCATGGCTTCCTTTTAGAATCGTTTTTAACCTCTCTCTAGAAAGAGCAGGATTCTTATAAATCCCTTGTATGCTTGCTGCCTGCAGCTTGTGACGATGATTAAAGCTTTTAAAAACAATAACAGGTTCAACTGTTTCGTTTGTTTTCCAACTGGCTTGTGCTATTAAACCTTGTTGAATCATCCTTTGTACGATTTCTTCTGAAATTCCTCTATACTCTGTTAAGTAATATCTGGCCAGACTACAGTTAGAATCTTCTATTCTCTTTAAAGGATAATAAAATGGTCTCTCTCTTTTTTCTTGAACAGCTTCTTTTTGAAAAGGTCCTTCAGAAAGAAAGGCTAGAGCTTCTTTAAAGGATAGTCCCTTAACTAGTCGAACAAAATCAATGACATCCCCTTGAATATCTCTTGAAAACCATTTAAAGTATTGGTAGTGGAAAAAATTCGGAATGAATCGTGTTCAGGATGTTCATAGACACTGCTAGAAACTTGTTTAAAGGAGATACCTAAACGATTGGCTACATCAAGAATTGAAATTTGCTTACACTCTTCTATTTCCATGCAATATCATCATTTTGTCGTAGTATTTGGCAATGATGGTATTGATGATGATTCTTCTAAAGTTTTAGGAGTTGCCTTATCTAAATCATCTAACCCAGATTTCCAAACCTGTACTTGATTGACCAATAACTTACCAGGTAGTTTAGAATAGGATAACTTAACTGTTCTTGTTTCTGTCTGATTAGTCTTTGATTGGTTGGCATTCTTTAAATCAGATACATAGGTTACATTATAAGAGACCATGGCAATAGCTTGATTCGTAGTCTGATTGACAAAGATATCTGCTTTTTCAAAATGATAATCCAAAATATAATCCTTATACACTTGGTTCATGGCATCATTTTGACTTGACAATTCTTGAGAATAAGCCGATTCAGTCATATAAGGTTGAATACGTGTATTATTTTCTCCGAGCTTTTCTTTCGTATAGTACTGAGTCAAAAATTCTTTTACAGTATCCGATGACAAAATACTTGCCTTATCTTCTGCTTGTTTGTCCTCTACAAGTTTAGCTGCAGCCAATTCGATTTCTTTGCGACTTTGTTTAGCAGTAGAATGTTGACCAGCAGTATATCCCATCATGAGAATAAAGCTAGTCGCAGCCACTGCTCCAACACTAATTAAGGCTTTAGTTTTGACTTTATTTAACATCTTAGACCTTCTTTCTATAAAAACTAGGTCAAGAATAACAGATAAATCTTGAAAAAAGTATCACAATAGAAAAAGGACTCTGCTTTAAAAAAGAATCCTTAATTTCTTATAAGCCAATCAAATAATTTCTTCAAATTCCCAAAACTCACCACTGGAAATACGAGCCCTGAGTAGAATAAGAGCACGGTGTTTAGAAAATCTACCAAGACTGAAATTCGTTGAAAGCGGATAGTCAGTCGAATCATGACAAGATAATAGCCGAGGAAAATCAGGAAAGCAATCAATACCACGAGCGGTCCTTGGAAACTGATGACCTTCAAAGAAAAGTGGGGTAGTAAATCCTGATGAATCAGCAGTAGGGTAATCCAGAAATCAAAGACAACCAAACAAAGTAAACCACTGCTCGTTGCAGGTAAATTCTATACACTGATTGCAAAGCATACCGGGTGACAATAGATTGCCCCGACCGAATCTCGTACTCCAACTCCTCATTTCCCAAGTAAACCACATGAGTCAAGATGAAATAGTAATAAAAATAAGACAGCTGAAAGTCTGGATTTCCTCTCAAAAGGCTATAAAAACCAAGAATGAAAATGATGTGGTAGAGGGTGTCAAACAGGGTATCCGCCCAGCGTCTCCTGCGAAAGAGATAAAATCGCTTCACTTCATTATACATGGAACAAACTTCCCTTCTTTTTACCATAGTACAAACAAGTTTGAAAGCACAAGTAGCCCAAGAGCCAGTAAAACAAACCGTAGCCCAGTGATAGTAAAATAAGGAACCAACTTGGCTGACGGATAAAACTCACCAAAAGATGGAAAGGCAAACAACGAGATAAAGTAACCATCAAATGACTCGATGGCTCCTGAAAACCAACCAAAAAGAGAATTCCGTAAGCAAGGAGGTTAGTAATACTGGAAATTTTTGTAAAGACAAAGGAGAAACTGGCAAAGAGAAAACCCAGACCATAAAGGGAGGCAATGACCACAAAGGATAGAAGAAAGGGAACAACTGTATCAATCCAGTCAGCAGGAAAGGTAATCTGCTGAACCAAGGCAACCAAGCAAAACAAAGGAATGGCCTTGACCAAGTCCAACAAAATCTGCACGATAATTTTGATAAAAAGCATGCCAAAGATGCTCCGCCGACTCTGAATCACGTTGATAATGGTGCGGTCTACAATCTCGTCCTCGATAAAATAGGTCGGATGGGTGATACTATGGCTAGAAAAATACCAAGTAAACAGCAAGATAAATAACTCAAAAGTATCTTGCTTGCTATCAAAATAGGTCAGAAAACCCGTAACCAAAAAGAAAATTCCCAGATTAGCAAAGAGAAGATTGACTTTGAACTGTTTGTATTCGCTGAGTTGGCGTCTAAACTCCCGCCCAATCGCTGCTAGCATCATTTGAGCACCTCATAAAGCAAATCTTCCAAAGAGGCATGTTCTCGGTTAAACTGCAAGACTTCCGTTTCTTCTAGCAATCGCCGATAAAAGGCTGGATTTCTGGTCTCTATCGAAATCCCATCCTCAAGCACCTTGTAGTCCAACTCAAGAAAGCTTTGTCTCAGCACGCTTTCTGCACTCTTAGCCAGAAGCAAGTGATAGACTTCATGCTGGTGGACAGTGCCAAATCTCCTCGAAGGTTCCGTCACGATATATCCGCCCCTCCTGAATCAGCACCACCCGAGTACTGATCTTCTCGATAAAACTAGCGTCATGACTGGTGATGAAAACACTAGCTTGATGGTGACGAGCATAATCCTGCAAAAGAGTCATTAGCTGTTTTTTGGCCAGTAAATCTAACCCATTGGTCGGCTCATCCAAACAGAGTACTTTCGGTTTTTGCACCAAGGCTAAGATTAAGGTTAATTTCTGACGATTGCCCTGGGACAGTTCCGAAACCAGCGTGTCTTTGTAAGGTGTAAAAGCCAGCTGATCACACAAAGCATCCACTTGTGCTTTGATATGAGACAAGGCAATCCCATTTAAGCCTATAAAATACTGGAGATTTTCCATAGCAGTTAAATAACTGTACAAACCCTGCCCGCTCTCCAAGACAAACTTGACCAGCGAATTGATTTTCTTAGAACGATTAGAAACGCCATGCACACGAACCTCTCCCTTATCCTGCAAGAAAATCCCTGCAAGAAGTTTGATGAAAGTTGACTTGCCAGCACCATTGCCACCAACAATGGAGATGATTTCACCTGAATCTGCCTGAAAATCAGGAATGTCTAACATCAACTTCTTGTGAAAACTCTTTTGAACTTGTGAAAATATTATGTTAGTCACTTAAGATAACCCCTATATTTAAAAGATTGCCTTTAATTTGTTCAATTATTTTTTCAAGATCTATATTTTCAGTATTATATCGTTTCTTTAAAGCATCTTGACAACTTTCCCTATTTCTTATACTTTCTAAAAAATGAAAATAGATTTCAGACACTTCATATAGTTCGCCACTAAATTTATTATATAGTATAGTCTTTTTATCTCCTTGAAAATTAGGTTCAAAACGAATAAACCACACTTTATTATTTATATGCATGTAAACTACACCTCATATCATAATCCTTATTAGACACACTCGCCAGAGCATAACAACCTCCGCCACAAAATTTATATAGTGAGCAGGATTTACATTTAGTATTTTTACTCCAATTTGTATGGTTTAATTCTTCTACTCCAGAATACCATACTTCATCAAAGGTATTATTCAGTAAATTCCCCATTTTATGTTTTTCATCGTGCAAAAACGGGCAGGGATAAACATCACCATTCATATCTATCTCAAACTCTGTTTTTTGTGCCGGACAATATAGAGGGGAATGGTAATCATAACCTTTTTGAATAGCCAAAGACCACGGATGACAAAACGGAGCTGTTCTAAAAATTATTCCTTGTTCTCGATAAGTAGTTAATAATTCTTCATAATAAAGAAAATAATCAAGATCATTAGTTAACAATCGTTTACTCGTAGTGAATATTGATGATAATTGAATATATTTCAATTTATTAGATAAACAGAAATCAAAAATTTCTGGAAGCTCCATTATATTTAAAGAACTTATTACAATGTTAACTATGATATTTTCAAATTTATTTTTGTTGTAATTTTTTTACAAAAAAATTCACAATTTTAATTAAAGGATCTTCATCAATTAGATTTGGTCTCAATTTATTAAAAATTCTTTATTGAGTCTAAACTAATTTGAATCGATGAAAAATTTTTTTCAATATTATTTAATATATTTTTTTCTGTAATAAGAGGAACTACACCTGTCGTATGTAGTTTAATCAAAATACCTAAACTATCAATATAATCAACAATTTTATCAAATTTTGGATGAAGAGTTGCTTCTCCCCCAGTCAAATAAACTTCGTATGGATATTGAGGTAATTTGGATAAAACAGTTTTCAAATTCTGATAACTTATATATTCCGAATTCTTACTTACAAAACAATAGGGACATCTGAAATGACATTCATTAGTTATTTTCAGGCCAATCTTCAAAGGCGCAATTACTTTTTCATTATTTTGAGAACTTATCTTAGAATAGATATAAAATGGCAAGTCAAAACTTGACTCTATTTTTTTACATGTTTCTATCAAATTTTCAGATTTCAAAGCTACACCTCCTAAAATCTGAAGCAATCTCAGGGTAGGAATTAAGATACCCAAACCCCGTGCAATAATCATTCAAGGTACACTGTGAACATTTTGTTCCCGCAGAACTATGAAACATAATAGAGGATTGAATCTGAAAATCCTTTGATAATAACTCGTCAGTCGTGTTAGAATATATATTCCCTATCTTTAGTTCTTTTATAGGAAAATGATCCATAAAATGGAATATATCCCCCTTTGCATCTATTGTCCAATGCAATAAATCTAAATTAAAACGAGAAATATCTTTAGAATTCTTCAATCTTCTAGCTTCTCTCGATTGAATTTCTATTGGATAAATTATTTCAAGATGCATTGTTTCTTTAGTTCCAGAATGCAGTTTTTTTATCTTTTCAGAATTTACAAGGTAGTCATCGTAATCAACTAACGGAATTAAGTTCTTCCCTCTTCTTAACGGATAAACTGGAGATATAGAAAACGAAGCTATTCCGATATCTCTCAACAATTCATATACTCCTAACATATCCTTAACATTTAGATGAGTAATAGTCATATTAACTCGAACATTAATGCCATAAGTCACAAGTAATTGGATATTTTCCACCACATGCTTGAAATCATCAACACCTCTCTGTTTCATGTAACTCTTTTCTAAACCGTCCAAACTCACTTGAACATAATCATTTTTATCAAAAATTTTGGATAGTCTATTCACAGATTCTTCTGTAAATAAAACAGCATTTGTGAATAACTCAACAATTGGAAAATTATTTTTTGCATATTGAACTATTGAAAACCAATCTTCATGTACTAAAGGTTCTCCTCCTGTTATGGTTAAATGAAGAGGTTGAAGTTGTTTAAGTTTATCAAGTGCAGATATAACGTCATTTAATGACGGTATCACCCCCTCATTTTTTCCAGCCCAACAGTGAACACAACGTTGATTACATCTCTCAATAATTTTATAACCTACGTAGATAGGTTTTATTGCATTATTTAACGATAAATCTTTTGTTAAATAGAAACGATTAAAAACTTCTAACCAAGTTCTCTCATTCATAAAATGCACCAAGTTTCTTAATTAAATAAAAATTAAGAGAATTTTAATAACACCTATATTTATATATGGGAATTAAAATTCTCTCATTTCACCTCACAAATATCATCGCTAATCAATATAAAGCTCATTAATGCCCGTGTGACTTAGACAATGATTTGTATAACTTAATCTTTTCGCAATCAATTTTTTCTACCGATAAATCGATTGCTGTTAGTTCATGTTTCTCTAAACTAGCCATGACTATCCCTTCTTTGCTTTAAATTATATTTGTAAGCTTACGAGCATAGTTTATCACTTTATAAATCTAATTCTATTTTGTCCCAAATCTGCACTTTCATTTATCATCTGATAAAGGTGCTAATATTTTAATTAAATGCTCCTCATATCTTTCTGCAAGTTTCTCACATTCTGCTGCGCGCATAAATCCAATTACTTTTCTCATTTTTAGGATTGATTTTGTTGTCTGTTCTTTTTTAAATTCATAGAAAGAGCGTGCATATGTAAAAATCAACCGTTCATAAATTTCGGATTCATCAAAATAAAAATGCGAAATTTGTTTTTCAAAATATTTTGCATCCGTTAGATAATCTCTTTCAATACAAATGATAAAAGCATTTAGAGCCATACTAGCGATTACTCTTCTATAACTAGGTATGTCATGATAAAACTCAGTTCTATGTAACATCTCTTTAGATAATAATAGAAATGTTTCATGATTGAAAAATATACATGATATTTCCAAATAATAAAAATTTCAAACATTCCCCAATAATCAACACTAAATAAGTAATCGGTTATTCTGTTTATATCCGTATCGCTGAAATATTCTTCGTTAGAAAGTTCTTGTAATTTTATTTTTAAAAAAATAATTTCGATTGTTGAAAAAATAGATAAATCATCATTTTCCATGAGTTTAATCAACATTTTATGTAATTTAGCCACGTTTCTCTTAAGGAAACACTGCTTAACTTCATCTATAAGTTGATAAAAGTGATCTCTTTTAAAATCATTAGCTGCAAACATAAATTCCTCGATGGGAACATTTATCTGTTCAAGAGCCAACAAAAATTTTGTTATCGTTAAATCTGTCTCCCCCTTTTCAAACCTAGACAGCTGTGAACGTGATATTCCTTTGTGCTCAATCTCTCTAAGAGTAATTTTTCTTGATTCTCTAAATAATTTATATATTTCTCCAAATTTTTTTAACATCCTATACCTCCATGAGCAAATATGGGACAAATCTCAAATAAAATCTATCCATGTGATAAAAATATGACTAGATTATACCATAATAATTAAAGTTTTTTTATTAATTTATTAAAGGAGGTTTCACATGAATATTCCCAAAAGAAGATTCATAATGATTTTACTTGAAATCATCATTATCATCGCCTTATAATTACAATTCTGTAATTTAGCCCCTATATAAAAAACAGCTGAACAACCTTGTTCAACTGTTTTTTTACTCTCTTTTCCAACTGATAATTTTTAAAATACCAAAGACAAGAAATGCTAGATTAAAAGTTACATAAAATCCTGTAAAACTTATCAGACCATTCTGGGATAGATCTTCTATGTAGAGGTTTGGTTCAGTAAAGAACAAATAAATTCCATAACCCTCAACGAAAATAAGAAAACTGACAAAACCAATCAGGAAAAGTCCACTGGCAATCAGAAAGAGTCTCCATAAAAGAATGAGAATTCCTCCTACTGCTAAAAAAATTACTGGGACAAGGAGTAAATCATTCATGACTTTCTCCTTTCTAGTCAATCAATTGACGATAATGGGTGGCAAGAGAGGAATCAAATTCCTCTAGCTTTGAACTAAGTCCAAATACTCCTCTTTTTCATGTTCTTCAAAGTCCACACTTCGATGATTCTGAAGAGAGATTTCCAATTGACTAGTGAGTTCTCGTTTAGAAAAACTGTAATCGCCTGTCACTTCCTCATAATGTTCCTTTAACTCCTTGTAGGCTTGGTATTCTTCAGGTGTTTGAAATCCCTGTACCAAGGCCTCTTCTAATTGATAATAGGTATCTTCCATCATAATCGTTACCTCGTTTCTTTCTATCTTTATTCTACCGCGCTTTTCTTTTCTTGTCCGCTATTTATATATATTTTTTAATCTAATTCAAAAGAAAGTTGTTCTTGCTTTTCTTTTCCTTTTTCGTGGAATTGTCGTAAGGCCTGATCAATAATATCTAAATCCGTTTCTGTTTCAATCAATGGCGCGAGTACATCGTATTCGCCCTTTTTAGTTTGATAATCCTCTTCCTTTGGAAAATTTTTCTCAATTTCTACCTTAGCAGTAGTCCATTTATCCTTTAATTCATCCAATAAGTTCTGAGTTTTCACTTGGTCATCTTTAATGTGGTCTATCGTATGTTGGAGTCTTTGAATTGTCCCCAAAGGAGAATACAAGTCTAAACTGACAGAATACTGATTTTCTCCTACAATCTTAACAGAGAAAGTTTCAGGAAGAGGTTGATTTGTTGGAAGACTAAGCATTTTAATGTCAAATCCTCGATAACTAGCTAGGGTACGGAATTCTTTGCTGTCAGCTTGATTATGACGGATAAGACGGTGTAGAGATTCCCCCGCTTCAGCTCGTTGATCAAAAGCTTGCTTACCTATCATCATAGAAAATGCCTGGTCTTTCGACATTTCAGACTGTTGAATATCTCCATCATACTTGATTAATCGTTTCTCAAGAATGGGCATATTTTCTTCACAGTAGGAGATTGTGTGACGATAGTGATCCTTGCTGCGTTGAAAGGCGCGTCTTTGATTTTCTAATAGAGTTAGATCATTCTCTAGTTCCATCTTATATTTGAGATAAGGATTACCTGTTGCTAGTGCCTTAAAATCAGAAGCTGTCATGGTCTGCTCATCAATGTCTTCTGCAGCACGAATCGGCTCCTTAGAAGTCATAATCTGCTTAATATAACGGAGTTTGTTCTCCTGAGTTGCCCATAGATAATTATCAAACGAACCTTTGGTAATGTAGTGGTAAATATCCACTTCCTTGTTTTCATCTCCCTGTCGGATAATCCGTCCATTGCGTTGCTGAATGTCAGTCGGTCATTTTTTGCGGACAGTTCATACATGCTATCCTTTTCTGTTCTCTGCTCCTGCGTTTGCTCTCGTTTGATTTCTCCCTCCGTATCTTCTTGGCACAAGCAGGACAATACCTTGATGCACCAGAGCCCGGGACATATTCAACGCCGCACACCGTACAATTTTTAGCGGGCATTGCTGCCCACCGTTTTGTAGGTATGATATGTAATTCATCGACAAAGCCGATGAATTTATAGTAAATCTTGATTTCCTGCTTCACTGTTCCGTCTGCCATCTTCTCACGCTCCGAAACAAGTATCTTGTCTATGAGTGCGTTTATAACTGTTGCATCCAGTTCTTTTAAGCCTTGATAATTTCGGATAAGGGCGAGGAAGTCACGGATTCCCCGTGATTTCTCGTAGCTTTCATTAAGAGTTTCCGTCACCTCTTTCAGCCTTGCTTCAATTTCAAGCTGCTCTTTCTGGTATTTCCCCGACATCATCTCAAAATTCCGCTCGGTAATACGCTCCATGACCTTATCCTCGTAGAGAGAGGAAAACAGCCTGTCCAGTTCCGCAAGGCGTTTGTTCAGCTTCTTACGTTCTTTCTCTAATGCTTTCGCCCTGCTCTGGTCTGTTTCCGTGAGCCGCTTTTCTATGGCCCTGACCGCCTTTTCATCATTCACTGCCATATCCGCAAAACAGTTGATGTCGGCAAGAACGGCATTGAATAAATCCCTTGCTTCTATATTGTGGGCACTACACTCGCTTCTTCCGTTTCTTGCATAATTATTACATGAATACTGTACACAGTCGATAATCTCTGGGCGTTTCCTCCTGTGTACGTTCATTGCCCGCAGAGCACATCCGCAGTCCACACACTTGATAACGCCTGCAAAAATATTTACAAATCCTCCCTTGTTCTGTGGAAGCCTACGACTTGTAATAAGCTGTTGGACAATATCAAATTCCTCCTGCGTGACTATTCCCTCATGGGTATTGGGTATCACTTCCCATTCTTCGGGCAGCTTAGAGGGGCGTTTCTTGCTTTTCATATTGGCGGCAATCCGTTTGTAGCCTACAAGATTTCCCGCATATATCGGGCTTCTTAAAATGCTCCTCACGCTGTTCCCACTCCAAATATAGCGTTTGTCCTCGTTCCCCTCAAAATGACGTTCAAAGCCTGTTTCGCCACGCTCCGCCGCATAAGCGGCAGGGCGTAGGATATGCTGTTTATTAAGATGTCTGCAAATTTTGGCAACTCCATTCCCTTTTAATGCAAGGTCGAATATCTCTTTTACAACATGTGCCACTTTATCATCTATCAGCAGATGGTTGTGGTCGGCAGGGTCTTTGATATAGCCATAAGGGGCGGTAGTTCCCATGAATTTCCCCTGTTGAAACCTCGCCCGATATGCCGATTTATCTTAACAGATATGTCAGCGGCATACATTTCGTTTAAAATGTTGCGGAAAGGCGTGATGTCCATAGCAGATTTATTCAAGGTATCTACGCCGTCATTGACCGCTATATACCTCACGTTATGCTCTGGGAAGAAAACTTCCAGATATAACCCACAATCAAGATAGTTTCTCCCCAGACGGGATAAATCTTTCGTAATCACGCAGTTTATCAGACCGCTTTCAATGTCTTTTATCATATTCTGGAAACTTGGTCTTTGGAAATTTGTACCAGAATAACCATCGTCCATATACGTTTTTGCTATGTGCCATCCCTGCTTTTTCACATAATCCGTGAGGATGGATTTCTGTGTCGCAATGCTCGCACTCTCGTTATCCGTACCATCGTCTTTAGATAAGCGGCAATAAATGCCGACTAAATAGATTTTCTTTTCTTCTTTGATTCCTGCCATACTGTAAAACCTCCGTATCTGTCCTATCTGTTTTCATGTCCCATTGCGTACATTCTAAGCGGACAGCCCCTCATTGTCGAAGGTGTCGCCCTCGGCAATCTTCTTCCGAATATCCTCGGAGATAATCGGGACAAACGCTTCTGTAACGGTCTGTGTGCCGACATATTCACGGCTGATTATCATCTGCACTGGTGCTTTTGGCACGATACGCTTTCTCTTTTTATCTGCTTTCTTATCCTCGCCCATACTTAAATCTTCCTTTCCAGACAGGGCAGGGAAGAGTTTGGAAATGTCCCCGCCCTGCCAATCAGATACCATTAATCCTCGCTGTTTAATTCTTTCTGTAATGCTTTAAGGAGTGCCGCCGCTTCATCAGCGTTCAGCGTGATTCCCTTGCCGCACTTTCACGGTTCGGGGAAAAGCTGCGGATGTCATACTTCGGCTCTTTCCCATTCCATGAAATGAGATTGATTTCCTTTGTGTAGCCACTGTCGCCCGTAGACAATACTGCGATTTCCTTTACGATTTCATACTGGATTTCTCTCATTCTCCATACCTCAACTCTCTGTATTTACTTCCCGAAAAAAGAAGATTAGCGGCTGTCACGGTTGCGTTTCCTCTGCAACTCACGCTCCAAAAGTTTGATGATGGTTTCCTCCATCTGCTTCGGCGTTGTGTTCTTCGGAAAGTATTTTTTCAGCTTGCTTGTGTTGATTTTCAAGGTTTCTTTCTGGTTGCCCTTTTCCTCCGTCATAATCGCAAATATCGTATCCATGTCAAGCCGCCCGCTCTGGCTTAACTGTTTCATCCGCTGTGCCTGTGAGAGTGAGGGCGTTGCTTCTTCGCTCTCCATCGTGGCAAAGAGGTTTTCCTGCTCGTCTTTCTTCAAGAAGGACAGTTCCACCGCAGGCGTGAGGGCGATTTTCCCCTCGTCCACCATCTGCAAAATCGGCGGTATCAGTTCCGTCAGGCGGATAAAACGCTGCACGGTCATCCTGCCCACGCCGAAGCCCTGTGCCACCTTGTCGTCCGTCCGCAACTTCGTCACAACTTGTGACGAGGTTAAGTCTGTGCGGAAACCCTGCCGCTTCATGGCTTCGGATTTCATCTTGTAAGCAAACGCCCGCTCCGATGGCAGGATATTCTCACGCTGCAAATTGCTGTCTACAAGGGTGATGATGGCTCGGTCACGGTCTAGGGCAGGACAAACGCAGGCACGGTATTTATCCCTGCAAGTTCAGAAGCACGGACACGCCGCTGTCCTGCAATCACTTCATAACCGTCCCCGTCCTCTTTCGGGCGTGTGATTATCGGCGTGACAATGCCAAATTCCTTGATGCTTTCCGCTAACTCTGACAGTGTTTCATCTTCTGCCACATGAAACGGATTGTCGGGGAACGGGTACAAGTCTTTGGTCTTTAACACCTTAAAATCCTGTTTCTTCATTCACATATCTACCTTTCTTTCGCTCTGCTTCTATGATTTTTCTGCAATTCTTCCAACACTTCGGGCGGTATTTTTGACAGCAGCCGCCCCATCTGCTCGTTGGTTCTCTGCAATTCAAATATCTTCTGATTCGCTTTCTGCACCTTTAGTTCCTGCTCGTACTTTTCATCACGCATACGCCCCGCATAGTCTGATTCCTGCCCAATTCTCTCTTTCAAACTGTCGATATACGCCTGCTGTTTCCCGATTTCCTTAGAGAATTTCTCCACGTCTGGCAGCCATGCAGAGAGTAAATCTAACGCTTTATCCCTTTTCTTCCCTGCGTTAAAGGCGTTGATGTCGGATAGGGCAGACACGATTTCTTCATACTGTTTATCAAGCCTGCCGCCTAATTTATAGAGCCATGTGGGGACGTGTTTCCGCTTGGTTTCCATTGAGGACTGCCCCCGTTCAAGCTGATTCCACCGTGAGGACATCCGCTCATGGTAGGCGGTCTGCCACTCGGATAATGATTTCTGGTTGCCTAAGATAGCTTTCGCTGACAGCTTATTGTCTGGCGTAATCGGCACAAAGCAGAGGTGCATATGGGGCGTTCTCTCGTCCATATGGACGACAGCGGAGAGGATATTCTGCTTTCCAACACGCTCCGAAATGAAGTCAAGAGCCGTCTGGAAATACGCTTTTTGTTCTTCGGGCGGTAACTGGTTCATAAATTCTGGTGAAGCTGTGATGAGCGTTTCCACCATCATCACGCTGTCTTTCCTTGTCCTGCACCCCGCTTCGGCTACCATGCGGTTAATCTCTTTCTTGTAGGTGTACTTTGGTGGTGCTATGAGATGGTAATTGTTTTTAGAGCGTTCCATATCTATATCTGGGTTGCTTTTGTAGGCTTCTTTCTTCCGCTCGTTGTGGCGTTCACAAGCCGCAACGCCGCCCGCTTTTCGTTTCTGGAAACGCAGGATTGCATAAGGCATAGGCGGATTCCTCCTTTCTTTCGGCGGGTGACCGTCCTTTGGGGTGACAGCGGTGACGGTGGTGACAGCAGTTTTGGGATACCCCCTGCCGACTGCCGCAACTGTCACCCTCACCCCCTGCATGACGGTCATGTCGATGATGACGGTGTTTTTGGGATACCCCCCTCGCAAGAGCCGTCACCGTCATGCCGCCATTCTTTTATCCGAAGCCGTAAGGCGTAGGATAGCAGGGCACAGCCCTGCCTTAAGGGAGTCCAGAGGGAACGTCTGGCACACGACTTTGCAGGGCAAAGTGTAGTGTGTTACACCCTGTAAACGCAGTCGGAAAAATCGGAATGATTTTTCTGACCGCAGGGGTGGTTTTACACGACCGAAAAGGGCGAGTAAATCTCACGCCTGCATTTTGCGTTTACGGGGTGTTCTCCCGTAGGGATGACAGCGGCAGGGTATCCTAAAATCACTGTCACCACCGTCACTGCTGTCACCCGCAGGGCAGAGCCGCCAGCTTTACATGGCTTTAAGCGTCAATGACAGTAACAGGGGGGTATCCTAATATCGCTGTCACCACCATCACCGCTGTCACCCGCCCTCCTTGCAAGGGCAATCCGCCTGCCGTCTTTCCTGCGGCTGTACTGGTAGCAGATACGGTTCTCGCTTAAAAATGTGGTGCGTTATTCATTCAGCCATTTCGTAATCACCGTGGGTATGGTTTCCGTTTCCCCCATAGCGGCTAACAGTTCCGTTGCCGTGCCTATCCATTCTTCCTTATCCCTCATAAAATCCACCAACCGAAAAAGGACATCTGGTATCGTTTCTTTCGCAAGCTGCTCCTGCGTTTTCCGCTCCACAAGCTCCCAACGGCAATCACGGAAACGCAGCGTGTATTCCTGATAAGGCGTGTCCCTGCCCGTCACATACAGCTTGGCGGTGTCAGACGCACGTTTCTCCTTTTCCAGAACAAAGGTAGCGTCCGCACTCCCCGTTAATCCTGTCGTCCCAGACACCTTGTTGAACACGTCGCTGTCATTCTGCTTTCGGATGTGGTGTACGACAATGACCGCCAGAGAGTGCCTGTCGGCAAAGTCTTTGATGAGGGAGATGTCCCCATAGTCGCTTGCATAGGCATTGTCTTTTGAAGCTGTACGGACTTTCTGCAAGGTATCAATGACAATGAGCCTGCTGTCTGGGTAATCTTTCAGATAATCTTCAAGCTGCACGATAAGACCGTCTGACAGCTTGCAGCTTGCCACGGCAAAGTGGAGCCGCCCGCTTGCTTCGTCCGTCAAACGAAATAACCTGTCCTGTATGCGGCAGAACGTGTCCTCAAGGCAGAGGTAAAGCACATCGCCCTCCATTGTCGGCATATCCCATAAGGGATTCCCTGCGACACGCATAAGCATAGCTTCAGCATGAGCCAGCTTTTGCCTATCTTCTGTGAGCCGCAGAACAGCGATAAGCCTGTCGGGATAAGGCTGTCCACCACAAAGGATGGTTTCTCAAGCGGTTCATAAAGGAGCGTTTCGGCGTTGACTGTCTGTAACTTCTGCATGGCTTTCCTCCTTTCGGGCGGTGTCTTTGTTTTCGTTGCACATAGGCGTTGACCTCCTTAAAAATAGATTTACTCCCACGGAAAAAAGTGAGAGTATGTAATGCCGCCAATCCCACACAAATAAAAAACAGATTTCTTTTTCGGGCGGTGTCGGTCACGGTTGGAGATATTTCTTCAATTTCCGCCTTTACTTTCTCCTTTGCAATCGCAACAGATTTCTGTATTGCCGAAGCGGTGCAATGCTCCATAGCGGCGATTTGGTAAAAATTGAACTCATACTCGTAGTAGAGCAGGAAACGCCGCCTTTGTATCTCTGGAAGGCTCCCAACCGCCTTATAGAGCGTTTCATTCCGTTCTTCCTCAACCATGCGTTCATCAAGGCTCTTAGGCACACGCAACGCCCGTCTGTAAAGGGTTTCGTCCCATACCTCGTTAAACTCCCTGTGCCGCTCGTCCCATTAGAAAAGATTCCTGTTCCTGCGCTCCATCTGCCGAAACTCCATAAAGAACTGTTCCGACACTTCCAACTCGTGGGATTTGCCCTGCCCGTCCTTAAAGCTGATAAAATACCTTGTGCCGCTTTCCGTGGATTCCTCCCGAAGCGTGTATGCCTTAACCCTGTATGCCATCCTGTTGTCCTCCTGCAAAAAATGAGTGAGGGGATTTCCATCCCTCACCCAGTAGCCCGCAGGATGGCAGGCTGTTTTAGAAGCTATAAAATTTTCCGCAGCTTCTTCCGCAGATGGTCTAACCTCGCATAGATGGCACCAGTCGTCAAATGCACAAGCGGGGCAATCTCCTTTGTGGAATACCCCTGCATTTTCAGCAGGACGATTTTCAAGGTACGCCCGTCCACCGTGACTAATACTTGATAGAGATTTTCGCTCTCAATCTCTTCCAGTAACTCCGCAACCGTACCCACTTCCGCCTGCCGCTCCCTGCCTGCCATGTCCTCAAGATATTCCGCAACGTCATTCGTCCATCGGTAAAACCGCCTGTTGGAATTGAAGTCTGCCCTGTCCGCCATGCGTATCTGCTCAATGGTCGCTTCATCAACGCCGCACTCACGCAGCAGCTTTTCCTCCGCTTCTTTCCAGATACGCCATTTCCTGTCCTCCCGTCCGTGGTTGTATGCCATTCTTACTTCCTCCAATCAGAATTGATTGAGAGGGCAGAGAAAAGCCCCCTCATCTTCCCAAAGGAAAAAACAAGGGGGCTGAACGCCTTAAATTTTAATTTTCTATTATCTTTCTTAGTTTTATTAGGATTCTGGCTTTGCGTTTGTTTACAACGCTCTGGGTTATGCCCAACCTCGCCCCGACTTCACGCTCGGAAAGTCCGTCAAAAAAGATTGCCTGTATCAGCTCCTGTTCACTATCCGACAGCAAAGGCAGGGCGGCTTTCAGCCTGTCCACCATGACCGCATTGACAACGGTTTCTGCAATGTCCACCGCTTCATCAGTGATAAAGTCCAGAGGATTCCCCTCGCTGTCCGTAAATCCGTCGAGAGATAGCAGTCTATTCTTTGTATCTAATTTTTGCAAATAACGCCACCGTTCCTTGTCACGGTAGAAGTCTGTGTATTGCTCCCTCACGACTTCAAGCAGACAGCCTTGAATGGGGATAAACAGCTTGTCCATATAGGTCTGGTCGGATTCCCTGCAACGGCAGAACTCCGTGTAGGATAATTCCACATAGCCGCCACTTTCTCTGATATATACCTTTCTTGGTGCATATTTCACCATAAATACCTCCCATCTGAATTTTTGAAATGTAAAAAATCCAGATGGAGAGGCGGAGAACGACACCGCATATCAGAAACAGCCCTACGGCACTTTCCAACAAAAATCGACAAAAGAAAAACCGCAAAGGCTCTGTGACCTTTACGGTTATAGGAAATAGTAATTCTATTGTATGGAGATTGTACTTCTACTTTCAAGGTGAGAAGTACCGTTGCACTGGCAGAAATTTTTTTAACTGGTTTCCTGCCGTTCTCTGATATGCTATGTATTGATAAATTTTGCTTCGTATGAGCAGATAGATAACTGCCCGAAAAAAGGACATAAAAAAATCCCTCCAAATTTAAAAACAAATTCAGAGGGTAATTTAGGGTATAACAAAATAACCCACCCGAATATCGTTTTTTTTATTTGGTGAGTTTGTTCTTTCAAATACGAAACAAAAAGAGCCGATGATTCGTGAATTGTTCCACAATTTCATCGGCTCTGCGTCTTAAGCGTCTGGCTCTTTGATGACAGTTATCTTCAAGTTGTCAACTTTAATCAATCTTTCTTGTCTGCATTTTGGACAATAAAGGGGATAATTCTCCAAAACAGTGTCCTTCCTAATTTTATTACGGGTTTTGCTCCCACAAACAGGACACAATATCCATTCGCATTTCATCATAATTAGTCTCTAATCCTTTCAAATCTCATTTTATATGACTTTTGCAAGCTGTTAAGCTAACTTGTGGAACATATGCCGAACCTTATCTATACGGCTATTCGGGCGGCGGGGTTGGCAAATAAATTTACCAATAGCTGGCTGGTATCCTTTTAACTCTGTCAAGCAGACTCCCTGCCCATTTGTGAAATAAGTTAAATCGTTCCTGTATTCTTGAATACATCTAGCAGGGATTTCTCCTTTCAGAATGACCTCGTCATTCTTTATCTGAGTACTTACAATATCTGCACAATACCTTGGAGCATCATGATACGCCCGTGAGAGATATTCCTGCGGTGCATAAATTTCAAAGTGGAGATATGGCTCTAATAGTTCTGTCCCTGCTTTTTTTAAAGCCTGCTCCAATACGATAGGGGAAAGCAGCCGAAAGTCTGCGGGGGTACTTACAGGACTATAATACAATCCATATTCAAAACAGATTTTACAGTCTGTCACTTTCCATCCATACAGCCCCTGCTCGCAGCCATAAAGAACCCCCTCCATAACCGCATTTTGGAACGATTGATTTAAATATCCAAGTGAAACTCTGCTTTCATACTGCACTCCGCTTCCAATAGGGAGCGGCTCTATGGACAACCCGACAGAAGCCCAGAAAGGATTTGGCGGGACTTCTATGTGGATGGTATATTCTGCTTTTCTAAGCGGTCTTTCCATATATATAACAGTAGGCTCTTTTATTTCTGCCTCCACATGATATTTTTCCTCAAGGATGGCACAAATGACTTCCATCTGCACATTCCCCAAAAAAGAAAGTATAATCTCATGCGTTGTAGTATCCACATAATATTTTAAAAGAGGGTCGCCATCTGAAATTTCTGTAAGTGCCCCAAGCAATATTTCCCGCTGTTCAGATTTCTTTACTGCAATCGTTGTTTGGAGCATAGGGAGAGGATTTTCAATAAATTTTCTCTGCGGCAACAGTATTTCGTTCCCCAAAATACTGTTTAGCTGCAAAACATCATTTGGTAAAATTACAATATCACCAGAGCAGGCTGTATCGGATGAATATAATTCACCGTTTGTCGGAACACACATCTCTGTGATTTTTTTATTTTTCTCTTTTTCAGATATTCTAATAACATCCCTCAAATGCAATGTTCCGCTATATATACGCACATAAACAAAACGCCGCCTTTTCTCTGAATATTCAATCTTAAAAACCTGCCCGCATAGTTCAGATTGACCTTCAGGCGTTGATGAATAAAATTTACTGGCAATTACTTCTATAAGCTGCCGAATCCCCAGATTGTTTTTAGCGCTTCCGTGATAAACGGGAAATAACGTTCCGTTTTGGAATCTCCTGTTTTCTTCCTGTTCCAGTTCTGACATTTTAAACGGTTTCCCTGACATATATTTCTCTAATAGTTCATCGTTTCCCATAATTACCGCATCCCACTGTTCCATATCGTCATTGTCCGTTACATTTATATGGGGATGCTGCCCAACCTTTTGCTTCACTATAATTTCCGAAGAAAGCTTTGCTTTCATTTCCCGATATACCATTGGCAAATCAATCCCCTCTTGGTCAATTTTATTGATGAAAAAAATTGTCGGAATCTTCATTATCTGTAGTGCATGAAACAGTATACGGGTCTGTGCCTGTATGCCATCCTTTGCAGAAACTAATAATACTGCTCCGTCTAATACGGATAAAGAACGGTATACTTCCGCCAAAAAATCCATATGGCCTGGCGTATCTATAATGTTGACTTTTACATCCTCCCACTGAAAAGATGTCACTGCTGTCTGGATAGTGATTCCCCTTTGACGCTCCAAATTCATTGTATCTGTCCTTGTTGTGCCTTCATCTACGCTCCCTAGTTCTGCAATTGCACCACTGGTATACAATAAACTTTCCGTTAATGTTGTCTTTCCTGCGTCAACGTGAGCCAGAATGCCTAAGTTAATTATTTTCATGTGATTTTCCTCCTATCAACACCCAAAAAAGGGCATAAAAATACCCAGTGATAAATACTCCTATCACTGGGTAAATAACTCCAATAGCCCCAAAACACTTATATGTTTTCGGGCATATAAAATTACATGATAAAAGTATTCTTAAACTGGGTACAAAAAACTAAGCCCCATATTAAAAGTGAAACGGGACTGCTACTTTTTGTTCCCACTATCAAATTGACAGTTTATTTAAGAATACCTTGCCGCATATTTATTAACTCCTTGTATAATACTGAATCTAATTATATTCCTTAACCCTTTATTTGTCAAGCTGACAAACTAAAGCAGAAAAAGCGGCAGGATTTCCCCCTGCCACTAATCATCTGTTTATGCAAAAATAATTTCCTTTTCCACAATCTCCCTCGCACAAGCCCTTATGTTATTGAGGCATCCTGTCCATTCTAAGGCGTTTTCTGCCTTTAGCTGTTCCGTTATGCCCTGTGCCTGTTTCATACCCTCTATGAGCCTTTCAAAGCGTTCCTGTGCCTGTCTGTTGATGTCGGCAAGGTAGGCGTTTAGCCTGCCGCTTGTAAGAAGATTGGTGTATGTAACTTTACGGTACTGTTTTAGATAATCTAAATGCCGTTGCCCCCAGATGCCTATTGCCTGTTCTTCTTCGGCGGGTACAGTTAAGCACGGTATCAAATAATCCCCTTGCCTTTCGTATTTGCCGCCCAGTTCCTCAAATAATGATTTTGCCATTGTCTGTTACCTCCACATTCTTTTTTATTTTGAATGTCCGCAAAATCCGTCCTACATCACTTGGTCTCCACGGTACATCCAGATGATGAACTGCTTTCATCTTGCTCTGAACATTTAAACCTGTTCCTCCTTTTTCAGTTGAGGCAAGAAGAATCCGCACCTCTCCTGCATTGACCTTTCGAGACAAGCTATTCTTCTTTTCATCACTATTGGCATCATGTACAAAGGCAATTTCCTTACTAGGGACTCCTCTATCAACTAATAAAGCCTTAATCTCAGAATAAACATCAAAGCCATTGTCCTTTTTCTTAGGTGTTCCAATATCTGAAAAAATCATCTGAGTAGCCTTATTTTCCATTCCTTCTCGATAAATTCTCTCAACATTATCTACTACCTGAAGCAGTTTATGATTGTCTGCTAGACTATAACTAGAGTCCAATAAACGCATATCAATAGCTAATTTTCGTGCCTCACCCGTAATTTTTAACATGTTATCCTGGCTTGGATCAACTGTTCCACATTTAACCGCATCTGATCTCATAACTAATTCTTCTAAATAGAGTTTCTGGTTTTTAGTTAACTCACTCTCAATAGGGATAATACGAGCTTCTGGAACAGGTAAATCTAACATATCTTGTGTTTGAATGTCGGCTGTTTCTTTATAGATTTTCATCAACTCAGGTAGATTGACAAACTTTTTAAATCGTTTCTTAGGTTGGTACTTATCCCCTGTAGGAGCTAATTCCATCGAGTTTGAATTTCTCCAAAAGCACCTACCCAAGAGTCAAAATAATCAACTTGATAGCGTTTTAAGATATCTGGTTGAATATAGTTCATCATAGTATATAACTCACTAATAGAATTGGAAACAGGAGTTCCTGTCGCAAAGACAATGTTTTTAAAATCATGTTCTTCCTGAATCTGTCGAACCTTCATTTCCATATCCACGTTCTTCTTAGAAGTTGTATTGGTAATCCCTGCTACATTCCCAAGTCCAGTAATTGGACGAATATTTTTAAAGTGATGTGCTTCATCCACAAAGAGAAAATCAATTCCTAAGTTCTCAAAATCAATAAAACTATCACGATTGAAACGTTGGAGTTCTTCCAATTGTTTCTCTAAACCACTAATTGATTGTTCTGCTTCTTTAACGGTATACTTATTTTCAGAATGTGTTTTAATCTCTCGTAGTTCATTGAGTTTATCCTCAATATAGTTCATCTGTCTTTCCTTACTAACAGGGATTTTTTCAAATTGAGAATCCCCAATGACAATGGCATCGTAATCTCCTGTAATAATACGAGAAACAAATTGTTTTCTTCTCGCCTTCACAAAATCTTTCTTAGTAGTCACAAAGACTTTTTTAGTAGGGAAAAATTTCATGATTTCTTGGCCAAACTGAGCAGACAAACTAGAGGGCACCACATACAAGGGCTTATGAACCATCCCCAACTCCTTTAATTTAAACCCAGCACCAAGCATGGTCAAGGTCTTTCCTGAACCTACCTCATGAGCTAATAAGGCTCTTTTTTCTTCTACGATTCTTTGAATGGCATTCTCTTGATGAGGACGAAGACTGATGTTTTGTGCCAAGCCATCAATGACTAGATGGCTACCGTCATACTCTCGACTAACCGTTCGATTATAAAGACGATTATAGCTTTCTTCAATGACTTGTTGGACTTCGGGATACCGTGAGACAAAGTCTTGAAAGAGTTCTTGTAAATGCTGCTCTTTTGCTCTTAGAACAGAGGTTTTTTCCAAATCTGTGATGGTCTTTTTCTTTTCTCCTTCCGCAACAGTCATGGTAATCGTCGGTTGGTTCGAATTTAGTAAATTCTCAAAAATCTTTCTTCCTGTATCATAACGTGAGCCACTGACTCCAAGACTACTATCTTTGGCACTTGGATAACGATAAGCAAATGATGTCCTTAAATGAATCTGGCCATCGACAGGATTCACTTCAATGACTTGTTCAACATCTGGCGAAGACAATTCAAATTCACGATTGGTAAAACATTCAAAGGCAAATTTACCATAAACGGATTGAGGGATCCAACGTGAACCGATTTTAAATTCAATATCTGCCAGATGAATCCGTGGAGGGCGAACGGATTCTAACAAATCTAAAGCATGGTTCCAATCACATTCTTGGTTGTTTTCCTCCACTAATAGTTGAACTACTTCTATCTTGTTGAGAATGTCTCCTGATAAAAACTGGTTCTTAGAAAGATATTTTCTTTCCCCTCTTAAATAGCTTTCTGGATCCATTAAAATCTGGTCACCTAACTCATCTAAAATAGCAGCTTGGCTATGTTCGGGATAAATGGATACCATATAGTCTAAATCAACCCCTCTACCATCCGATAAACTGGAGTTTAAGGCATCTAGAGCTGTTGAAACTCTTGTAATCACCCTCTCTGGCCTAACCAATGCTTTCTCAAAAGCTAAAGATTTTTATATTTTACTTTTTGATCTTTTGAATCAATGTATTCATCTTCTAAACTTGCTAGTAAAGAATACTTATCGTCACTATCAAATAAGTTCCGATTGACTGAGGCATTCAAATATCCAAATTGACCAATAAAGCGGTCATAGTCACGATTGAGTTTGCTAAGTAATACTTGAAAATCTGTCCGATTATAATCTTGATGGCGTTGAATTTCAATTAAGGATTGATAGGTCTCTCTCAAATCAACCATGCTCTTAATACGACTAATGTCCTTATCCGATAAGGGACTTTCATAAAAGACAGTTTTTTTGAACAGTCCCTTATATTTCCCTCTTTTACTCGCTTCTTCTGACTTGTAAACATCTAGTGCTTCCTCATCTGTCAAATGAAGTTGCACGAATCGGTCTATTTTATGTTCAGACAAAGAACTGTCCCAAGCTTTAAATTCTCCCTTCTCGTCTACATAATAACTAATTTCGTCTACTTTTGAACTTTTCCGAATGCCATGCGTATCTCGGTAATAAATTTGATTTCTCTCATATCCAAAAGAATAGAGCGCTAAGTACTCACGTATACGACTTGGGATCGAATTATCCACTTCTTCTTGGATAAAAACAGGTGCTTTCAAAGAATTGTCAATTGGTTTAGGTTCTTCCACATTTTCTAATGCTTCCATAATGTCAGTAGCTAATGTTTCTGATACCCCCTTAACATTGAGGGTTCCTCCATTAAAATTACGTACCTCATATTCACCCAAAACTTGTGTATTGTATTTCCCATCAAAATAAGGATTGATCCAGACACGCTTATCCTCCTCAAAGGGAATAGAGCCACTAAAGACAAGCTCCTCTTCATTAAGATTCTTTGCTTGGTCCTTTTGAAAGAAGAGGAGATCTGTAGTCACTCGAGTACCTGCAATCTTTTTAAAAGCCGTATCCGGCAAACGAACTCCCCCTAAAAAATGAGTGTTGGATTTAATCTCTTGTAAGACATTATCTGTCCGTTTATCCATTGTCCCAATAGATGAGATAATCGACACTTGTCCTCCGTCTCTTACTAAATCAAGTGAGTGTTTGACAAAGTAATCATGAATCATATAAGGTTTATCATAGTTTATCGGCAATGCGAAAATTTCCAAACGGAACATTCGTTAAGACTAAATCAAAACTATTATTTTGATAGGGAACTTCTTCAAATCCTCGCACTTCAATATGGGTATTGGGGTGGAGTTGTTTTGCGATTGCGCCTGTCACACTGTCTAATTCAACCCCATAGAGTTCTGATTTCTCTCGTATACTTCTAGGCATCGCCGCAAAGAAGTTCCCAGTTCCCATAGAAGGATCTAATATCCTCCCTCCCTCAAAACCATCATCCAGTAATTTTTGCCAAATCTGGCGAATAGTCATTGGGTCTGTATAATAGGCTGTGAGAGAACTTTGTTTCATAGTTGAGTATTCTGATTTACTTACTAAGCTCTTAAGAGTTAAACGTTCTGTTTCATACTTTGGATTGAGTTCATCGAAAAATTCATTGGCAAGACCACCCCAGCCGACATACTTGGCTAGTAGCTCTTGTTCTTCTGGATTCGCTTGTCGTCCCTCTTTTTCTAATCTTTTAACAAGTTCAATTGCGGCGATATTCGTTTCAATTTTTTCTCTATTTGTCTTAGGATAAAAGTCCTCTAAATCATCTGGAAAAACAAAATCTTGAACAGGGACATCCGTCTCTTCTATGCCTACAATAAGCGTTTCTGTTTCCTTATCCTTATCTTTTTCTTTTTCTTCATCCAGATAGGAAAACAAATCTATTTCCTGACTTTCACTTGATGAACCAATCTCAATCTCTGAATCTTCTTTTTCAAGTTCTACGAGAGACAATACTTGTTTAATCTCTTCCAAACTGTTCAAGTATAAGATAGGATTCTCTTCAAATAACTGGTTGGAATCACTGAATAGCTCTAGGCGAACTAAGTCATTTAACTGTGCATTTTCAATCGAAACCAACTGAAATACTTGTCCTTTATAACTTACTTGTGAACCGATTGGATATTCCCTCAAAGCTTCTTCTACAATTTTATCGACATTAGAAAAGGAGTTCGTTTCTTCCGTTTCCTGTTCAATATCACTTGAAGGAGATAAAACTTCCTCTACTTGATTAGACTTTACACTTCTAGCCTTTACCTCATCAAAGTGAGTAATAATCTTCAGCTTTTGTGTCAGTGGGAGTTGTTGGTAGTTTTCTTCATGATGGACAAGATCCGAAACGGTATCTAAAGTAGCCATTAATTCAGAACCCAAATAGGCTAGAACATCTCCCTCTTTTTCTTCAAAATGAATCTCAAGAACTTCTTTTTTAAGCTCTTTTGAGTCAACCATTAGAAGAAATTCCTCTATATCTCTACTAATACGGTCAGATAGATTATTCGCAACTCGATAGACATTGACTAAATTGACATCCTGATTCTGATGAAATACAAGCTCACTTAATGGTGTTAGCTTCTCTTTTTCAGATTGGATGTAAAATCGAGTGGAAAGATTATAGGTTGCGACTTCTAGCACCAAGTTTCTCAAAATTACTTAATTGAGATAATTTACTTAGACCTGCTTGTCCAAAATTTCTTGTGTAACTTTCTAAATCTTGGTCATTGTTTTCAGAACTAGCCTCTAGGAAAGAAATAATATCTTGATGAAACGAATACACATGAGGTATCTCTTCTATCTTGCCCTCTTCAGCCAAAAAACTCTCTACCAAGTCTTGCCATTTCTCATCAAAATGTTGCGCTTGATAACGAAGAAATAGGTCCATTTTCTCCCTATCTTTTGGAATTGTTCCACGAAACATAGCCAATAATTGCATTACTTCCATACTCGCTCCTTTCATCTATACGAAAATAGGAGAATCACATGATTCCCCTACAACTCTATCTCCATTTCAACCTCTTGAGAACTGGTTTCTAAATCACTAGACAAAAGAGAAACAGAATCTGTTCTCATGTAGTAAGTATATAAGTCTTCAAGGTCTTGTTCGTTTTCAATCCCTGTTTCAATACTAATAAGAGCCTGTATAAATTCCTTGTAGTGACTCTCCATCATATCTGAAATCTTTTGTTTCATTTCCATAAATACTGAAGACGGTTCAGTTATACTTGTTTGGTCTATGTCTTGTAAATCCTTTTCTAAGGGATTGGTTCCTTCTTCTACTTCCACTAAATCTGAACGTCCATCACCATCAGAATCTGCGCTAAGAGGATTGGTTCCTAGCGCCAATTCTTGAGCATCAGTCAGTCCATCTTGATCCGAATCACGTTGATAAATGGCTTCCATATACTTCCTTCTTTCCTAGTTAATCTTTTTTCACTCCAATCCTACCAAATATTCCTTGAAAGAAGTATCACAACAAAAAAAGAGAACGAGCCAAAACTGCGTTCTCCTGAAAATGATAAAAATATATTTTATGCCACAAAAGATATGTAAACTAATCTTTTAAATAATAAAAAAGTTCCGACGTTTGTAAATGTTTTGAGTAAATTGAAATTACTTTTTGACCTTTTGGAAATACTGTCTTTCTCTTCAAATCTAATAAAGATTGAGGAACAATTTCCTTGATGTCTCTTTCAATGTTAATGCTAGTATCTGTTTTCTTGTACGTAAAGCATAATCAAACTCCAAATACAAATAACGTCCTGAACCAGTTAGATGAACATGCTTTCCCAATAACTCCTCAATGGATCCTAAAACTTGTAACTTTTGCATTGTGGTTCCATCTTTTTTTATTTTCAACTCATCAATTATGACATGCCTATTTAAACAATCGTCAAAGAAACTGCCTGCACCTTTTCGGTAATCAACACCACATAGGTGCATGAAATTAGGGGTATTCGGATTTTATGGTGGAAAAGGGCTTATAAATCACCCTTCTCCAAATTCTTAATAAGTGTGGAAAAATCGACACCTAAGTTGTCTGTAATGTCGTGATCATTCACTTCATACCAATTGAAAGTATCGTATAACATAGCTTTATTGAAAGCACTTGAATTAAATCGTGGCTTACGCTTTTTATGGAGCTTCTCATTGAAAAGGATTTTGGCTCGTAAGGCATCAAACGAGTAAGCTCTACCCATTCGCTCTACCTGCCTAATAATGCTGTTAATTGACTCCGTATAAGCATTAGTGAGCCTTTTATCAAAGTAGTTGAATATTTCAACATGCCAGTTGTCTACGGCTCTCACGAGGTCTTTATATGCGTCTTTAGAGTTGCTGGACATACAACGGTGTCTCCATTGACTATAACGAAGATGACCTTCATCTGGATCAGGAGTATCCCATATCCAGTAAAACTCTTCTTTGAGTTCATAGGCTTCTTTTAAAGCAGGAAGATTACCTAACCAAGTATCTAAGAGGAATGATTCACGTTCATTTAGATCGTGTTTACGCTTTAGAAGGATAAACCTTTCACGCATAAGGTACGTCTTTCTTTTTGGCTCATATGGGCTTTCAAAGACTTTCTGACGTTATCTAAGGCTTGATTAGCCATTCTAACTACATGAAACTTATCTACGACAACTTTAGCGTGTGGAAGGATAGTGTTCACTGCGTCTTTGTAGGGCTTCCACATATCCATTGTGACGTACTCAATGTAAGTCCTGTCACTGGTTTCTGAAAGACGTTGGATGACTGTTTCCTTGTTACGGTTAGGCTTGATGTCATAAATAGTCCTGCGTTCAATATTAGTCAATACAAGCCGAGGTCTACGGATAATATGTATCTCGTCTATCCCAAGCCACTTAGGAGTTTCAAACTGGTATTCACGTTCTTTGAGTGCCACATAGTCCTTAAAAACGTTCCTAATGGTTTTTTCGTCAACACCAACGCTTTCTGCGACTTCTACAAAGGTCTTAGACATGGATTGCTCTTGAATGGACTTTAAAAGCCTTTTGGTCATACTACGCTTTTCATCTACAGATATTAGGCGTTCCCAGAAGGTAGATCCGCATTCACGACACTTGTATCGTCTACGGTTCAATTGTAAGCCCACTCGCTTTAAACGAATGGGCAAATCCATAATTAGTTGATTTCTTGAACTGTGTTTGTACAACTTGTCAAAACCACATTCAGGACAACATTCAGGTGGTCCGACTGCTTCAACTTTAAACATCATATCGGTTTCATTTTCTTGTGGCGGTTCTATTGTTTTAATGTCTGGTAAGGATAATAAGTCTGACATATTATTCATCCTTTATTACTCTGCGGTGTTAAGGTATCAATTATAGATTTGATGTCGAAATCATCAGTGTTAAATTATTTTTGTGACCACAAATGCACTTAGAAAATCCCTTAAAGCATTAGCTGGTTCACTTGAATAGGGAGTTGTAAAAAAGTTCCCTTAGCCTGCACAACAAGATAATTTCGAAACATCTTTATCAAAAGTTAGGACAGCCAGCTTCAATCCTTCTGCCATTGTTAGATATGGAGCCATCGTTTCTCTCAGATCTCCAACAGTTAAACCGAATTTCACAGCTAATGTTGCTGCATAAATTACGTCTCCTGCGTTTTCTGCCACTACATGCGCCCCTAACACTTTCAATGTTTTCGCGTCTGCCACTAATTTGAAAACAGCTGTTGTTTCCCGATTAACGAGCGCTCTTGGAACAGCATCCAACGGCAATACCGATGTTTTCACTTCATATCCTTTTTCTTTTGCCTGTTGCTCCGTTAAACCAACCGTTGCAATCGATGGAGAAGTAAACGTAACGCCTGGAACCACTTCTAAATTGACCTTTTGATTTAGTCCTCCGATCGCATTACGAGCAGCAAGTCCACCTTCATAAGCAGCTACATAAACAAATTGGGGACCAAGAGTGACATCTCCAGCTGAATAAATTCGGGAATTGGTCGTTTTAAGATAATCATCAATGACAATTTCACCACGGGAACCAACTTCAACGCCTGCTGCATGTAAGTTTAATGATTCTGTATTTGGTTTCTTCCAGTGGCAATTAGCAATTGTTCTGCTTCAATAATTCGCTTTTTACCATTTATCTCAACATGAACTTTTTTAATGTCTCCATCTTGCTCAACTCGTTCATAGGTTGCACCTGTTACTAAATTAATTCCCTGTTCTGTTAAGGCCTTAGTAATGGCTTCTGAAATTTCAGGATCGTATTCTTTTAATAGACGCTCGCTTCTTTGAATCAAAGTGACTTCTGACCCGAGGTTATGAAATAGTTGTCCTAATTCCATGCCGATATATCCTGAACCAATTACGGTAAGACGATTTGGAACCTTCTTTAATTCCAATAAGCTAGTGCTTGTTAAATAATCTACTTCATCTAATCCGGGAATATTAGGTGCAGTTGAAGAAGCACCTGTAGCTATTAAAAATCTTTTGGCTGTGATTTGATTGCCATTTACTTCAACTGTATTTTCATTTACGAATTTTGCTTCACCTTTTATTAATTCAAAACCATAATCATCAATTAAATTCACATATTTTTCATTTCGCATCTCGGTTACTAAATCATTCTTTTGTTTTACTAATGGCGCTAAATCAACATTTGAAGCCGAAGTGTGTAATCCCACAAATGGATTATTTTTTGCTAGATGATTGATTTCCCCTGCTCTTAATAAGGTCTTAGAAGGAACGCATCCGACATTAACGCAAGTTCCACCCACCGTTCCACGCTCAATCATAGCCACTTTTGCGTTCAAAGTAACGGCTTCAATGGCAGATGAAAAGGCAGCTCCACCAGAACCGATGATGATGTAATCATAATCATAGTTACCTTCATCATTTAAACTTACATCTGTCCTTTTTTCCGATTGCACTTGTATTTCTTCTGCTTCGCCCGGTTGATATTGTGCGTCAGTAATCGCTGTTTTCGCGATATCAATGTCTACATCATACGGTAGTTCAAACAGTGCTTCTCCGCGACGAAAGTCTACTTCAATCCCTTTTGCACCTGCATTTTCAAGAGCAACCGCAATATGTTCTTCACAACCAGTGCAGGTCATTCCTTCAACGTTTAGCCGATATTTTTTCAATAAATTCGTCTTTTGTTCCGATTGAAATTCTTCTGCTTCGCCCGGGTGATAATTTGCGTCAGCAATCGCCTTTATTGCACTTTCAACCTCAATATCATCGGACAGTTCAAATACTGCTTCACCACGACGATAACTAGACTCAATATTTTTAGCACCTATCTTTTCAAGTGCTGATTCTACGTGTTTTTCACAACCCGTACAAGTCATTCCTGAAATGTTTACCTTAAATTTATTCATAAAATAGCTCCTTTCGTTAATTAATCTCTCATGTTAATGTTTCTATTATTGGACACGAATGTAATTGCTTTTCATCTGGACATCGTTGTTTTAAGTCGTCTAACATAGTTTCAATTCGTTTTAAATCCTCTATTTGTTTTTGCACTTCCTTTTGTTTTTTAGAAACAAATTCGAACATATCTTGACAACGAACTTCATCTTTATCTACAACACCAAGTAATTTATAAATCTCGCTTAAAGAGAAACCAAGTTCCTGTATTCGTTTAATAAGCCCAACACGCTTAACGTCATCATATGAATATATCCGATAACCAGCTTCCGTTCGGTGAGGTTCTTGTAATAAATTTTTTCGCTCGTAATATCTGATCGTTTCTTTATTAACTCCACATTTATCTGCAAACTCACTAATGCGATAAATCATCTTATTTCACCCCCTGAATATTATAAACCATGTACCATAGTACACGGTCAAGTAAATTGGACTATTTTATTTTTTTCCCAAAGTATCACTCGTATATGATTGATACTTTTATATAATACTATTGATTATCCTAACATCCCACCAGAAAATCCGATTTAAACACCAGTTGTTTTTAAACTATTAAGAAAGTAATTCCACTATATATTCCGAAGACCC
>BNJS01000516.1_pt1 | contig 61015 bp, 70 predicted proteins | sample 8540461 | NCBI WGS metagenome assembly BNJS01 (sample SAMD00202454, study PRJDB9452) | human saliva metagenome | isolation source: human saliva | place: Japan
TGTAGCTAAATAGACACCTTAATTAATAATAATAAATAATAAATAATAAAAAAAATATGAAATATTGTGTAGTATTCTTGTTGTTCTTTCAGATGAGTTGGGCTCAAAAACTCATTACTGAAGATGATATTATAGAGAAAAAGTATGGCTTGGAAAGTGTCTTTTCTCTTAGGGCAGATGGTTCGCCCCTAAATGGTAGCTATAAAAATAGCCCCAAGGTATGGGGGAATATTATGAGGCTACTTTTTGCCGATGGGAAGCTTAACGGTGTGGCTAAATACTACGACCGCAAGGGCTCTATCAATATGGAAGTAACTTTTAAAAACGGTAAGGTGGCAGGTCTTACCAGAGAATATTACCCTAATGGCAACGTGAAAAAAGAGGGTATTATAGAAGACGGTATACAGAACGGATTTTATAAAGAATACGCACCTTATGGAGCTATAAGGTATGAAATGAACTATAAAAATGGCGAGTTAGAGGGTAAATTTATAGAATATTCGTCAGGTAAACCTTCAAAAGAGGGGACTTATAAGAATGGAAAGTTAGACGGCGAGTGGAAAGAGTATGATGATGACGGAAAAGTAGTGGTTATAGAGCACTATAAGTTGGGCAAAAAGGAAGGGAAGCACTGGCGTAGCTCGTTTTTGGGATAGACGCAGTGGCATAAAAAAATGACCTCTACGGAGTATTATAAAAGACGATGCTCCTGCTGGCAAATGGGAAAAGAAATTAGACACAGGTAGGCTGATAGAAACTCGCGACTATAAGGGCGATGGTACTTCGGTGAGAAATACTTATCACGAGAATGGTAAGCTCTATGAAACCAAGCACTACAAAGGCGATAAATATCACGGTGACTTTAAACGCTATGACGATTTGGGTATCCTCACCAAAGAGGGTAGTTATGAAAATGACTATATAAACTACGAAAAAGAGTATTACCCGAATGGGCAACTGAAGTTTGAAAAACATTTCAGCAATCGTGAGCCTGACGGTAAGTATTTGGCATATAATGAGAGGGGTAAGCTACTCACCTCTGGTGAATACGACAAAGGCTATGAAAAAAAGGTTTGTGGAAGTACTATTCGCTTAAAGGGGTGCTTGAGAAAGAAGTCAATTTTTAAAGAAGGTAGAAAAGAGGGGGCTTATAAAGAATATTACCCTTCAGGAGAGGTGTCAGTAGCAGGGCAATACGCTAATAATCAGAAAGAAGGCGTATGGAAATACTATACTGAGGCAGGACAACTCAGCAAAGAAGTAGAGTATAAGGCAGGCAATCAGCAGAGTGTAACTAAATACGAACTAAAAGAGAATTAGCAAATTTGCCCATTGTCAATTATTTTGTACCTTTGCGCCCAATTATGAATCAGAGCAAACGAGATATAAGAGCTTTCACTAAAGAGGAGCTAAGGCGTATTTTTGAAGAAAATGGCGACCAAGCCTTTCGTGGTAACCAAGTGTACGAATGGCTATGGCAGAAAGGGGTGCATTCGTTTGAGGCGATGACCAATCTGCCCAAAGCTACCCGCGAGATGCTTGATAAGCACTTCGTTATCAACCACATCAAAGTAGATGTGATGCAGCGCAGCGACGATGGGACTATCAAAAATGCGGTACGCCTACACGATGGGCTGTTGGTAGAGTCGGTATTGATACCTACCGATACCCGTACTACCGCCTGCGTATCGAGTCAGGTGGGGTGTAGCCTTAACTGTTCGTTTTGTGCTACCGCAAGGCTAAAGCGTATGCGCAACCTGCTACCCGATGAGATATTCGACCAAGTGCGGGTGATAGATGAGCAAAGCAAGGCTTTCTTTGGCAGACCGCTCTCTAACATTGTATTTATGGGTATGGGCGAGCCCCTGATGAACTATAACAATGTGCTAAAAGCCATTGATAAAATCACTTCAGCTGAAGGATTAGGAATGTCGGCTAAGCGCATCACCCTCTCCACTTCGGGCGTGCCTAAACTCATAAAAAAGATGGCAGATGATGAAGTGAAATTTAAGCTGGCAGTATCACTACACTCAGCTATCGATAGTGTGCGTACTAGCATTATGCCTTTCAATGAGCAGTTTCCGCTATCGGAACTGCGCGAGGCTTTGCAGTATTGGTACCAAAAAACTAAAAACCGCATTACTTACGAGTATGTGGTGTGGAAAGGCATCAACGACCAGCGCAAAGATGTGGAAGCCCTTATAAAATTCTGCAAGTTTGCGCCCTCTAAAGTGAATTTGATAGAGTATAACCCTATAGATGATGGGGAGTTTCAGCAGGCTGACAGTCGCGCGCTCACCCTCTACCAAACGATGCTTGAAGAGGCAGGCATAACGGTGACTGTACGCCACTCGCGCGGCAAAGATATAGACGCTGCCTGTGGGCAATTGGCGAATAAAACGACTAAAAACTAACGACTAAATAATGGATATATTTCTGATAAAGGCGGCTCAGCTGATTCTGAGTCTTTCAATTTTGGTTGTCTTACACGAGTTAGGACACTTTATTCCGGCAAAACTATTCAAAACAAGAGTAGAGAAGTTTTTCTTATTCTTTGATGTGAAGTTTGCCCTTTTTAAGAAGAAAATAGGCGAGACCGTATACGGTATAGGGTTGGCTGCCCCTTGGTGGCTATGTAAAATAGCTGGAATGATAGACGAGAGTATGGATAAAGAGCAAATGGCTCAGCCTGCTCAGCCGTGGGAGTTCCGCTCAAACCCGCTTGGCAGCGACTTATTATAATGATAGGGGGTAACGGTAAACTTACTCTTAGGATTTTTTTATTTACTCGATGATACTCTTCGTGTGGGGACAAGACCAGCTAAAACCAGAGGGCATTAAAGAAGGGTTTGCGGTATCGCGCACTATGCGTGAGTACGGTTTTCAGAACGGTGATGTAGTGACCGAAATAAACGGCAAGCCTTTAGAGAATGTGAGCGACATTAGCAAGTATATCTTGCTTCGTGATGTTAGTCAGCTGACCGTAAAAAGCAGCGATGGGGCTATACGCCATCTTTCGCTACCAGACTCGATAGGCAAAATGCTTTTCTTGCGCGGCGAGACTTCGCCTTTCACCCCTGAAAAATAGCGCCTGTTATTGACTCGGTGCTACCTAATATGCCTGCTGCCCAAGCAGGAATGCAGAAAGGCGATAAGATAAAGAGCGTAAATGGCGAGCCTATCTATTACTATTCAGACCTTATCCCCTGCGATGAACTTAGTGCCGCAGGGGAGTCCGCTGCTGATAGAGGTAGAGCGCAATGGCACTGACCTACAGCTGAAGGTAATGCCTACCGAAGGGCGCAAAATAGGAGTGATGGCTGCCCAAGTAGATAGTAAAATACAAATCACCCATAAAGATTACGGCTTAGGCGAGGCGTTTGCTCACGGTATAGGCTATGGCTACAATGTACTGCGCGACTATGTAGCACAATTTAAGTTTGTATTTACCAAAAAAAGGTGCGAGCGAGGTAGGAGGTTTTTGGCAGTATAGGCAAGCTCTTCCCCGAAAAATGGAATTGGTTAGCTTTCTGGCATATCACCGCTTTCTTATCGATAGCTTTAGCTTTTATGAATATATTGCCTATTCCAGCTCTTGATGGGGGACACGTAGTATTTCTACTATACGAAATGGTGACCGGCAAGGCTCCTAGTCAGAAAGTACTCGAATACGCCCAAATGGTAGGCTTTGTACTCTTAGTATCGCTATTGCTTTACGCTAACGGTAGCGACCTATATAGGGCAATATTTAAATAATTCAGAATTAATAACTCAAAACTCATAATTAAATACAATGGCTGAAGAAATAAAAGAACCACGCGCTAATAATTTTATCGAAAATATCATAGAAGAAGACCTCGCAGCAGGTTTTCCGGCGAATGCTTTGCGCTTTCGCTTTCCGCCAGAACCCAATGGCTACCTACATTTGGGGCACGCAAGCTCTATATGCCTTAACTTTGGGTTAGGCTTGCGCTATAACGCCCCTGTAAACCTCCGTTTTGATGATACTAACCCCAGCAAAGAGGAACAGGAGTATGTAGATGCTATTCGCCGCGATGTACAGTGGCTTGGCTTTCAGTGGGATAAGGAATGCTATGCTTCTGACTACTTTCAAGAGCTATATGATTGGGCTGTAATGCTTATTAAACAAGGTAAGGCTTACGTAGATAAACAAACCTCTGAAGAGATAGCTGCCCAAAAAGGTACCCCTACCGTAGCAGGTAGCGATAGTCCGTATAGAAATACTTCACCTGAAGAAAACCTTGCTCTTTTTGAGCGCATGAAGAATGGCGAGTTTGCTAACGGTACTTATGTGCTTCGTGCTAAGATAGATATGGCATCGCCTAATATGCTGATGCGCGACCCTATCATCTATCGTATAATGAACGCTTCGCACCACCGCACAGGCGATAAGTGGCACATATACCCTATGTACGACTGGGCGCACGGCGAAAGCGACTACTTAGAACAAATATCGCACTCGCTCTGCACGCTTGAGTTCTTGCCTCATAGAGAGCTGTATGATTGGTTCTTAGACCAAGTAATCCCCACCCCAACCCTCCCCCAGGGGGAGGGAGGAACTCGCCCTAAACAACGCGAGTTTGCACGTAGGAATTTGAGTCACACCATAGTGAGCAAGCGCAAGCTGTTGCAATTGGTAACCGAAAATTATGTAGCAGGTTGGGACGACCCGCGTATGCCTACTATTTCGGGCTTGCGCAGACGAGGTTATACCCCTGAGTCTATACGCAAGTTTGCCGATACTATCGGTATTGCTAAGCGCGAAAACCTAATAGATGTATCGCTTTTTGGAGTTTTGCGTACGCGAAGACCTCAACAAGAAAGCTAATCGCGTAATGGCAGTGCTCGACCCCGTAAAAGTGGTGATTACTAACTATCCCGAAGGGCAAGAAGAGTGGTTAGAGGCTGAAAACAACCCTGAAGTAACCCCTATGACTTATCGCAAAGTGCCTTTTGGCAGAGAGCTATACATAGAGCGCGATGACTTCAGAGAAGAAGCTGATAAAAAGTACTTTAGGCTGAAGTTAGGAGGAGAAGTTCGCCTAAAAAACGCCTATATTATCAAGGCTGAAAGCGTAGTGAAAGACGCAGAGGGCAACATCACCGAGATACATTGTACTTACGACCCTGACAGCCGCAGTGGTAGTGGTACTGAGGCGAGTATGCGCAAGGTGAAAGGTACGCTACACTGGGTATCGATAGCCCACGCAGTAGCTGCTGAAGCGCGCCTATACGACCGCCTTTTCACGGTGCCAGAACCTGACAGACAAGAAGATAGTTTTTTGAATTATATAAACCCTGAGTCGCTAAAAGTAGTAACCGCCTATGTAGAGCCCAGCTTAACTACCGCTAAGGCAGGTGAAACACTTCAGTTTCAGCGTCTTGGCTACTTCTGCGTAGACCCTGACAGTACCGCTGAAAAGCTAGTGTTTAACAAAACAGTAGGGCTAAAAGACACTTGGGAGAAGATAAAGAGCGAATAATAAAACAAAATACTTAAGAATGAGCAGACAAGAAATTATCGAAATTACTACCCGTATATTTGTAGAAGAATTTGAAGTAGAAAGTAGTGCGATTAGTCCGGAAGCTAATTTTCGCGAAGGTTTGGGCTTAGACAGCCTTGACTACGTGGATTTGGTGGTGATTATCGAACAAGAATTTGGGGTCAAGCTTGTAGAAGCAGACTTTAAAGAAATCGTTACTTTTGAGGATTTCTACACTACTTTAGCCAATAAAGTTAATGCACAATAACCCTAATAAATGGCAAGGAAAATCAAAAGGTACGGTACTAGGCTACCGTATCTTTGTTTTCTTGATGAAACATTTAGGCATTTACGCTGCTTATTCGTTGCTTGTTTTCGTCGCCTTGTATTACTTCCTTACCGAGTGGCAGTCCAACCGCTTTATGTACTATTATTTTAGGCATCGGTTGGGGTATAGTGCCCCTAAAGCCTTTTGCTCTCTTTTACCTCAGTTATTTCACTTTTCGGACAAACTATCATCGATAAAATAGCTATTTTAGCAGGCCTTGAGCAGAAGTATACTTACACTTTTGACGGTGTTGAGCACCTAAAAGAATTCTTAGCTAATCGGCAGAGCGCGATACTCATTTCGGCACATATTGGCAATTTTGAAATAGCAGAGCCTTTCTTTAGGAAAATAGACCTCGAATTGCAAATCAGCACCGTTATTGCCGATATGGAGCGTTCGATGATTAAGGATTATATACAAAGTATTTCGCAGAAGAAACCTTCGCATCAGTATATAGTGATAGCAGAAGATATGTCGCATATTTTTAAAATCAACGAGGCATTGGCTACTGACAAAATAGTATGCTTCACAGGCGATCGCTATTTGCAGGGTACACGTGCGCTCAAAGCCCCTTTTTTAGGAGCCGAAGCCTCTTTTCCGGCAGGTCCTTTTCTGATTGCCGCTAAGAAGAAAGTACCAGTGGTTTTTCGTATATGTGATGAAAGAGAAACATCTGCACTACCACCTTTACGCCCGTATAGCACACCCTGCAACCCCTGATGCCGCAGGATTGCTTTCGGCATATACTGACAATATGGAGCAAATGCTACAACGATACCCTTTGCAGTGGTTTAATTATTTTGATTTCTGGGATTTTTTAGCAAAAGAAGAAAGATGATGACACCCCCTATTACCGATTTACCGTCTGTTATAAGCCTTATTCCGCAGCGTCCGCCAATGGTAATGGTAGATGCCCTGCTAAGCTATACCGCTACTACTGGAGCCGCAGGACTGACTATTGCGGCTGATAATCTTTTTGTGCAAAACGGACACTTGCAAGAGGCAGGGGTGGTAGAACATATAGCACAAAGCATTGCCCTGCACAAAGGGTATTATTACTATCTGCAACATCAGCCTGCCCCTATGGGCTATATAGGGTCTATCAAGCGTATGAATATACACATCCTACCCGAAGTAGGAGCTACCCTCACTACTGAGCTGAGTATTATTCAGGAGTTTATGGGGGTTACCCTCGTAAAGGTACGGACTACCTCTGGCGGAGAGCTCATCGCTGAGGGTGAAATGAAGACTGTAATCGCCGAGAGTATTGATAATTAATAAAAGAATATCGTGGAGAAGCATAATGTCTGTATTGTAATCCCTAGCTATAACAATGCTAAAACCCTTAGGCGAGTGCTTGAGGGAGTGTTGCGTTATCCCTATGGGGTGTTAGTGGTAAATGACGGCTCTACCGATGATACAGCCGCAATTTTAACTCAGTATCCCTCCATAACGACTATTACACACCCCAAAAATCAGGGTAAAGGCAAAGCCCTGCAAACAGGTTTTGAGCAAGCACGCGCTATGGGGTATGACTACGCCCTGACATTAGACTCTGACGGACAGCATTACCCTGAGGACATTCCTGTTTTTATAGAGGCATTGGCTGCTGAAGAGGCACCTGTACTATTAGTAGGCAACAGAGATATGCAGCAAGAGGGAGTGCCTAAAAAAAGCAGCTTTGGGCATCGCTTTTCGAACTTCTGGTTTCGATTAGAGACAGGGGTAGCGCTACCCGACACGCAGTCGGGGTTCCGCCTATATCCACTACATTTTATTCCAAAGAAATACTACACCCGAAAATTTGAATTTGAGATAGAAATATTAGTGCGCAGTAGCTGGCGTGGTATAGTCGTTAAGCCAGTGCCTATCAGGGTGCTTTACGACCCTGCAGAGAGAGTCTCGCACTTCCGACCCTTCCGCGATTTTACTCGCATCAGTATCCTCAATAGCGTGTTGGTAGTACTCACCTTTTTGTATATCAAACCTCGCAACTTCTTCCGCGAGGCGCGCCAAAAAGAGTTTTAAACAGTTTGTAAAAGAAAATATATTAGAAAGCGACAGTAGCAAAGAAGTGAAAGCCTGTTCGGTAGCCTTAGGGGTCTTTTTTGGCATTGCTCCCTTTTGGGGCTTGCAAACCGTGCTTACCATCGCTTTAGCAGTCTTCTTCCGATTGAACAAAACACTTGCTTTTATCTGTTCTAACGTTAGCATCCCTCCTATGATACCGGTGTTGATACTCGCCTCGCTAAAAATTGGGGCTTTTATAACAGGCGGACAGGTATTGCCTGAAGGAGAGATAAATATGGACTACGTAAAGAGCAATCTGCTACAGTATTTGGTAGGGAGTATGGTATTAGCTATTACGGCTGCGGTAGTATTAGGAGGGGCTACTTATCTGCTACTGAAAAAACGGCAAAAATAATTCTCAATAGAGGATTGTGAATTGTTAATTATTTTTTTATCTTTGCGCGCAAAATCATTCTAAATAAAAAGATATATTTATGGAAGCGTGTACTATTGCGCAACTCAAAAAAGGAGAGAGGGGCATTATCAGCAGTTTTGATGTAGATAAAATCCCGCTCAAACTTATCGAATTAGGTTGTTTTGTAGGCAGTGAAGTAGAGGTGCTGCAGAAAGCGACCCTCGGCGACCCTATCTATATACGTATGAATGAGGCATATCTTTCTATTAGAAAAGATATGGCGGCACTGATACAACTAACTACTAATAATAAGTAACATTGGCAAAATCTTCAATAAAAGTAGCTCTTATAGGTAACCCCAATACGGGGAAGACCTCGCTGTTCAACGCACTGACAGGGCTTAATCAGAAAGTAGGTAACTACCCAGGGATAACGGTAGAAAAGAAAATCGGGCAATCGCGCTTATGCGATGACTGCAAAGCGCATATTATCGACCTACCAGGTACTTATAGCCTAAATGCTAGCTCTGAAGACGAGCGCGTGGCGGTGAATATACTGCTCGACCGCAAAGGGGAGTACTTCCCTGATGTGGTGGTGGTGGTCTGCGATGTGAATAACCTAAAGCAGAATTTGCTTATCTTCACCCAAATAAAAGACTTTGCAGCTGCCTACTCTGTTGGTTATCAATATGGCTGACCAAATGGAGCGCAAGGGTATTAGCATAGATATTGAGGTCTTAGAGCAATCGCTCAATACTAAAGTAGTACTTACGAGCACCCGTACAGGTGAGGGGATAGAGGCGCTTAAGAAAGCTATCAAAGCCTACGAACAGCTACCTGTAGCGCCCTGTGTAGCAGTAGACCGACTTGATAAGGCGTATTTTGACCATTTATCTTCTCTTTTCCCTAACGAAAATACCTACAAGCTATGGCTTATCATTTCGCATAATACTTATATCATCGAGAATTATAAAAGAAAATGACCTTACAGAGGTAAAAAAACACCAAAACCGAGAGCGAAATACGCCGAATGAAGCAAAAAGAGACGATTATTCGTTATCAATGCATCAATGAGACGCTTAAAAAATGCTATGTGGTAGACCAGCACAAAGCACAAACGCTGCGGGCTCGCTTCGACCGACTACTCATTCACCCTGTGTTGGGCTATGTTATCTTTGCCCTTATCCTCTTAGTTATTTTTCAAGCGGTATTCACTTGGTCGAGTTACCCAATGGATGCCATAGAAGCAGGTTTTGACCATCTTATCAGTTTCTGCGAACGCGTATTGCCTGAAGGGGCACTGACTGATCTGCTCACCAAAGGGATACTGAGCGGTATTTCGGGTATCGTAGTGTTTGTGCCGCAAATTGCTATTCTTTTCACTTTCATTTCGCTCTTAGAAGAGAGTGGCTATATGAGTAGGGTGGTATTTCTGATGGACAATATTATGCGCCGCTTTGGGCTGAATGGCAAGAGCGTAGTGCCGCTGATTTCGGGGGCTGCCTGTGCGATACCAGCGGTGATGATAGCCCGCAATATAGAGAACTGGAAAGAGCGACTCATCACTATACTCGTTACCCCTTTTATCACCTGTTCGGCGCGATTGCCGGTGTATCTTATCATCATCAATTTGGTAATTCCAGAAGGTGATTTTATGTGGATAAGCTATAAGGCGTGGACATTTTTTGCGATGTATTTCTTAGGCTTTGCAATGGCACTGCTGTCAGCTTTTATTTTCGATAAAGTCCTAAAAGTATCAAAGTACAAGAGTTTCTTTATAGCCGAAATGCCTGATTATAAAGTGCCTATGTGGCGCAACGTTGGTATTACGGTCTATGAGAAAACCAAAGGCTTTGTGATGGGGGCGGGTAAGTATATCTTGGCAATCTCTATTCTCTTGTGGTTCTTAGGTTCGCACGGAGTGGGTGAGCACTACCGCAACATCGAAGCTACTGCCGATACATTAGCCCAAGAACAACAATGGGATGACGACCAAAAGACACACTATATAGAGTCAGAAAAGTTAGAATATTCCTTTTTGGGGTATATCGGCAAGGGTATAGAGCCTGTATTTCGTCCCGTTGGGTTATGATTGGAAAATAAGCATAGGGGTAGTAGCCTCATTTGCAGCACGCGAGGTATTTATCAGCACGCTATCATCAGTATACAGTTTAGGGAGGCGATTTAGACACTGAAGAAGCAGAAGGCGAACGCACTATTTTAGCCAAGATGCGCAGTGAGTTGCGCCCCGATGGTACACCGGTCTACACTCTCGGTACGGGTATATCGCTTTTTGTTGTACTATGCCTTTGCGATGCAGTGCCTTAGCACCGTTGCTATTGTTCGCAAAGAAACTAACAGCTGGAAATGGACAGCTATACAATGGCTTTTTTTATGACCGGAATAGCCTACATTAGTGCGATGTTAGCCTATTTGTTAATCAGATAATTTGTCTTTTATGAAAAAACTTGGGTTGGTATTTTCAGGAGGAGGCGTGCGAGCTTTAGCACACGCGGGACTTCTGAAGGCATTAGATGAAAAATGGTATACAGCCATCTATTATTTCGGGCACTAGCGGAGGGGCTCTTGTTGGGGGGCTGTACGCTTGTGGGGTAGCTCCAGAACAGATGCTCGATTTCTTCAAGAAGACGCCCGTCTTTAAGTGGTCGCTGCTCACCTTTAAGAAAAATAGGCTTAGTAGATAGCGGCAAATACACGAAGTTCTTTCAGAAGTATTTCAAATACCCGACTTTTGAAGACCTACGCATTCCCTTGTCAGTAGCGGCGACCAACCTGCTGACCGGTAAAGTAAAATACTTTAGCGAGGGCGAACTAATACAGCCACTGATAGCCTCTTCGGCATTACCTCCCTACTTCTCGCCTGTAAAGATAGGTGATGGACTTTATTCCGACGGAGGTCTGTTAGACAATTTGCCTATAGAGCCCATCAGAAAACGCTGCGAGGTGATTATAGGCAGTTTTATAAACCCGCTTGAAGTGATAACCGAAAACGAATTGACCAGTTCGCTTCACTTTATGCAACGCATTTACAGCATAGCGATGGACGGTAATTACAGCCGTAAGTTTAAGAAGTGCGACCACGTATTCTTTCACAACCTGAGCAATATAGGGGTACTCGATACCAAAATGCTTGAGCGCGCTTACCACTACGGATACGAACAAACTAAATCAAACAAATAGAGCTAATTAAGTCCTTAGTTGTTACTGATTAGCAAATTAATACATTAAACACTATGAGTGAAATTTCACAAATCTTATTTTTGGTATCTGATAGCTTGCTGATACCCGACATTATTGTACTATTGGTGCTCTTTGTACGAGCGCTGCTATTAGTAGGCAGTTTTTACAACCGCTTTCATCACTAAGTACAAAAACGATAGACTCCTCAACGAGGCTATCAGAACCCTCACCCCCGATACGGTAGCGCAGTTCAAAGACTTGTTGCCCGAGCGCGACAATGCCTTGTACATACAATACCTGCGCGACTTCGTTCACCACACCCCTGATGAGGCGTATTATAATTATATGATTTCTAACTTCGAAAACGAAGCCGAGAAAGATATAGCTACCTCTAAGCTATTGGCTAAGGTAGGGCCTGTATTAGGGCTTATTGGTACCCTTATCGCTATGAGTCCGGCGCTTACAGGCTTATCTACTGGCGATATATCAAAGATGGCTAGCAATATGCAAGTAGTGTTTGCTACCACAGTAGTAGGGTTGGTAATCAGCTTAGTAGGGCTCGTAACCCTACAGTTTAAACAACGTTGGTACAGCAAAGAAATCAACCAATTAGACTATGTAAGTAGTGTATTAACCAAAAATCTAAAACAATGAAAACAAACCGCCGCCAATCACACCTAAAAGAGGATGATGCCGACCCACTAAGCGTAGTGGTAAACCTATTCGATGTAGCGATGGTGTTTGCTGTAGCGCTGATGGTTTCGATGGTGATGAACCTCAATATGCAAGATTTCTTTTCGGGCGAAGACTTCACGATAGTAAAGAAAAAAGGAGATGATATGGAGATACTTAGGCGCGAAGGACAGAAAATCACCAAATACAAAACGGTACAAGGGGCTACCCCCGATGCTTCATCGCCTCAGAAAAAAGGAAAACGTTTGGGTGTAATGTACGAGACCGAAAGTGGTGAAACAATATTAGTACCCAGCGAATAACGAATAAAAAAATAACAAATTACTGAGTTAGCAAATTAGTAAATCAGAGATCTTTCTCAATTTACTAATTTGCTAATTTTTAGAAAAAAATATCTCCTATAGCTTCCCTTTACAAAGAATATACTTACCCTTTAGGATGAGCGAAGGATAGACGAAGGCTCACCGAAAAAAATAAACATCTAATTATCGTCCCCAAAACCAGAAAAAAATATACTATTCCATCGTATTTCCTCCGAACCCTCTCAGCCTTCCCAATCCTCCCATCAACCAAATTGGCAAATTAGCAAATTAGCAAATTATTTTTGTACCTTTGTCCCCGAAAAATATAAAATATCAATCGTATGAAAAAAAAATTTTTATTCAGTATTTTTAGCTATCGCAGCTCTTATAGGTTGTGGTAAAGACGACAACAATAGCGATGCGCCTGCGTATTCAGCTGAGGAAGCTAAGACAGAAGTAAAAAGCTACAATGGATAACTTTTTACGACTGCCTCAAGAAAAGCTAACGATGGTGGTTTTGCTAACTTTCTTTATAACACTATTACCAAAAGCACCGGGGCAAAACCAAGCTTGGTTTGGTAAATTAGCAGACCAGTTTGAACACCAACATCAGGGGCTATTTACAGCGTTAGATGATAATAAAAGATTTGATTTTCAACAGCTTTAAAGGTACTTATACTTGGAGCAATGTAACTAATAGTTGGACAAAAGAAGCTAATACCGCAAAAAAATAGTTCTTATATTTCCTGCTACAGCTACCAGCACTACTAACAATGCACGTGCCGAGATTGATAGTTATCAAGATGAACTAGTAATAAATCAAGATAATGAGAATGTTTATCTACCCAAAAAAAGCGCACCTTTTCATTTCAGTAGATAATACTAAACAGCTTGAGGTAACGCTTCGCAATGTAGAGTACAAAAAGGTTAGGTGAAGGTTTTATGCCTACTGCTATTGATTTGGCTATCTTTACCAATCCGTTTACTACTACTATCAAATTAGCTAAGAAAGAGCCAACTATCTATACGCTTAACTTCAATTTTAGTTCGCCACAAGGTTGCGCTACCGGATTAGTGGGTAGTATAAAACTAACTTCTGATAATTTAGATAGCTTTACATCATTTGAAGAAGCAGTAGAATCTATCAATGTAGTAGCTTTCCAAGATAAATTCCAAGTAATAGCAAATGTTGATGTTAAATCAGTACATAAAGCAGGAAAGAAAATAGCCGATTTGGAAGGAGCTGAACTCAATACATACTTTAAAGCAGAGCTTTACAAAAAAACAACAGAAAAAGTAGCCGATGTGAAAGTAGAAGAAGACAACAGAGGCGATTCAGACCTTTTCTTTATCTTCTCTGATGGTTCTAAACAAAGAGCCGAAAGCTATATAGAAAATTTTGAAGAGAAAGTAGAAAAATATATTCAAACGCTTTTTTTCAAAGACTAAAAATATGAAAAAAAGATAGTATTTATCTTACTTATTATAACTAATGGCATTGCTCTCGCTCAAGAGGGCAATGCTATTTTTTTACACCTACTGATAGCCTAACTACTGCCCCAAAGCACCAGATAGGCATAGGGCTTTCGCGCTTTGTTAATGCTGCTTTCCCCAGCGATAGCAATACTTTTCTTATTAGAATACCGATACCTAAAAAGTCCTATTTGGGCGTATAGAGTAGGGGGGGACTATAGTGCTCATAACCAAACAGACAGCCTTTATGAGGTTGCACTAAAAGTAGGAGTAGACCACCTGTACAAAAACTATCAACGTTGGCACTTTTACTATGGTGTAGATGTATGGGCGCGCCATTTGTACTACAAAGACCGTCAGCAATACTTCACCAGCATAGCGGTGAATCCCTTTTTTGGAATACAATACAAATTGAGCAAGAATTTTTCTATAGCTACTGAACCGGGTTTCTTTCTGAAATATAACATACGCCGCGACCGCAGGAGTTTCGACCCTAATGCACAAAGCGATACTTGGGAAAGCCGATTGGCTAAAATAGGAGTGGTGCAAGTCAATTTTCATTTTTGATTTGTTCATTTGGTAATTAGTGAGTACTTTTGCCGCCCATATCTATTGTACTAATGAAAATATATCAAGACCTTTTACGACATATCTTAGCCAATGGCTATTCTAAAGACGACCGTACCGGCACCGGTACTACCAGTGTATTTGGTTACCAAATGCGCTTCGACCTCAATGAGGGGTTCCCTTTAGTGACTACCAAAAAAAATACACCCTCAAAGTCAGTAATTTATGAGTTGCTTTGGTTTTTTAAAGGGCGATACTAATATCGGCTATCTCAATGAGCACGGGGTACGTATCTGGAACGAGTGGGCTGACCCTAATGGCGACTTAGGTCCCGTCTACGGAGCGCAATGGCGCAACTGGAATGGCGAAGCGATAGACCAGCTTAAGGCAGTAGTCGATACCCTAAAGCATAACCCTGAGAGCAGGCGTATTATTGTATCGGCTTGGAATCCTTCTGTGCTACCCGATACTCGCAAAAGTTTTGCAGAGAATGTAGCCAATGGCAAGGCAGCCTTGCCTCCTTGTCACGCCTTTGTTTCAGTTTTACGTAGCCGATGGCAAACTCTCTTGTCAGCTATACCAGCGCAGTGCCGATGTATTTCTGGGGGTACCTTTCAACATCGCTTCGTATGCATTGCTAACAATGATGCTGGCACAGGTGTGCGACCTCCAGTTAGGTGATTTTGTGCATACTTTTGGCGATGTACATATCTATAACAACCACCGCGAACAGGTTGCCCTGCAGCTCAGCCGTACACCGCGCCCATTGCCTACTATGCACCCTCAATCCTGCTGTAAAAGACCTTTTTGCTTTTCGATTATACTGATTTCAGACTCGAGGGCTACAACCCTTACCCTACTATCAAAGCAGCAGTAGCTGTCTGAAGCGTTAAAGTTTAGTTAAATAGAGAATAAAACTTTGCTATATGCTGTTTTTTAGCGTTATTTGTGCTGTCTTAACAAATAAATTATAGCAATGAAAAAAATCAGTACCCTATTGTTAGTGCTATTGGCACTACCTAATGTTTTTGCCCAATTTACGACAGAAAACTTCTCGTCTGGCAAGCTAAACCGCTCGCAGAAAATAGGTATCTACAAACCTGCTAACTACTCTGATAAGCAAAGCTATCCGCTATTGGTAGTACTCGATGCCGAAACACTCTTAGAGCCTGTTATCACAATGGCTAAGTACTATGAGCAGTACCAAGAAATGCCTAAATGTATCATCGTAGGGGTGTTTGGCACAAAATTAGAAGATGTAGCTATCATCGATGAGGTAGCCCGCCCGATGAATGAGTCCGCCCGTTTTTTTGAGTTTATCTCTACCGAATTGGTGCCTTATATGCAAGGAAAATTCCCTATAGCCGAGATGAAAGGTATTATAGGGGCTGAGGCAGCAGGATTTCTCATCAACTACTATATGCTGTCAGAAAAGCCAGTGTTTAATATGTACGTCAGCCTCAATCCTGTAACCATACCGCGTATGGGCGAGCAGTTTGCTGAAGCCTTAGCATTAGGGTTTAAAAAGCGTATGTTTTACTATATGGCAGCTGCCGATGTAGAAAACAAGCTGAATTATGACACAGCTATTCGTTTTCAGCAAGCGATGCGTTCTACTCCTGCCCACGAATCGGTGCAATACTATTTTTCTGATATGAAGGGGGAGGCTGTCAATCGCGCTAAGTTAGAAGGATTAGCAGAAGCTTTCGATAAGTGCTTCGATGTGTACAAACCTATAGGCGGCAAGGAGTTTAAAACCAAAATGGAGACCCTCAACAGTGGTATTTTTGAGTATTTAGAAAATAAGTACAATACTATTGAAGAGTATTTTTGGGGTGAAGAAAAAGCCAACACTCAACGATATAATGGCAGATTACACTGCTATAAAAAGGAGCGGCTGATTGGCCTTCGCTTAAGAAACTATCAAAATACGTGGAAGATAATGGCTATGCCAAAACAGCGATGCCAAGCTACTTTATGGCAGAGTATTACGAGAAAAACCTCCGACTATAAAAAGGCGCTGAAAACGTACCAAAAGGCGTATACAGAGCAAGATATAGATTTTATCACCGGTGATTTGATAACAGATAAAATAAATCAGCTAAAATCAGGAGGTAAGAAATAAAAAATTGAATTTTCAAAATATTTGAATTATGAAGGTTATTAAAACAAAGATTGAAGGGGTAGTGATTATAGAGCCCCAAGTGTTTTTTGATGGGAGAGGCTACTTTTTCGAGTCTTTTTCCCAACAGCGATTTAATGAGCAAGTAGCCCCTATTACCTTTGTGCAAGACAACGAATCGAAATCATCGTACGGGGTCTTGCGCGGACTTCACTTTCAGAAACCACCATTCACACAATCTAAATTAGTGCGAGTAGTCAAAGGCAAAGTGCTTGACGTAGCAGTAGACTTGCGTCGCAACTCGCCTACCTTTGGGCAGTACGAATCAGTACTACTTACTGAGGAAAACAAAAGACAGTTTTTTGTGCCTCAAGGTTTTGCACACGGTTTTGCAGTATTGAGCGATGAGGCTATCTTTCAATACAAATGCGATAATTACTATGCCCCTCAGAGTGAAGGGAGTGTGCGCTGGGACGACCCTACTATCAACATCGATTGGCAACTGCCTTTAGCCGATATGTTGCTCTCAGAGAAAGACAAAGAACGCACCTCTGTTAGAAGCACTCGAAGCGATATTCTAATGAATTTTGAACGTATAAAAGAGAAATTAGCTATTCTAGCTGATGCAGCTAAGTATGACGTTTCTTGCTCTAGTAGTGGTAGCAACCGCAAAGGAGTAAAAGGCGACTTAGGCAACACCTCCGCTTTTGGTATTTGTCATTCATTTACCGAAGACGGCAGGTGTATCTCTTTGCTCAAAATCTTTGCTTACCAATCACTGTATTTACGATTGTGTGTACTGCGTATCGCGCCGCTCTAACGACATCAAGCGGGCTGCCTTTACTGTAGAAGAGATTGTCGATTTGACGATTAACTTCTATCGCAGGAATTACATAGAGGGACTTTCCTCAGCTCAGGAGTATTTAAAGACCCTAATACTACTATGGAGCGCTTGGTGCGTGTGGCTAAGAAGCTGCGGTTAGAAGAGCGTTTCAACGGGTATATACACCTCAAGACAATTCCAGGTGCCAGCGATGAACTCATCAGAGAGGCAGGCTTGTATGCTGATAGATTGTCTATCAATTTAGAAATTCCTACTAAAGAGGGCTTAAAACTTCTCGCTCCAGAGAAAGACCATAAGCAGATGCTCTCTAATGTCGAATTTGTGAAAAACGAATTGGCTATCAATACTATTGAAAAACAGAAGTACAAACACACTCCTAAGTTTGCTCCTGCCGGACAGACTACCCAGATGATTATAGGGGCTACGAATGAAACTGACCAAAAAATCATACACGTAGCCGACTATATGTATCAAAAGTTGTCCTTGAAGCGGGTGTATTACTCTGGTTACGTGCCAGTATTGCAAGACAGTAGGTTGCCATCGCTACAATCACAAGTGCCAGTAGTGCGCGAAAACCGCCTCTACCAAGCCGATTGGCTGATGCGCTATTACGGTTTTGCGCCTAATGAAATAGTAGACGAGCGCCAGCCTTTCTTAGACCTCGAAATAGACCCTAAACTGGCGTGGGCATTGCGCAACTCCCACCTATTCCCTATAGATATTAACCAAGCCCCTCGCGAAATGCTACTGCGTATACCGGGCGTAGGGGTGCGCTCAGTACAGAAGATACTGATGGCGCGCAAGTTTCAGACCCTTACTTATTACGACCTGAAGAAAATGGGGGTTACCCTAAGCCGAGCAAAGTATTTCATTACCTGCAATGGGGCTACTCCTTTGGCTGGTACCATAGACCCTCTCCGATTGCGTAGCTTGCTACTCGGTCAAAGTCATAGCAAACACAAACAGCTATTTACAGGCCAGTTATCACTTTTCTAATTGCTTTCTCTTTTGAAATATCTAATCTACGACCATACTTTCGAAGGACTGCTCACGGCTATCTTCACCGTATTCGAGTACCGCTATGAGCAGGTAAAGATTATCAGCGAGCAGCGCTTTACGCCTATTCTTTTTGGAGACGAAGTACCTATATATACCGATGCCGCTAAGGCAAAGCGCGTACTCACTAAGGTAGAAAGTCTCGTTGGCAAAAGAGGGGGTGCAGACCCTGATATACGCCTTTGTCTCAGAAGAAGAGGGTATGGAAAACAATCTCTTAGAAGCGGTACAGCTTATACTCAAACACCCTACAGACAATGTGCTTACTAACTTTGCGCATCCTGCTATCCTCAGTATTCGCAAGGCTGCTAAAAGCGTAGGGCGCGAAGTACACCGTATGAAAGAGTTTGTGCGCTTTGAGCAGGTAGGCGACCCTATACTTTTGCTAAAATCACTCCCTTTTTTTGATGTATTACCCTTAGTAGTACCTCATTTTCGTAATCGGTTTTCAGACCAGAAATGGGTGCTTTATGACCCCCAACGGCTCTATGGCTTTGCTTACGACCTGCAATCGGTTACGCACTTTACCCCAGCCGATAAGCATTTTGGTATTACCCAAGCGTTAGCTTATGAAAGCTACGAAACACTATGGCGCACTTACTTTTCAGCATATCAACATCAAAGAACGCAAAAAAATCAGCGATACCAAATGCGTAATCTTCCCAAACGCTATTGGAAATACTTGCCTGAAATGTAATTTTTTATTCTATCTTAAAAAAACATTCCCCCTTTTTCATAACCTTTCTTTCAGAAAAACGCCGTAATTTTGCCCCGTCAAACAAAAGTAAAAGTTTTTATGAAGAGACTTATCCTATATGCATCATTTTTCTTGCTTATTTTTCTGCCCCTATCTGGGCACAGTCGCTTTCGTGGACTGAAGCCTTAGACCGGATGCAAAATCACAATCAAAAACTCAAAGGGATAGAGAAACAAACTGAGGCAGCTACCGAGGGCAAAAAAGCCTATCAAGGGCTTTACTTGCCACAGCTGAGCCTCAATGCAAGCTATATGCACCTCGTAGACCCTCTATCATTAAATTTTAACGACTATAAAAGCGCCTTTACAAACCGAAGTAGGAGGGGTGTTCCGTCAGTTAGCTCAAATGCCTTTGCCTCCATTACAGCGTTTAGCAGGAGCATTATCTAATCGTATGCAACCCCTCTTTGCCCAAGATTGGCGCTATGAGTTTCAGAAACAAGACATCTGGAAAGTAAGTGCCGATGCTAAATGGGTGCTTTTTGCTGGAGGAAAGGTACGAGTAGCTAATAAAATAGGTACACTTAATACCGAAATGGCAACAGTAGAGCGTCAAAAAACCGAAAACGTACTGATAAGCGAGTTAGCTGAACGTTATTTTCAACGTCAGTTAGCCGAAAAGGCTTTAGAAGTACGCCAGAAGTCGTTATCTACCGCAGAATATCACTACGAGAATGCTCAAAAGCTCGAAAAGAATGGTATGATAGCTTCGGTAGAGGTGCTGCAAGCCAAGAAAGCCGTTACCGATGCTCAGCGCGAGGTGATGGCGGCTGAAAAAGATATGCAGTTAGCACAGACGGCACTATATGGAGTAATGGGCATAGCCGAGCAACCGCTTACTGCCCTTACCACCGAACTCTTTGAGGTAGCGCCGCTACAGTCGCTCGAATACTACCAACAGCAAGCCAAAGAGCACTATCCAGCTATAGTGTAAGCCAAAAATAAAAGCCCAAATGGCTACCCAAAGCGTCAAAGCACAGCAGGCCGCCTACCTACCCGATGTAGCTGTTGTCGGCAAAAAAATACTTGTGGAGCGAAAATCTACCGCTTACCGAACCCGATAATTGGGTAGTAGGAGTGGGGCTACAATGGAATCTCTTCAACGGATTGCAAGACAAACACAAAATAGCCCAAGCCAAAGCCTTACGCGAGAGTGTAGAGCTCATCACCGCTCAGGCTGAAAAAGATGTGCAAACCTTGGTAAAGAAACAATATACCGAGATAGAGAAGCAACGCGAACAATACCTCAGCTTAGAAGAGAGTTTGCGCTTTGCCGAAGAATTGGTGCGCGCCCGCGATAAGGCTTTTGCCGAAGGACTTTCTACCTCTACCGATGTAGCCGATGCGAACCTCTATTTGGCTTCTATCAAAAATCAAACGCTACCAAGCCCTTTTTGAAATGGACAAAACCCTCGCTCAGCTATTAGAAACCTGCGGAATGAGCGATAAATTTACTTCAATGACCAAATAACTAATAATTCAAAAATACACTATATACTTATAATTATAACAAGATGAAAAAGAAAAAAACATCACCGGACTTATTATCACTATTGCCGTTTTTGCGGTAGTACTTATTCTTTCTATCTACTTCTTTAGCAACCGCGAACCTATGTATTTACAAGGTCAGGTAGAAGCCAAACAAATCAACGTTGCCCCCAAAAGTACCTGGTAGGGTAAAAAGCTATTTACAAGCAGGAAGGCGACCAAGTGCGCAAAGGCGATCTCCTTTTAGAGCTCGAAAGCACTGAACTCGATGCTAAACTTTCCCAAGCCCGAAGCAGCTCGTTTGGCAGCACAAGCTCAGTCTGACAAAGCCCAACACGGTGCCCGCACAGAACAGATACAAGGGGCATACAATGTATGGCAACAAGCGCAAGCGGCTGCCGAGTTGGCTGAGAAAAACCTATCAGCGTGTGAGCAACCTCTATAACGAAAAAAAGTATTACCAGCCCAAAAGAAAGACGAGGCTTATACCCAGATGATTGCCCTACAAAAAGCAAGCCGAAGCAGCTAAATCGCAATACGAAATGGCTCAAAAACGGAGCTCGTGCAGAAGATAAAACGGCAGCACAAGCACTTGTAGCCCAAGCGCAAGGCGTCATTACAGAGGTAAATGCTTATAAAGAGGGAGCTAAAGTATTTGCTCCCTGCCGATGCCGAGATACAGACTATCATTCCTAATGAAGGCGAAATCGTAAACGCGGGTTATCCTGTGATGAACCTCATCGACAGCAGCGACGAGTGGGTAGTATTCAATATCCGCGAGGATAAGATGGCTAATTTCAAGATAGGCACTAAGTTCAAAGGGATAGTCCCTGCCCTTGCCAATCAAGAGATAGAGTTAGAGGTAAAACACATAGCCGTACAAGCCGATTTCGCTACTTGGACAGCCACCAAGAGCAAAGGCGACTTCGATAAGAAAAACCTTTTGCCATCAAAGCCTACCCTACCCAAAAAAAGTAAAAAGACCCTAAGACCAGGAATGTCCGTATTAGTAGAAGATAAAAACTAAAGGTGAAAATAACTGAAGGACTATCAACTAAAGATAAGCAAGCCATTATATGTTGGACAAATAGCAAAGGGACAGATTTCTTGCAACAATGGGCAGGCGATGCTTTGCCCTATCCTATTACAATAGAAGCGCTCAATGCTTTGCCTCATTGTTTTCGTATTGAGGCAGGAGGTAACTTTATAGGAATGATTCAGAAAATAAGAGTAGAGGAAAACAATGTACATATAGGTAGGTTTATTATCAATCCTTCGCTTACAGGAAAAGGATTAGGCACAGAGGCAATGCGCTTATTTATCTCTATGCTTTTTTTGAAGAGGAATATGTTCGCTCCATTAGTTTAAATGTATTTGATGATAACCCCATAGCTAAAAAGACTTTATACAAAAACTCGGTTTTGAAATAGTAGCCACTATTGAGGGAGAAAGAAAAAAATACAAAATGGTTAAAAATACACCTACTTATGAAAAGTAATTGTTTACCTTGCCTATAGGTTGAGCGAAGGTTGAGCGAAGGTTGAGCGAAGGATAAGCGAAGGATAAGCGAAGAATGATCGAACTCACCTCACAATCGCACCAGCAATTACAGAACACCAAGCATTTTTTTGTAGCATAAAAAAATTATTAATATGAACCCTATTACAAAAAAATAGAACAAACTTATGGTTTTCAGTACCCCAAGCTATATCACCAGCTTTATGAAGATGGTATGCTCAATTGGGGACAATTTGGTCCTCGTTGGCGCGAACTTGAGTACCCTAAAATCAAAGATAATCCTCCATTACTTTTAGAAGGGTGTATGGATTTTGAAATTTTAGAACTCTCTGAAATATCAGAAGAAATAGAATACTTACATGGTGCCGAAAGTTTTTATAAAAATTAAGCCTGAGTACCTCTTCATCCCTTTTTGGGCAGAATGGAGCAGGCGACTATTATTGTTTATTTTACAATAAAGAAAACCCTCTCCCTGAACCTTGGGTGGTACTATTTGCTCACGATTTTAACGAAGCAGAAGTTCTAGCCGATAACTTTCAGAATTTTTATCTTCTATGGTTTATTAGAGTGTGTGTTGTATATGGATGAGCTCCTTCCCGATGATGATGCTTTTTTTATACCAAAAATAGCTAATATGCTCCGCACTCATCGCCCTTATCTAAGTGAACAGCAAACAAAAAAATAGTAGAAGATATTTATAAAAGAAAAAAACTTTTTGAATCTACTTACACCTATACATTTAAGGATAGAGAACGCACAGAAAAAAATATAGGGTTGCTTTCGCGAGAAGAGTTCGACACTTTGTGTAGCAAGTTTATTGCTATTCCAAAAGAAGAAAAACAATTTGAATATAGCGATGTCTAAAAACAAACATCTTTACCCCTGACGAGTTTATGGTAATCTCTCGGCACAAATTAATAAGATTTTTGAGTAATATGAACTTAGAAGAACTCAGAGAATATTGTCTTTCTTTGCCTCACACCACTGAGGATATGCCTTTTGACGAGGATATTTTGGTATTTCGCATTTGTAATCGCATATTTGCGCTTACAAGTTTAGAATCAGTACCTTTGCGGGTGAGTCTCAAATGCGACCCTAAGCGCGCGATAGAACTCCGCGAGCAATACCCCGACAAGATTGTCGCGGGCTACCACCTCAACAAAAAAAACATTGGAATACGGTCTCTTTAGAAGATTTACCTCACCCCCTTATTAAGGAGATGATACAACACTCTTACGACCAAGTACTTGCCAAAGTTCCCAAAAAAGAAACCCTAAAATTCATCTAAATGACAGAAATAGAACAAACCCTACGCCAACGTTTCACTGCTTTCTTACAAGCGATGTACAACTGGGAAACAGAAGCCAACAGAGTTGACGAAGAAGAAGTGGAGAAAAAGAAAACGCTCTCTTGGGAAGACTTTTGCGACAAGCAAACCCAGCTGTGTATTCCTATTTATAAAGGAATACATCACCGAATGCGAACGCAAAAAAACGGAGGTCCAGAATACACCAGTCACGGATTTCCTCCTAACTACGACCCCTCTAAAGAAAGCATTACTGAGGTGCAAATCTCGAGTAAAAAAAGCCTCTATTTTTACTGATAGAGTCTATGCAGGAATGAATTACAAACGCGAGTATAAATACAAACTTGTAGAGGGGTGCTGGCTATTAGATACTATCAAAGAACAGTATTTGCCAGAAAACAGAGACCCTGAAAAAAATGGAAAAGTGTGATTATATAAGTATTTGTTTTATTATCAAGAACAACTGCTGATAGGCTCAGAAGACGCTGAAGAAATCTAACTAATTGACAAATTGACAAATCGACAAATTTTTCAAATTATACGATGAAATATTTTAAAACCGAATGCAAGAACCTATTCCTATCACCTAAACGGCTGTTTTACGTTTTGGTGCTTCCTCTTATTATCTTTGGGTTCTTTGCGGCTATTTTCTACAAAGGCGTTCCTCGCGACCTGCCTATGGCGTATATCAATTACGACCAAAGTCAGCTGTCCGAAAACCTTTTGCGTATGCTCGATGCTACCCCCAATATCGACCTGAAAATCAAACTCACTGATGAACAAGAAGCCCAGCGCCTTATCCAGCAACAACAGATAATGGGCTTTATTGTCATTCCTGCCGACTTTCAGCAAAAACTCTTCAAAGGCGAAAATCAATCGGTGATTTGCTATACCAATAACCAATTTATGTTGGGGGCAAGTCTTATTCAGAAAGATTTTCAGACCACAATAGGTACTTTTTCAGCCGGATTGGTGATGAAAAAGAAAATGCAAAAAGGACAACAAACCGAGAAAGTACGTGCAGAAGCCCAGTCCGTAAAGGTAGATGACCACGTTTTTGTACAATCCTTATGCTAACTATGCCTATTACCTGCTTACAGCCTTTTTGCCGATGATGTTTCAGATGATAGTGATGATGGTAACCGTGTATGTATTGGGTATAGAGTTCCGCTATCGCAGAGGCAAACAATGGCTCAAAAAGGCAGGCGGCAGTCCGCTAAAAGCTCTTGTAGGGAAACTTCTGCCTTACACCTTAGTCTTGTTCTTTGTAGCGTGGTGGATGAACTATCTCCTCTTCGGACTTATAGGTGCACCTCTGCATATCCCGATGCTCAATGTGGTACTTATTACCTTTGCTTTAGTGATTGTATATCAGATTATCGGTATTATGCTTGTCTCTTTTATGCCTAATTTCAGGTCGGCACTCACTGTAGGTAGTGGCTTTACCGCCATAGCTTTCTCGTTTGCGGCTTATACTTTCCCTATGGAAGGGTTGCCTCGTAGTATACAGTATTTAGCGCAAATCTTCCCTTATGCTCATTTTATGAAATACTATGTGAATCGCGCTATCAAGGGTATTCCTGTAGAGATGACTTGGCAACCACTTTTAGCATTGTTGCTTTTTGGTTTGCTACTGATAGTAGCCTACCCTATGTTTGTAAAGAAAATAAAATCAGGAGGATATGAAACAATTTAGAAGTTATGTATATCAAAGCTCAGCCGATTTTACCCGTGCTATGCTTTGGGAAGCCAAATATATATTCCGCGACAAAGCAGTGTTTTTTTCATTTGTAATTGTGGCAATTGCTGTCTCTTTCTTGTACACCTATCTCTATTCCGAAGAGACCTTACAAAAACTCCCTATTGGAGTAGTAGATGAAGACAATACAGCGCAAAGCCGCCAGTTGTTGCGTATGATAGATGCCAATAGCGGTGTGGCTATCTATAGTAGTTACCTAAATCTTTCCGAAGCCCAAAAAGCTTTTCAGCAGGAGAAAATACGCGGTATAGTTACAGTTCCTAAAGGCTTTTCACGCGACTTGCAACGCGGCGAGCAACCTTCTATATCCGTCTATGCCGATGCCTCTTATATGCTCTATTACAAACAGGTGCTTACAGCAGCCAAAATATCAGCTACTTACCTCAATGCAGGGGTAGAGATGAAACGCTCTTCAGCACAAGGAAAACTCCCTACCCAAGCGCGCGAAGAGGCTATGCCCGTCAGCGCCAAAGTAGTGAGCCTATACAACCCCTCTTCGGGCTATGCTACCTTTCCTTATTCCTATGGTATTTGTGATTATCTTTCAGACTACCATTCTTACTGCGGTGGGCATTCTCGGAGGTACGATGCGCGAGGGCAATAAGCTACGCCGCATATACCCCAATTCTAATAGCTTCTGGGGGGCACTGCCTATAGTGATGGGCAAAGCTACTACCTATTTAGGTCTTTCTATGGTCATTTTGCTCATAATTCTCGGGATAATAATGCCTCTTTTTGGTATCCCAATGCGCAGTACGATGCTTACCACTATGGTGTTTATGACACCTTTTATCCTTTCAGTTGTCTTTATGGGGCTTTGTTTGCTGAACTTTCTCCGCCGTAGAGAAGATGCTATTATGCTCATTATGTACACGTCATTACCAGCTATGATGCTTACCGGTTTTTCGTGGCCATCAGTAGCGATGCCCGAGTGGCTGAATATCATCTCATATGTTGTACCCACTACTTTAGGGGCGAAAGGCTTTACCTCTATCACCCAGATGGGAGCTTCCTTGCCTACCATTATGCCCTATTGGCTTGGTATGTGGGGGTTATGCCTATTTTACCTATTTTTGGCAACGCTTACCCTTCGGAGGGTGCTGCGGTAATTAAGCAAATTTGCTCATTTGCTAATTAAGTTTTATCTTTGCCGAAAATATTAAAAATCAACAAGTTTTGGAAAATAACAGACAGAAGAAAATAGCAGGTATCATACAAGAGGAATTAGCTAAAGTGCTTCAGCAATCCATTCGCGATGCAGGGCAGCAAAACCTCTTAGTTTCAGTCACTAAAGTTACCGTTACCATTGATTTATCGGTAGCTAAGGTCTATTTGAGTGTATTTCCTGAAGCCAAAGCAGCTGAGGTACTCAAAGGGGTAACCTCTAACAGTCCGCTTATCAAGCACGAACTATCGCAGATTACCAAGCACCAATTCAGACGTATGCCCGAATTGCTTTTCTATATCGATGATTCTTTGCAATATATTGAAGGCATAGAGCAATCGCTAAAAGAAGAAGAGAACCCGATAGAAAATCGCGAGTTGCTTTACAAGAGAAAAATGACATAGAAACGATGAACCCCATTTTTTATATAGCAAGGCGATATATGTTCGCCAAAAGTTCTCAGAATGTTATCAACATTATCAATAGGGTAACAGCCTTTGTAGTAGTACTTGGGGCTGCTGCCCTTTTTATTGTTCTTGCAGGTTTTGCGGGTCTCAAGCATTTTACACTCTCTTTCTCCTCTACCTTCGACCCCGACCTAAAAATCCTGCCAGCCAAAGGCAAATACCTCTCACTTACTGCACAAGACACTCTTAAACTACAACAAATTAGCCAAGTAGCGCACTTTACTAAGGTGCTCGAAGAGCAAGTGTTTCTCACCCATAATCAGAAAAATCATATAGCTTACATCAAAGGGGTAGACGAGCAATATCCTAAAGTGAATGAAATCGATAGTATCATTGTGCTTGGCAACTGGCAGCTTACCCCACCTAGCGTAGTAGTAGGAGGTACTATTTTTAACAAATTAGGCTTAAACCTTACCGATGCCTCTTCTCCTTTGCAGATAGTGGTACCCAAGGCAGGCAAAGGCAGTATACTAAGCGACCCTATGCCTTACCGACAAGCTTTTTCGGTAGTGCAAGGCATCTATCAACTCACGGAGGATTTAGATAAGAAATATGTGTTTTCGTCTTTAGATGAAGCTCGTTTTCTGTTGGGAGTAACGCCTGATAAAGTGTCAGCTATTGAAGTGAAGTTAGCGCCACAAGCCGATGAAAAGACAGCAACTGAAGCTATTGTGCGCGCTTTTGAGCAACCTGTGATAGTGAAGAACCGCGTGCAGCTAAATGATGCGCTCTATCGTATGTTAAACACCGAGAATATAGCCGTTTATCTTATTTTCATCTTAGTGTTAATAATCGCCTTATTCAACCTTGTTGGGGCTATTATTATGATGATTCTCGACAAAAAAGACGACCTACAGACACTTTATGCTTTGGGTATGAATCAGCGACAAATGCGCCAAATCTTCTTTTGGCAAGGCACTATGGCTTCAGTGGTAGGAGCCACCATAGGCATTGCTTTAGGAGCGATTATAGTATGGTTACAACAGCAATTCTCTTTCGTGATGATAAGCCCTACCTTAGCTTATCCAGTAGCTATTACCCCTATGAATACGCTTATAGTGTTTGCTACTATTGTAGTATTAGGCTTGTTAGCTTCGTTAGTAGCCTCTTCAAGAGTGAAGAATAGAATGAAATAACCCTCAAAAATACAGCAAATAAAAAGAGGCTTTACAATATTGTAAAGCCTTTTTTTGTTTGCTCCCCTACTGGACTTGAACCAGTGACCCTCTGATTAACAGTCAGATGCTCTAACCAACTGAGCTAAGGAGGAGTGTTATATTCTTCTCTAATGCGGTGCAAAGGTACGACTATTTTTTTGAAACCTGCAAATTTTTTTCAGCAAAAAAATATCAATTATTTTTTTGTAGAAATTTTATAGTCGCTTAAAAATCAGTTAGATAAAAACAATAAACTTTATCAAAGTCTTAAAAACCTGATAAAGTTTATTGTTTTTTTATCTATTAACTCGACTATTTGTTATTCACAAAATAATGATAGAACCACGGAATAGTTTCAATTCCTTTCAGGAAGTTAAAAGATACCATAGTGTTCGTTAGGCGAGTGGATTGCATCGCTGTCTAAACCAAAACCTAAAAGAATAGACTTACTGCCCAATTCTTCTTCAAAAAGAGCTACAATAGGAATACTACCTCCTGAACGCACAGGTATAGGCTCTTTGCCAAACGACTCTTTGCAAGCCTTTACAGCAGCTTGGTAAGCAGGAGTATCGGTAGGGGTTACATAACCTTGTCCGCCGTGGTGAGGAGTTACTTTTTACCCGTACTCCTTCCGGAGCGATACTCTCAAAATGCTTAGTAAAGAGTTCGGTAATCTCTTGGTTATCTTGGTTAGGCACTAAGCGCATCGATATTTTTGCATAAGCCTTACTTGGGATAACAGTTTTAGCACCTTGCCCTGTATAGCCTCCCCAGATACCATTTACATCAAGGGTAGGACGTATAGAGGCGCGCTCAGTAGTGGTATAACCCTTTTCGCCGTATACAGCATCAATATCTAAGGCTTTCTTGTAAGCTTCAAGCGAGAAAGGAGCTTTAGCCATCTCATCGCGTTCTGCTTGCGAAAGTTCTTCTACTTTATCGTAGAAATGCGGAATAGTAATGTGGTTATTCTCATCGTGTAGTGAGGCTATCATCTTAGTAAGCACATTGATAGGGTTCGCTACCGCTCCTCCATATAGACCAGAGTGCAGGTCGCGGTTAGCGCTGGTTACTTCTACCTCCACATAGCTAAGGCCGCGCAAGCCTGTAGTGATAGAAGGAGTATCATTAGCCAACATACCTGTATCAGAGATGAGGATAATATCGTTTTTGAGTTTTTCGTGGTTGTTTTTCACAAACCAACTAAGGCTGCCAGAGCCCACTTCTTCCTCGCCCTCAATCATAAACTTCACATTGCAAGGCAATACGTTGTTTCTGACCATATATTCGAGGGCTTTCACGTGCATAAACATCTGACCTTTGTCATCGCAAGCCCCACGAGCGAAGATAGCACCATCAGGGTGAATATCAGTTTTTTTAATTACGGGTTCAAAAGGGTCAGAATCCCATAGTTCAATAGGGTCAGCGGGCTGCACATCATAGTGTCCGTACACCAGTACAGTAGGCAGCGCAGGGTCTATAGTTTTTTCGCCGTAGACGATAGGGTAGCCAGGGGTTTCACATATTTCCACCTTGTCGCATCCTGCTTTTTCCAAAGCATCTTTTACGGCTTCTGAAGTGTTCAGCACATCTTGCGAATAAGCTGCATCGGCACTAATAGAAGGCATTTTTCAGCAGTTCTATCAGTTCCGCAATAAAACGGTCTTTGTTTTCTTGAATATAATTCTTTACTGAATCCATATATTTTTACGATTAACGATTTTTTTATAAAATTATTTACCAAACAATTCTGAATGAGAGCCTAATCGAACTAAAAGAATTCTTTGTTCCTCTATATCGTACTGTAGCCAAATTATAAGCAAATCAGGCTCTATGTGGCACTCTAAATGTCCTTTGTAATTTCCTGTAAGAAAGTGAGCTTTCATTGATTTAGGTAGCTTATCAACTCCTCCTTCTTCTAATAAAGAAATAGTTTCTACAACTTTTTAAGATTTTAGTTTTATTACCCTTATACTTTTTTTATAATCTTTTTTTAAACTGACCGGTATAAGTTATTTTATATTTTTCCCTCTTCATTAATGTCTTCCATAACCTAATCATTCAAAGAGTCTATTAGTTCTCTTACACTTGTAAAGTATTTTTGTATTAGGGTCATTTATCAGCATTTCAGCTTCTTCTAAAGCCTTTTTTTAGTAGTCTCATTCGGAATATTCTCGCTTCTCCGCAAACGAGGAACATCTTCAAAAAAATATCTATTATTTTTGAAGTTGAGACTTTGAAGCACTGATTTAGCATTTTTTTAAAGAGAGCCCCTTAGGCAAAAGCTACAGTAATTGTTTCCATATTTTCTCCTTTTTACGCCCCCAAAGGTACATTATTTTTTTCTCGAATACCAAAATAAAAAGAAAAACTATCGCCCCATATATATCACCAATACGCTGATGTCAGCTGGCGATACCCCACTGATGCGCGAGGCTTGCGAAAGGGTTATAGGGCGTATCTTCTTTAGTTTTTCACGCCCTTCAAACGAGAGCGATACTATCTTGTCATAATCGAAGTTTTCGGGTATGCGTACGCTCTCTAAGCGGTTGAGTTTGTCGGCGTTGTTCTTCTCTTTTTCTATATAGCCAGCGTATTTTTATAGCTACTTCAGCGCACGTCTTTTTCCTCTTGGCTGAGGTCGTGCTCAGCTATATAGTGGCTTACTTTGGGCAACTGCTCAAAGTCTGATAGGGTTACGCTGGGGCGGGTGAGTACTTTCTGCAGCTTGTCGCCCTGTTTCATAGGCGATGAATCGTATTTTTCGAGTATAGGATTCACCTCTTCAGGGGTAACGCTCAGTTCTTTTATATAAGTGATAAAATCATCTACTCTTTGCTCTTTAGCCTCCCAAGCGCGATAACGCTCCTCACTAACAGTACCTATCTCATAACCAATAGGGGTGAGCCTGCTATCGGCGTTGTCTTGGCGCAATAGGGTGCGATACTCGGCACGCGATGTAAACATACGGTAAGGCTCTTCGGTTCCTTTAGTGATAAGATCGTCTATAAGTACCCCTATGTAAGCTTGGTCGCGTTTGAGGATTAGCGGTTCGCACTCACGTATTTTTAGCACAGCGTTAATGCCTGCCATAAGTCCTTGGGCAGCAGCCTCTTCATAACCAGTAGTACCGTTTATCTGTCCAGCGAAATACAGATGTTCTATCAGTTTGGTTTCGAGGGTGTGTTTTAGCTGGGTAGGCGGAAAATAATCGTATTCTATAGCATAACCAGGGCGCAAAAACTTCACTTTTTCAAAGCCTGCTACCTGACTAAGGGCAGTGTACTGCACCTCTTCGGGTAGAGAGGTAGAAAAGCCATTTACGTACATTTCTACAGTATGCCAGCCTTCGGGTTCAACGAATATCTGGTGGCGGTCTTTGTCGGCAAAACGATTGATTTTGTCTTCTATAGAAGGACAGTAGCGAGGCCCTACACCGTGAATGATACCTTGGAACATAGGCGAGCGGTCAAAGCCAGTGCGCAGTATGTTGTGTACGCGCTCGCTGGTGTAGGTCATATAGCAGTCCTTTTGTACTTGCAGAGGTTGAGTTGCTGCTGAAAAGGAGAATTTTTGAGGATGCTCGTCACCTGGTTGGGGTATCATCTTGCTGAAGTCCAGCGAACGGGCATCTACACGGGGGGGAGTACCGGTCTTCATACGTCCGGCTTCAAAACCTTGCTGTACAAGGCACTCGGTCAGACCGTGCGCAGCAGGTTCGCCAGCACGACCACCGCCGAATTGCTTTAGCCCTATGTGCATCACCCCATTGAGGAAAGTACCATTGGTTAGCACTACGCTTTTGGCTTTGATACTGATGCCTAACGAAGTGCGTACCCCTACTACTTTGTGTTTTTCTATAAGTAGGTCGTTTACCATACCTTGAAAGAAATCGAGGGTAGGGAGGCTTTCTAATTGTAGTCGCCACGCTTCAGAAAAGCGCATACGGTCTGATTGCGCACGCGGGCTCCACATAGCAGGCCCTTTAGACTGGTTGAGCATTTTGAATTGTATAGCTGTCTTATCGGTGATGATACCCATATAACCGCCTAGTGCGTCTATTTCGCGCACAATCTGCCCTTTGGCAATCCCCCCCACAGCGGGGTTGCAACTCATTTGGGCTATATGCTGTAGGTTCATCGTGATAAGCAGGGTTTTAGCCCCCATATTGGCGGCAGCAGCAGCAGCTTCAGCTCCTGCGTGGCCTGCCCCTACTACTATTACATCGTATTCAGTTGTAAACATTTTTGTGTGTTTTTAAAATGATAAGGGGTATTGGCTAATGAAGAAAGTGGCGGCAAAGTTACAAAACAATTCACAATCCACAATCTATAATTTATTAATTAATCTTTGTGGAAGGCCTCGCGATAAGCGCGCTCTAAGAAGCGGTATTGGTCTCTGGGCATCGTTATAGTAATGGGGGTATTGGGTTGCTCGCGGGTGTAGATATGGGCTTCTTCTACTAACTCATATTTGTTCTCTGAACGGTCGTGGTACTCTTCCCGGCAGTCCCATTCTAAATGCACTATATCCTTTAGCGACAAACCCTCGCCCAAACTCGACATAAAGTAGGCTTTTCCTTGGCAAATTACTACAAAAGGCGAATAGCGTTGGGTGAAGTTCATCAGCTGCATCATCTCAGTAAAACGCTCGTAATCAGCATCGCTCATTGCTTCTAATAGCTTTTGCAAGTGTTGTATATTCCTGTTGTGATAAAAATATAAGCCTATGCACCAGCCCAAAAAACCAGCAGCGGTAAAGCAGATAATATAAGGGTGCTGTTGGGGGTAAAGAAGTAAATTTTCGTAGAAAGAATAGGGCATATGAAAGATTTCGAAAAGCAAAAAAGAGCAGAAAGGCACACAAATCAATAATCCTGTAGAGATGGATACCACAACTACATATTTCTTTAGTTTGCTAAGGTACTGCTTCCGTTTTTCGGGCATATAGTGCGCACTACTATAGCGTAGGGTATCGGGTTTTCTATTGAAAAAATAATAAACTGTTACGATACAGAGTGCCCAGAAAGGAATAGTAGCTACAAAAATCCATTATTGATTTTTCTGATAAGAGGTTATGAAGCGCCTTGATAGAGTGCTCAAATCGCTTGATGAGCTTGGGGTTACTCACTTGGTGCCATAGCTGTGGTTGCTCATACCAAGCGGTGTCTGCCCCTGCTTTGGCGTGGCCGAGCTCTAATTGGTCGTCTATACTAACAATAAAGTAATAATCTGAAGGAAAATAGGCATCTTTTACATCGAAGAATACGATTGCCTTAGGTAGGAAAAAGTCGCCATACTCATAGGTAGTGTGGCTTTTTTCAGAGTTCCACACTACGGCATATTTAAAATTCTTGTCTTTTTTCCAAAAAAAGATAGAAGAAGAGGCTACGGGTGGTAGTTCAAATATTTGCAAAGCATCTTCAGCTATAAAGTCACTTTTTTTCATTATTTCGTTGAATAATGAAGGGGTAATCACCTCGTTTTTCAGGGGAGGTGTATGTAGTTTTCTTTCTCTATAATAGATTCTAGGCATAATTTTTAAAGTCTTATTTTAGTCGGCAAAGATACAAAGTAATTAACAAATTAGCAAATACGCAAAAATTTATAACACCAAAATTTCGTCTATAAATAACCACGTATCACCGCCTTTTTGGGGGTGTTTTTACGTTCTTGAGTTGTATTTGTAAGTAACGAGTGCTTTGGGGGTCGAACTTTAGTACAAAATCTTTCAGCGAGGGTTTCCCTTTGATAGTGCAGGGCTCTTCTTGCGCCGCTACTTCTCGGTAGTTTTTGCCATCGGCTGAAAGGGCAACCGTTAGTCGCTCAGGGAAGTAAATGCCAGACGATTGGGCATCCATTGCGCCTATACGCACTTCGCTTACCTCTGTTGTTTCGCCCTAAATCGAGGGTGAGGGTTACATCATCGCCTAACCAACCGAGCCATTGCCCGTCGTGGAAGTTCTTCGTGCCGCGAATGACATTGGTAAGGGTACCTTCGCCTTGCCCCTGATAGCTCTTGTGGTATAGCGGACTATAGCTTACCGGTTTGCCTATCGCCTTGTGGAAGGTAATTTGCCCAGAGGTAATGGTGTTGGTAGCATTTGCCGAAAAGACCGCTGCTTTATAGGTAGTAGTGGCTTTGATAGCAATAGGGGCGGTGTATTTCTCTCCTTTTTCTATAGGGATATCACCTAAAGCGTAACGAATATCGGCATTAGGCACTTCGCATTCTAATTTTAGGTAGATATTGCCCTCTTTGTTCTCTACTGTCGGCACTACTTGGTATACCGAGCGGGCGTAGTGTATGCCCATCACGTCCATTCGCTGCATAAAGTGCTGCGTACGGCTCATAAAACTGTCCCAATCTTTTAGATTATCATTTGTCCAACTGATTTCAGCAAGCGCTAATAGTCTGGGGAAGAGCATATATTCGGAGTGCTCAGTACTGCCTACGTGCTCAGCCCATAGATTGGCTTGGGTGCCGAGTACTTTGCTTCTTTCAAGAGAAGCATCAGCTAAGGCTTCTTTTTCTAAGTTGTAGTTGTATAGCTTTTTCAACGGCAGATAGCCTGCGTTGGCTTGTGGCTCGTAGTCGGGTAGCCCTTGGTAATTGTCTATATAACAATCGCTGGTTAGCACTACAGGGTTGCCCTGTGCAAGGGCTTTTTTGCCTACTTCTATGCCGCGCCAGTTCATCACTACTGCATTTTTAGCCAGTCCGCCGTCCATTATCTCGTCCCAACCGACTAAAGTGCGTCCTTTTGAGGTTAGAAAATCATCAATTCGCCTGATAAAATAGCTTTGTAGCTGATGTACATTCTTTAGCTGGTATTCTTTCATTCGTAGCTGACACTTAGGGCAGCGCTCCCATTCGGTATGGGTAGCCTCATCGCCGCCTACGTGTATGTATTGGCTGGGGAATAGGGCTAATACTTCAGTTAGTACCTCTTCTATAAAGTCAAAAGTTTCTTCTTGCCCCGCACAATAGATGTCGGTAATAGGCCATACAGCTCCTGAAGGCACTCCTATAGGGCGTTTGTGGCAAGACAGTTCCGGATAAGCCGCTATGGCACTCATTGCGTGGGCGGGCATCTCTATTTCGGGTATTACCGTGATGCCCCGCGCAGAGGCATAGGCTACTATTTCTTTGATGTCTTCTTGGGTGTAAAAAGCCGCCGTATTTTTTTAGGAGCGGTCGCAGGGATTAGCAAAAAGCATTGGCAGGATTAGGGGTTCGTTCGTTCCCATAGCTTGTCCTCTTGGTCTACGCGCCAAGCACCTACTTCAATCAGTTTAGGGTATTTTTTAATTTCTATACGCCAGCCCTCATTGTCCACCAAATGAAAGTGAAAGGTGTTGAGCTTGAGCATCGCCATACGGTCGAGGGTTTTGAGTATATATTCTTTAGGGAAGAAGTGCCGCGATACATCTAACATCAGCCCGCGCCATTGATACTGCGGGGCGTCACTGATAGTAACAGCAGGCACAAGCCAGTCGCGTTTTACTAATTTTGTACTTTCTACCTCGTTGGGGAGTAGTTGGCGCAGCGTCTGCAAGGCATAGAGTGCCCCATTGTAATCAGCTGCCTTTATGCTGATTTGCTGAGGGGTTACCGCAAGGGTATAGCCTTCTTTGGGTAGCGATTTATCTGTATCAATTACTACTGAGTTGCCTGATAAAGCTACTTTTTGTAGGGCAAACTTAAAACCAGAGGCGCGCTCAAATTGTTCGAGGAAAGGTAGTCTAGCCGGCATTAGCGCAGGGTCAATTACAAAAACAGTCTCTTGGGTAAACTGAAAATACCCTTTGCCTAATACCATCGATTGGGGTTGCGGAATGATACTGAGGTCATCAGAGGTAAAAACTACCTCTTTTTTGGGGGTGTGGCAGGCAGTTAAGCATAGAAGTATGCTAAGGTATAATAGTTTTTTCATCGTCTTCATTGTTTAATTTGTTAATTCTTTTAAGTAAAATACGCTACCGCAAACCCTACACATACGCTTAAAAACTTCAGTAGGTTAAAACGATGTCCTTCAGCGTTTTCAAACAGAATAACGGTAGAGATATGCAAGAAAATACCGATAACTATTGCCGAAAGTTCAGTGTGATAAGCAATAAGTTGGGGTACATTGGTGCTTAAATAGGTGCCTAAAGGGGTCATCAGCGAAAAAAACAACAAAAAGAGGGCTGTTTTCCACTTGTTGATACCTGAATTGACAAAAAAAAGTGGTCAATACGATAGCTACCGGTAGTTTGTGTACAAAAATACCATATACTAAATCGTGATTATGCCCGTGCGATAGTGGAAATCCCCTCTAATATCGAGTGAATACTGAGACTGATAAATAGCGATAGCGGGAAAGCTGTATGGGCAGTATGTAAGTGCCCCGGATGTCCGTGTTCGGCTCCGTGAGAGAAAAACTCTAAGACAATTTGTAGCAACACCCCCACTATAACAAATAGCCCTATGTATTTGAAATCGTGGGTGTGGTCGTGCTGGTGATATACTTCAGGAATGAGCACAAATACTGTTAGCGCCAATAAATACGCCCCACTGAATGACAGCAGCAACTTAGTATACCGCTGCGAGGCAGGTTTTAAGAAAGTCACCACACTCCAGCCCAATACTACCGCTAAAAAAAGGAAGAAAAATAGTTCATTTTTCTCGTTTGTTATTTGTCAATTGTTAATCTGAAAGTGGCTCTTCTGGCAAAGATGACAGGGTCGAAATTCTTCCACAGTTGCTGAATAGCCAAGTTCTCTTCTAACTCTGGTGTGATAACACATTTAGTTACGCCATTGCGCTTAAATACATTGTAATAATAGTCGAATAGCAATGCCGGAATACCCTTGCTTTGGTACTCTGGGGCTACCCCTATAAGGTAAAACTCTACCGTATCGTGCTGCTTTTTAGCTTTTAGCAAGTGCCAAAAAAACCGAAAAGGGAATAACTTGCCTTTTGCCTTTTGCAGGGCTTTTAGAGAATGACGGCATCACTATAGCAAAAGATATTAGCTTGCCCTCTTTATCCTCTATAAAGCGTATGTACTCAGGGTTGATAAACGGAATGTATTTCTTCTTGAAATAATCGCGCTGGGCATTGCTTACCGGCACGTATGAGGCTAAGCGCGAATAGGTTTCATTATATAGGTCAAACATAGCATCTACGTGCTTAAGTACCTCTTGAGTAGTAGGTGTATCGATGAGTCGCACGCCGTAACGTTTTTTTATTGCTTCAGCCGTCTTCTTAAAAAGTTCAGGCTTCGAGTTCTCTAACAAAAACGACATATCAATAAAACCTTTTTCTTTCTCAAAGCCTAATTTAGCCAAATGCTCTTTGTAATAAGGGTAGTGATACCACGTCATCATATTGGCAATGTGGTCATAACCATCGGTCAGCAGTCCTACCTTGTCCATACTCGAAAAGCCCATAGGCCCCTCCATATAGTCTAATTGATGCTCGTGACCTTTTTCGGCTACTTTTTCTATAAGGGCTTTAGTTACGTTTAGGTCGTCTATCATATCCAGCCACCCGAAGCGTATTTTCTTAACGCCCTGTTGTAGGTCGTTTTGGTTAATGATAGCCGCTACACGGCCTACTATCTTTTTTTGCTCATTATAGGCGAGGAAGAAGAAAGCCTGTGCTTGCTCAAATACAGGGTTCTTGTCTTTGCTAAAAGAGGCTACTTCGTCGCTAATGAGGGGTGGCACCCAATAAGGGTTATTTTTGTATAATGAGAGAGAAACTTCACAAAGTCAGTGAGTTCTTTTTGGGTAGCTATTTCTTTAATCGAAATCATTCTTTTTTCTTTTCTTAGTTTTTTTCTTGTGTTTTATTTTAGTAGTTTTAACCTTGTCGTTCAGTACTTTTTTGATGTAACTATTGTGGTTATCTATCCTATACGAAGCACCTATCAGCCCCATATAGCGTTGGGGGGTATCGTTCCAACCGATGCCCAAATCAGCGTTTAGCTGTAGGTTGGCAGAGGCGATAAAAGCGACTCCTAAGCGTGTAATTTGGTCGCGATAACGGTCGCTATATACTCCCTTGTTGTTCGGCAAAAATGCTAAACCAACCGTTGTCCAAATTGTGGGTAACGGTTAGTATATAGCTGTATTCGGTACTTTCTTTGGTTAGGAATCTATCGCCTATCAGGTTGAGTACCGTCACTACGCGTGGTATGGGTTCTGCCTGAAAGATAGCCACCACTTTGGGCGACAAGGTTGGCACCGACTCGTAATAATAGCGCTCGTTAGGCAAAAAGTTCATACCCGCATAAAGGGCTATCGAGGGGGTGAGGTTGCGCCAGCGGAAAGAGTTGTTAGCTTTCCAGCTGTATATATTGGGCTCTTCGTCTAAAAATTTAGGTTTGAAGAGCAAGTATTTAGCCCCTATAGTATTGTTTACAAAACCAAGATGAGTAGTGGTGGTGTTATGGGCTAAAGTCTTGTCGTATGCCAAAGTACCGTTTAGCATCGCCTCTAAGCGTTCGCGAAAGAACCCATAACGCACAGCGTAGTTTATCCCTGCGTAGTGCATTTCGGTTTGGGTAACTTTATGGCGGTTATGCTCATACCATAGTCCACCCTCCATCTGTAGCACTCGGGGGCCTACAGCATAAGCACTTTGCGAGTTGCCCGGCAGGTTAGAGTTGATAATATCGGTATACTGCCCTACCATAGTATAGGGTAGCAGGCTTAATAGGAGTAGGTATATTTTATTCATTGATACTAAGTATTTCTTTCAGGCGACAAAGATAAGAAAAAAAGAATTAATAATAGAAACTTGATTTTTGTTCTGATGATGCTATAAGGGTTGTAACGCCAGTACAAATTCTTCTTTAGCGCATAAAACTTCTCAGCCATTTTTCTCCTTAGGTTCTCTTAGTCCGTAATAAAAAAACATCCCATCATTGCTTTATTCAGCTGTAATAGGTTTGCAGTTAGCTTCATTATCATTTCTTGGTCGAAATAACTGATGTCGTGCTGCTTCAGAATAAAGTCAGTATGTCGCTTTTTGGTACTCAGCATATAGGCTTTCTATTTTTCTCAGTATCCATTTTTTTCTTAGCGAGTTCTTGTTCGGTAGTCTCTATCAGCGTTTTTTTAGTGCCAATGCCTCTTGTTGGTAGCTGTAGAAAACCTCGCGTTCGTAATCTCCTTGTAGCAGTTTTTTTCATTGCCCATTCTGCTTTGGGTTCTATTTTTAGCAAAGAAAGCAGCTTCGGCGGCTAAGAATGTTTTTTTGTATGGGCAATATACGCGTTGATATCCTTTTGTATATCTGCAGTTGTTTGCGCGATATTAGTGCTTGAGGCTATGCGTTGCACTATAAAACCTCGCGTTTGGTATAGCTCTTTAGCCTTGCGTACTAACTGCTCATACATAGCCTGCAAGCTGTCCGTCTCTTCACCCAAAAAGCCTCCCGCAAACTGTCTTTCTAATGCCCCTTGCTCTATTTCTTTTTTGGCTTTCGTATCCCACTTAGGGGGTGCTATAGTATCATTAGCTTGCTTTTTGGCTGTCAGAAAATCGGTTAGAGCCTTTATAGGCTCTGGGTCGGTGAGTTGTCGGTGACAAATACCCGAAAATGTATAGCAAAGGTTATAGAAGTCAATAACATCGCGAGCATCATTTTCTACTATTTTAGGCTCAAAGTGTGTTTCTTCTTTTGCCGTAGAGGCTTCTTCCACGGCTGCGGCAGCTTCTATTTCCTCATCAGAAGAACACGCTTTTGCTAAAAAGGCGTATAAGAAAATAGCCATTATTACACTGAATACCCCAAAAATTATTTTTTTCAACTACTGCCTGATTTTGCAATAACGACTTAGTTTCTCTTTCAGCTGTTCTCTGCTCTTTTTCAAAACTTACATACTGTAGCGAAAGAAAATCGAGAGCAGAGGCACTAAAGGCTTTTGCCAAAAGGTACATATTAGTAGTTTTAGGCAGAGGTAGTCCGTTTTTGTCGGGGGCGTAGTGCTTTTCAGCAATCTGAGCAGCAGCTTCAATGTCAATCAATGCTCTGAAAGCTTTTAGCCCTCCTTCGCCTTGGGGTTGTATAGTGTCATACCATACCGAAAAGGTAGGGTTACAGCCTATAAGGGTGATGTTTTCGCATTCGCACAAAGGGCGAATCTCAGCTAAAAATATCGTAGTATTTCTCGGTTTCGGCAACTACAAATAGCTGGTCGGGTTGTCCTGCAATAGCGGTGCGGCTATAACTGTTTTTTTAGGTTTTTCAATGATAGCCCATAGGTCTTGAGTGCTGCCGAAAGCATTAGGGGCTATCGGTATGTATTGTATTCTGCCCGAAGATTCATTGTAGCGCAGAGTGTCGAAATACTGCTGCATCTCAGGGTTGCTCCTGAGGTAGATAATGACCACTAATGCTTTGGGCAGCAGGTCTTTATAGGGTGTTATTTTTTTGCTATAGGTTCTCATCGGCTTTTTTTAAGATAATGAGGTGATAGAAGGAACAGCACCATAGCGCCCTTGTAGATAAGCGGTAGCTATAGGCAGGCTATTGCCCAATTTAAAATCGCTGAGCGAATACAGAGAAGAGGCGCCCTCTTTCTTTTCGGCAAACCACACCTCGTCGGCACGCAAGAGGGTAGGGCTATCGAGCAGCGGAGTGCAATGGGTAGTGAATATCAGCTGACCTTGCGGGGTCTTATCAGTGTAATACTGCAACAAAGCTGATAGCAGTCGGGGTGTAATTGCCCTTCTATAGCATCTATCAGTACTACTTTTTTTCCGATTGTTGGGCTTGGTATAACACCGGCAAGAGGCGTAACAGCTGTACAGTGCCCTTCTGACAGCTCTTCAATGTCGATGTACCCTACACTGTCTTCTGGGCCATATTGTAAGAATAATAGCTCATCAGAGTTTTCTTCCCTCTCTATACCGTCTATGTCTAAGTCGCAACTTTGTATTATATCTTCAACAAAATCGAATAGTTTTTCATCACTAGTAAGTTGCTCAGTCAGCTGTGTGTAGTCAGAAGGGTACTTTACGATCTGAAGCTGCTGGTCAAACCACTCGTACGCTGCCTTTAGTTCGGGGTTATAGCTCGCTCCTAATCCTTGATGCAGTACTAATAGCGAAGCCTTCTTATTAGCGGTGAGTAACTCATTAATAGCACTTTCGTTTAGTAGCGAATGGGTAAGGAGTTTGCTGTCTTTACGCTCAAAGATTAAGGTATCAGTGCTTTTGCCTAAGCCAGAAAGATAGAGACTTTCCTCTATGCTCTCCTCACTGATAGCTACTTTGTAGAGGTAGGCTTTCTGATGCGATAAGAATTCTACCTCAAGGCAAATAGGCGGTTTAGTATCTTCATCGCTCATACGGAAAGAGTAATCGCATACTTCTATTTCTTCTAAAAAAATTTGGGGTTGGTTACCCATTTCTTAAGAAAAAAACAAAAGGCTTTGATAAGATTGCTTTTCCCAGCGCCATTGGCTCCGTAGATAGCGGCTTGCTTAAGCAGTGGGAGGGGAGCGTCCTTGCTGATATGGTGGGGCAACCCTTCTATCTTCGGGTCGGTCAACATATCAAAAGTAGTTTCTTTTTGAAAAGAAAGAAAGTTCTGTATTCTGATTCTCAATAACATACTGATACTTTTTTGTGGATTATAGTCTAAAAATATCTTCGGTAGCTACGCTTAGTTCGGGGAATATAGCCGAATAGATAAGGTCGCCTTCTACTACTGGGCGAAGGGCTCGGTATTTGCCATTTTCAAGTACAAACTGCGTAATCTCTTTGTCGGTCGGGCGTACTACCCAATATTCAGCCACACCTGATTCTTCATACAAGTCATACTTGTTGCGCATTTCTTTTTAGAGTTCCCTGGTGATAGTATTTCAATGATAAGGTCTGGAGCTCCTAAGCAGCGTTTGTCATTTTCTAACTTTTTTTAGGGTCGCATACCACACATAGGTCGGGCTGCACTACACTGTCTTCTGTCCCTTTTTGCTTTTTTTAGCACCACATCAAACGGGGCTGCAGAACAGTTTACAAGGTTTTCCCTTTGAAGTAAGAATAAAGTTCTCCTGTCAGATTTCCTGATACTATTTGGTGCGAAATAGCAGGTGCAGGACTCATTTTAAAGATTTTCCCTTTAAGAATTTCTAATCTGTCTTTTATTTCCCAACGCAAATAATCGGCATAGGTATAGAGCCCATTTACAAGGTCTAACTGGTCAATACTAGTAATAACGGTACTCATAGCAAATTGTCTTTAAACTATTATTAGGGGCAAAGATACAAAAAAAATTAGTCGTTAGCAAATAGTCGTTAGTCGTTAGCCGCAACATTCTAACGACTAACGACTAACGACTAACGACTAACGACTAACGACTAACGACTAACGACTAAAAAGCTAGCGACTAACTCTTCTCCTTCTCCTAATGAAAATGATAAGCCCTACAAAGGCTAAGAGTACCGCCGCACCTATCCACACGGCATTAAACGATACTTTCTTGCTTTCTTGAGCAGGGTTTTGCTCTTCTTTTCTGCAATACTTTAGCGTTTTTTTAGTATCTACGGTCTCACCACTGGCTTTTTGGCTGTTGGCGAGTTGCTGTTGGTAGGCTTTAGCATTTTCAGCAGTGGCTTTCTGACTGATGTAGGCTTGTAGCTTCTTGTTTTCTGACGAAAATTGCGACGAGCTTACCCCAAATTGTTCTGTCAGTTGGGTGTGTAGGTTCGCTAGCTTGCTTATCTGTTCGGCAGAGGCTTTCCACATACCTTTGCGGGTAGCCTCAAGCATCACAGCACTTACCTCTTGTAGGGCAGCTACGTTTTCCTTCTTTATAAAGTCGGTGATGCCTAAGTGCTGTTTGTCTTCTATATAGGTGTCATACACCTCATTCCACATAGCATCATCTATCAGTTCAGGGCGAGTGGCTTCCCAACCGTGCATATTAGTTACTATCTCGGCTATCTGCCCAGCGCTCGAGGCTTTACCCTTCATCATTTCTTTGATGTATTTAGGGTTTAGTATCGTACTGCGCGCTTCTACCCCTACAGCTTCTTTCAAGTCCTGTAGGTGCATATTCTTATGGTTGCGATAGTCAGCAAGGTAAGCATCGGGGTCTTTGCCGGTTACTTCTTTAATAGCCGCATTCATACCGCCCATAAACTCATATACGTGGTCGAGGCTTAAGGCGCCCCAAGTGTTGTTTTGGCGTGGCTGAATCAGTACATCGGCATTCTTAATAGCGGCGCGGAACATACCCTCTTGAAACTTGCTCCACTGCTCTTTGCTGCCGTAGAAAGCCCCCATATTGTGCATATACACATCGGCTATTTCTTTCTGAGTATCCCATTTATCCCCAGCGTTTATCATCTCTTTTATACCGGTGTCGTATCGGCCTTGCAACCCACCAAAAATACGCTGAGTAGAGAGTTCGCGGGCTTCTTTAGGAGGGACGCCTGCTTTTACGAGTTCCTTTTCAATGTCTACTGTGCCGGCACTTACCTCATTGGCATAGTGCTCTTCGGGTAGGGCACTGACCATCTCGATAGCTTTGGTAAGCAAGAAAAGACGAGAGGCTGCCAAGTCGCGAAACTGACCAGAGGTTTGTATCACCACATCTATACGAGGTCTTCCGAGTTCTTCCGAAGGGATAATCCTAACATCACCTACGCGTCCAAAAGTATCCCATACAGGCTCAACTCCTAGCATATAAAGGGCTTGCGCTATCGATACCCCTTCCGTTTCTATAAACTCCGAACTCCAGAAAGTGTAGGCTATCTTTTTAGGGTACTCTCCGTGTTTCTTTTGGTATTCGGTTAGGGTGTTTTGCGCCATATTCACCCCTCTGTCCCACGCCAATTTAGAAGGAGTACTTTCGGCATTCACCCCATATAAGTTGTGCCCTGTAGGCACGCCTTTAGGGTTAGCAACGGCATCACCTCCTGATGAAGGAGGCGTATAGCCACCGTTTAAGGCATTAAAAAAAGCTTCTTCTTCTCTACGCGGACTCTCTTCTAAGCCTTTTTTGTACAACAATACATTCTGTATAGTTCTTTCCACCTCTACAATGGCTCTTGCGTGGTCTATTTTCGCTTTTTTAGCGGCTATTTCAGCTAATTCTTGCTGAGTGAGTGGTTTGCGGTCAGGTTTTTTGGCAGGAGCTTTTATCTTAGTAGGTCTGCCCACAGCATCGGGTTTCTTGGCGGTATTGGTAGCAGTACTTGCCATAGTAGTACTAGCAGTGTTAGTAGCGGTACCAGCTTGTTTAGCAGCTTCTTTCTGCATACGTTGTTGCAAAAAGTAAGGCATACCCTTGCCCTCTTCGGTAGCCATTACCTCTTTAGCTTTGGCTAAGGCTTCGGGGGTTACGTGGGCATAGCTGCAAACCAATTCGGTAGTTACCGGTTTGCCAGCTAATAGTTGTTTTACCAAATTTTTAGCTGGATTAAGGTACTTTTCAGTGAAGAACGTTTTGCGTTTCAGGTCTTTTTCTGTCACCTTGCCCTCATACTTATCTATAGTAGCGATGCTATAGGCTATAGGGTCGGCACTCATAGCCAGTACAGTAGAGTTGATTTTGTCGGCGGTATAAGGCACGCCGGTTACATAAAATTCGCCGTTTATCTTTTCAGTAGCTATTTCTTCAGCAAAGTTAGCAAGGCGCTCTATCTCTTCCTCAGTATAAGGTTTGCTTACGATGCTATCTAAGCGCAGGTCGCGGTGCAAGCCCATTTGTACAGCTAATTTTTTTAATGTGTAGCCCTATGGTCTGTTTGTCTGAAGGGTTTTTAGCTTTTTCGTAAGAGAGAATGGTGTTTTCTAACTGATTGAAAGTGTTGCGCATATCACTTTCAGTAAAAGCAGGCGTTAGATACGAGATGATGCTTCCGTACGAGCGGCGTTTGGCCATCATCGCTTCCCCTATATTGCCGATAGTGTAGTAGTAAAAGTGGGGAATGGTGCCTACTAATATATCGCCCCAATCGTAATCAGAGAGGGCTACCTGTTTGTTAGGGGTGAACTCCAAAGAGCCGTGGGTACCAAAGTGAATAAGCGCATCGGCTTTCAGTTTGTTTTGCACCCATAGGTAAGCCCCCATATAGGCGTAAGGGGGCACTTCTTTCACCCCGTGTAGTACCTTAAAGTCGTCTTCGGTGCTGATAGCAGCAGGGGCTGAGGCAGAATAGTTACGTTGCCAAAAGTCAGTTGCGCAACCGCCAAATAGACTTTGCCGTCTTTGGTAGTGCTGAGGTACTCACCAGGCAATGCGCCATTTTTGGCTAACACCTCTTGGTATAACGACTGTGGTAGAGCAGTTTTTTTAGCCATTGGTTCAGCTCGTTAGCTTCTATTAGCGCTGGCGCTCCAGAGGCTATAAACTTCTCTATATCGCCTTTGGCACTCGCGCGGTAAGTATTGGCGTGACTGATGAGCTGTTGGTTGAAAACCTCTAAGGTAGGAGGGAGGGTACCCACATTATAGCCTTGCTCTTTTAGTTGGTGCAAGAAGCGGAATAATGAAGGTTCTACCTCTAAGCCTTGAGCTGCTGCAGGGGTAAGCCCTACGCCTTTAAAATAGACGATAGCTACCTTTTTATCGGCATTGGCTTTGCGTTTTAGGGTGGTGAAGTTATGCACTATCTTGGCGAACTTCTCTGCGCGGTTTTTGATGGTGTTCAAAAAGTAATAACCATCTTTGTTTTGTTCTTGGGCAATGACTACATATGGGTAAAGCGCCCCGTCGAGTTCGGGCATTACAATAGTTTGCCCCATAAAGCCACCCGACATACCCATAGGGTCTTTTTCCCAATCTTCTTTCAGGGCTAATACCGATAGACCGGTAAGCAGAGGCACATTGTGCGCCTTAGCCCAGTTGATAAAGCTTTCGGGTTGCCCCATCATCATCTGTCCGTGCGGGAAATACACCACCGCATCAGGGTTGATAGCCTCGAGGAACTCTATGCGTTTGCTCTGTGTCGTGAAGGGGTATACATTAAGCCCCTCGTTTTGTAGGGCGTTAATCATACCGTTTAGATGCTCTTTGTTGCCCGCAAAGGGTTCGTGCAGTCCGGCTACTATAGCTATGCGGGGCGCTCCTTCTTTGTAATAATGATGCTCGCGTATGTATGCCTCGTAGCTTTTTAGGTCAGCAAAAGAGCGCTCGTCGTCTAAGTGAAAAAAGACGTTTTCTTTCAGCTCGATAGGAGCAGCTGGCTCAGAGGCAAACCATTTCTTGTCGATGTATTTGCGTATGTAGCGGGCTAAGTTTTGATAATTATTCTTATTGCCACTCTCTAAGTAGGCAGCTACTTTTTTCAGTTCGGTTTCTGATAGACTACTGATGTCGTTATCCGGATTGGTAACAGCAAAGCTGTGAAAAGGCACACGGTTGGCGGCCGCTACCAGCTGGTTGCGCTGCTCATCGCTTATTTTCAAGCCCATACCCCACACTAATACGAAATCGTATTTTTTAAGAGTTTCGAGCTTGTCTAACGGCACTTCTTCAAATTTGATAAACTTGTCCTTATTAGAAAGGGCGATGTTAGAAGCCTGATAACTGATGAAGTTCACCAGTGCGATGCGGGTAGGGCTTATGTACCTGCGCCATCCCCAATACCCCCTAATACTATAATAACGAGGGCTAAAATACTTAGAAATCTTTTTTTCATTATGGTTAGCTTTTAGTCCTTTCAGTAGAAGAAGAAAGGCATTTTTTTATTCTGAGCCGCAAAGGTATGAAATTATTTTTGAACTAAAACAAATAAAATGTAAGGATTTTTGTTTTTTTGGGGACTGAGAAAAGAAGAGATAGCTATGAAAGGTAGGATATTTTTTTCTGGTTTTTTTGAGGTTTTATTAGATATTTATTTTTTTAACAGTAATTAGGTTGTTGTTCAGTGTTCTTATATTGTTTGTATATTGTTTGTATAGGGTAGGTATAAAGAGAAAAACACTAATACTTATCGATTAGGGTGGTAAAAATCTCATTTTTATTTTTAACAGAATATTGTTAGAAATATAAAGTGATTTTTTTCGATATTCTCAAAGAAAATGTATTTTTAATGAAAAATACTGCAAGAAAATAAAGTTTTTTTATTGCTAAAATTTATTCACTCTTCTTTTTTTAGTTGCGAAAAAATATTAAAAAAATATTTTGAAGTAACATAAAAAAATCTTTATACCTTTGCCGTGTTGTTAATTAAAATATTTAGAAGATGAAACTGAACAGACTTGTGTACGCACTGTTATTAGCATTAATAGTGCACGGCTTCTCCCTCGCACAAGAGCGAGAAGTAAAGGGAACTGTACGCGACTCTAATGGATTAGAGATGCTTGGCGTGGCAGTAGTGGTAAAAGGCGAAGGTCACGGTACCGAAACGAACCTCGATGGTAAGTACACCATTAGGGTAGCCGATGGCAAGACCCTCGAGTTTTCGTTCTTAGGTATGAAAACCAAACGCTTCAAAGTAAACGGGCAGGGACGTATAGATGTCGTGATGGAAGAAGAAGCTCAAGAAATTGGTGAAGTGGAAGTAGTGGGCTACGTAACGGTGAAGAAAGACCAATACGTGGGTACAGCTGCTACTATTGATAAAGAATCCCTTAAAAGAAAAAGCGTTTCTAACGTATCTAAAGCTATTGCGGGAGAAGTAGCAGGGGTACGTGTGATTAACTCTTCTGGGCAACCAGGTACTGAGGCTACTATACGGGTGCGCGGTTTTGGTTCAGTAAACGGTAACCGTTCACCACTTTATGTGGTAGATGGGGTACCTTATGAGGGTGCTGTATCTTCAATCAACCCCGATGATATTGAGAGTATGGTGGTACTCAAAGATGCTACTTCAACTTCAGTATACGGCTCACGTGGGGCTAATGGGGTGGTACTCATCACTACTAAAAAAGGACGTGTTGATACATCACGCATACAAGTAGAATCAAAAATAGGGTTTAATATGCGTTTATTGCCTCGTTATGAAACGATTACAAGTCCTGAGCGCTATGTAGAGCTCGGGTGGGAAGCATTGCGCCAAAGTGGGGCACTAACACAAGCTAAAAACCCAGCAGCTTTTTACAAGAGCGGGTTATACTAGTGCAGCTGATTACGCTAATAAAAAAATTTGTTTAATAAGTTAGGTATTGATCCTAAATACAATATGTGGAATGTAGCGGGGGCTAACCTTATCAACCCTGCTACTGGTAAGATAAACGACGGAGTAGCCCGCAAATACGACCCGGAAGATTGGGGTGACTATGCTTTCCAAACAGCTGTACGTAGTGAGTACAACGTAAGTATGAGCGGAGGTAGTGGTAAAACTACTTACTATACAGGTTTTTGGTTACCTCAAAGATGACGGATATGCTATCAATTCTGGTTTTGAGCGTTATACAGGTCGCCTTAACTTGGGCTATCAGCCTAAAAACTGGCTTAAAGGGGAGTTTAACTTAAGCTATGTGCATACTAAAACGAAAGCTAACGGACAAACTTCTGACTCTAACAGTTTGTTCTGGTTTACTGATAACATTCCTTCTATCTATCCGTTATTCTTGCGCGATAGCAATGGTGATAAAGTAGATGAGCCTCATTACGGGGGGTATCAATACGATTTTGGTAAAGGGCGTGGTTTTGGTGCGCTTACCAATGCTGTGGCACAAAGCTACCTATGACCAAAGAAACAGAACCCGCAATAATGTCCTTGGTAATGTCTTCCTTCGTGCTGATATAGTAAAAGGTCTTACTTTCGAAACTCGTTTGGGGGGTGAGTATTATAATAATGCTTTTGACAACTATACTAACCCTTACTATGGTAGTTCAGCAGGCCAGAATGGTAGCCTTAGCAAAACCCGATATGAATTGCTTAACTACACTTTCTTGCAAATGTTGCGCTATACCCAGCAATTTGGCAAACACAATTTACAGGCGTTTGTAGCACACGAAAGTACTACTTTTGATTATTATACATTCAGTGGTAGTAAGAGTGGTTTGGTAGACCCTAAAGGTACAGAACTCGAAAACGCTATTACATTATCTGGTCTGACTTCTTATATCCATAACTACCGATTGGAAAGTTATTTCAGTCAGCTGCTATACGATTACGAAGGTAAATACTTGTTCTCAGGTTCGTTGCGCCGCGATGGTACTTCACGTTTCTTGAACAACAAATGGGGAACTTTTGCTTCAGTTGGTTTAGGCTGGGTAGTGAGCAAGGAAAACTTTTTGAAAGAGAAAGAATGGTTGCCTTACTTCAAACTCAAAACCAGCTATGGTACTGTAGGCGACCAAGAGGTAGGTAGTGGCAATGCCTCTTACTACTCAGGTTATGATGTGTACGATTTGGGCAACTTTATGGGCTTGCCTTCAGCAGTGTTCAACCGTATAGGCTACCCCGACCTTACTTGGGAAAAAGCTAAAATATTCCAAGTAGGGGCTGAGTTTACTTTCCTAAAATCGCGTGCTATCGAGTTGCAATTAGATTATTACCACAAAACTACCGATAATTTGGTATTCGATAGCCGTTTAGCTCCTTCTACTGGTAACGGTATTTGGAAAGTAAACGATGGTAAATTGGTGAACAGTGGTTTTGAGTTCAACTTGCAAACGCACTTAGTGAATACTAAAGACTGGCGTGTAGATGTAGGGGTAAACGGCGAACTGCTCAGCAACAAGCTTACCCAAATGCCTTATGATAAATCAATAAAAGGTGAAAAGATCATTGATATATCAGGTATATTTGGTAGAAGCAAAGGGCACTCGCTCTATGATATTTACACACAAGAATATCGTGGGGTAAACCCTCAAACAGGGGCTGCCCAATGGACAATGCACTATGCTGATAATAACAATAATGGTTCGTATGATGCAGGTGATACCGCTATTAGTTCATTGCACGAATACCAAACTCAAAATCCTAATGCCAATATAAAAAGAAAACGCTAACAGAAACCTATAGCCAAGCTACCCAAAAAAATATAGGCAAAAGTGCTATACCCGATGTACGTGGGGCATTTAACTTCAATATAGGCTACAAAGGGCTTTCACTTAGTGCGCAGTTATTGTACAGCTTAGGCGGTTATGCTTATGATGGAGCTTATGCAGGCTTAATGGGTAATAAGAAAATAGGAAGTAATAACTGGCATAAAGATATAGAAAATCACTGGAAACAAGCAGGTGACGCTACTGATGTACCAAGATTGACATCAAACTACGGGAATGATGGTCAGGCTAACAGCACTTCATCACGTTTCTTAACTAAAACAGATTACTTTAGCACTCAACAATGTTACCTTGGCTTATAGCTTAGATAAAAAGGTATGTCAGACTATGGGATTTGAAGGATTGACCTTTACCTTAGCTGGTGATAACTTGTGGTTAGCTACTGCCCGCAAAGGTTTTTAACCCTACTACTTCCGAGTCGGGTAACTCAAGTACTTATACTTATTCACCTTTATCTACTTTTACTTTAGGGGTAAAAGCAACTTTTTAAACAGAATGCACTATGAAAAAGATATTAACATTTAGTATATTATCGGCAGTAGCTTTCAATCTTACTGCTTGTAAAAAGATTTCTTAGAGACTAAACCGACTGAAGTGGTATCGACAGCTCCTGCTGATGTACGCCTCAACGGGCTATACCTAATGACCTACCAAAAATATACAGGAGGTACTTCTGGGCATACAGACTTTGGGCAAAAGCACGTAGATATTTGTACAGATATGCTCTGCGGCGATATGGCGCTGTTAGCAACAAATTATGGTCAGTATAAAGATGTTGCTAATTTAAAAAGCTACTCAACAGTCCAATAGCGATTATAATTATATACCTTGGCGTTATTATTATCGTTTGATATACGAGGCTAACAAGTCAATAGCCGAGTTGTCTAGCCCTAAGAACAATAGCGAGAAGTATACTTTGGCACAGTTTCGCGCACTACGTGGTTATGCTTATTTTTATCTAATGCAGATATTCACCACTAAGTACGAACCAGATTCAAGAACTAACTCTATACCACTCTATACTACCGCTGATATAACTAGCAAACCGAGAGTAAAAACAATCGGAAGTGTATGCCCAAATAATAAGCGATTTAGAATTTGCGGTTACTAACCTTACAGGGTTTACACGTAGCAAAAAAGGTATGATTGATAAATATGTAGCTGAAGGCTTGCTTACTTATGTATACGCTGCTATGGGCAACAACCAAAAAGTAGCCGAGTTAGCACAAGATATCGTCAATAATAGTGGCTACCCACTTACTACCCGCGAACAAATTTTTTATGATACTACTACTAAAAAAGGTGGTGGTTTTAATGATGTAGAAACTAAAAGTTGGATGTGGGGGGTTGACCTTATCACTGAAAATAGTTTTGATTTAATATCGTGGTGGGGTATGATAGATATTTATACTTATAGCTATGCTTGGGCTGGAGATGCTAAAGCTGTGGACGACAAATTATACGCCCAAATACGCACTAATGATATCCGCAAAAAGCAGTTTGATGAAGAATTGCTTCCTTCTAACAAGTTCTTTGCTCCTGACAGAGTGATAGGAGGGCAACGGAAAATCTCTACTGACTATATATATATGCGGGTAGATGAGTTTTACTTATTGGCAGCAGAAGCCTTGGCTAAGTTAGGACAAGATGCACAGGCTAAAACTATCTATAAAAAGCTTTTGAAATTGCGCTATCCTGAGGCAACTGCAGCTACTGATATAGCCTATGTCGATGCGCTTACTAATGCGCAGTTGCAAGACGATATCTACCTCAATACTCGTATAGAGTTATGGGGGAAGGCAAAAGTTACTTTGCTATGAAGCGCAACCACAAAACAATAGAGAGAGGTAGTAACCATGTAGAGGAAAAGAATACAACTTTTAGCTACGACAATCCACGCCTTACTTTTTGCTATCCCTCAGAATGAAAAGTATTAATAACCTAAATTTGTAAAAAGATTCTATATACACAACCAAGAACTGCCCCCATAAAGGGGCAGTTTTTTTATTTAGGTAATTTGCCAATTGCTAATTGTTTTGTACCTTTGCCAAAAATACAGAACAATCACTGTTAAAACCTATAAGATGAATACAATAAATATAGGTTATCATAACCCCTAACATTCTAATACAAAAAGTGGAAAACATACAAACTATAAAGCAGAGATTTGGTATTATTGGCAATGACCCTAAGCTAAATCGCGCCCTCGAAAAAGCAGCTCAAGTAGCCCCTACTGATATTTCGGTATTAGTAACTGGCGAAAGCGGTGTGGGTAAAGAGGCTATCCCTAAGATTATCCATTCGCTCTCGCTCAGAAAGCACGGCAAATATATAGCGGTAAACTGTGGTGCCATTCCCGAAGGTACTATCGACTCAGAGCTCTTCGGTCACGAGAAAGGGGCTTTTACAGGAGCGACTGCTACCCGTAATGGCTATTTTGAAGAGGCTGATGGGGGTACTATCTTCCTCGATGAGGTAGGCGAACTGCCTCTTACCACCCAAGTGCGACTGCTGCGCGTGCTTGAGAATGGTGAGTTTATAAAAGTAGGTTCTTCAGTAGTGCAGAAAACCAATGTGCGCATAGTAGCCGCTACGAATGTCAATATGCAAGAGGCTATTAAGAAAGGGCGTTTTCGCGAAGATTTGTATTATCGTCTTAGCACTGTAGAAATACACCTGCCGGCTCTGCGCGAACGCAAAGATGATGTGCATTTGCTCTTCCGCAAGTTTGCTTCAGACTTTGCTAATAAGTATAAGATGCCGCCTATTAGGGTTGACTGATGATGCGGTGCAACTGCTGGTAAACTATCGTTGGAGCGGCAACATACGTCAGCTGCGCAATGTGGCAGAGCAAATATCAGTATTAGAGCAGAAACGCGACATCAGTGCAGCGATACTGCGCACTTACCTGCCTGATGAGGGGGCGCAACTGCCTTCAGTAGTGCCGCAGCACAGTAGGGCAGAAACGGACTTTAGTAACGAACGCGAGCTGCTCTATAAGGTGCTTTTCGATATGAAAAACGACCCTAAACGACCTGAAGAAACTCACCCTTGAGTTGTTAGAAAATGGCAATTCGGCACAAGTGCAACAAGACAATCAGGTACTTATACATCGTATCTATGGAGACCCTAATAAGATGAAAGATCCTACACCATCGCCTTATACAGTGATACCCGTGCAGCCGATTGATAAAGAACCGCTCATTCACGAGGATAGTTATGATTATGAAGAGGCAGCCGAAGAAGAGCGTTTTTTTCGCTTCAAGATCAGGAGCGTGAGATGATTATCAAACTATTAGAGCGCAATGACGGCAAACGCAAAGAGACTGCTAAAGCCTTAGGCATTTCCGAACGCACTCTCTATCGCAAAATAAAACAGTACAATCTTGATAATTAGCAAATTAGTAATGAAATCATACAAAAATAGGCATTATAGGTCTCGGTTATGTGGGTTTCCCCTTAGCGTGTCTGTTTGCCAAAAAATACCCTACGGTAGGTTATGATCCTTATCAGCAGCGAGTGGCACGCTTGTCTGAGGGGGTAGATGTTACTAACGAAATTAGTACGGAGGTGATACAAGCGCGCCTGAGTACCCATCTGCGCTGTACCGCTAATCCCTGATGAGCTGCGCGACTGCAATGTGTATATAGTGGCGGTACCTACCCCTATAGACCTCTATCAGCAGCCTGATCTTACGGCTTTGCGCGAAGCAAGTCGTACAGTGGGCAGCTTGCTAAAGCAGGGCGATATGGTTATTTACGAATCGACTGTTTACCCAGGGGTTACCGAAGAAGTATGCGTGCCTATACTCGAACAGACGGCAGGGCTTACTTTTAACAGAGATTTTTATGTAGGCTACTCGCCAGAGCGTATCAACCCTGGAGATAAGCAACACACGGTAGAGAATATCTGCAAAATAACCTCAGGCTCTACTCCTGAAATAGCCAGAGAAATAGATGCTCTCTATAACTCGGTGCTCACAGGTGGTACTTACTTGGCTTCGTCTATCAAAGTAGCCGAAGCAGCCAAAGTGATAGAGAATGCCCAACGCGATGTTAATATCGCTTTTATGAACGAGATAGCTAAGATTTTCAATATTTTAGACATCGATACCAATGCAGTAATAGACGCTGCTAGCAGCAAATGGAACTTCTTGCCTTTCCGCCCAGGGTTGGTAGGGGGGCATTGCATAGGGGTAGACCCTTACTACCTTATTCAGAAAGCAAAGTTACACGGAGTATCGCCCCGCCTAATGATGGAAGCCCGCAAGACTAACGACTCTATGGGGGGCTATATAGCTTACCAGATTATCAATCAGTTGTGTTTGCGTGGCTTACCAGTGAAGGATAGCAGAGTGTTGCTGCTGGGTTTTACCTTCAAAGAAAACTGTCCTGACACACGCAATACTAAGGTGGTAGACATCTACCGCACGCTACAACATTTTACTGATAACATCATAGTATACGACCCTTTTGCTAATGCCGAACGCGTAGCTGAAGAATATGGTTTGACACTTACCACCGAGCCGGCGCAACTCCCTACAGATAATGATGTGGTAGTGCTCTGTGTGCCTCACCAGTGTATTCTGCAAACAGATGTGTATCAATACCTCAAACCAGAGGGTATTATCTATGATGTAAAAAGGCAAGTTGCCTCTTTCTAAGCGTACCTATAGGCTTTAATAATTAAAAATTGGCATACTTTTTGAATGTTTCTAAAAAGGATAGAAAAACTAATTGATAATGAAAAGAATAGTGTGGTGTATGACCCTTATAGCTGCGATAGTGGCAGGCTGTGGTAATAGTAAGAATGCGGTGGCTTATAGTGTGGCTCAGAATTATTTTGTGAATAATACTTTTGAAAATAAAGAAGTAGAAACTCTCAAAATAGACAGCCAAGAGGAATTTGATCGCATTTTTGGAATGGCAACAACGATGGGGAGCAAGCCTACCGCTATTAACTTTAAAACTCAAAGCGTGTTGGCTATCATAGCGCCTGCTAGCGAAAAAAAGAAACTATTATCCGCATTCGTGCCCTCGAAACAACCCTTACTAATGGTATTTTGGTAAAATATACAGTAGAAAAAGGTAAAGATTTGGGGTATACCGCCCAAGCAGCACAGATATTATTGGTGAATAAAACCGATAAAGAAGTGCAATTTGCTGACTACTATTAGTGCTAAAAAAAGAGAAATCGCTATTATATTACATATTTTTAAAAAGGTGTACAATAAAAGGTTGTACACCTTTTTTTAATTTATAATTCTAAAATCATCATTCAATATTCAAAAATTCTTTTGTATCTTTGCACCCGAAATGAAGTGTTATGAAAGTACTTAGGCTATCGGTAGACGATTTTTTTGCGATTATCACCTCATCGCAGTTTATACTCATTTACAGGACTATAAGCTAGCATATTACCTCAATAAAGTACTTAAGTTGCACTTGTGTAGAGAGCACGAAAAACCTTGTTTGTATTGTCCTCATACACAAAACACGTATCCTTATTACCGATGGGAAGATACTCTTTTGCGCGTTACTTGGCATTGTATTGCTAACAAACTAAGTGGCAGTCAGCAGTTAGATGAGGGATTCTTTAGCACAACTAACACTGTGCACTACCTTATAGATAAGCTAAAAAAAGTAGATTTCTTTCTGAAAATAGATACTGAGGGCACGTTTAATGCCCAGCAAATTATTGCTAAGATACAGCAAATACCAGCGACTAACGCTCATACTGTTGCACTCAATACGTTGAATATAAAAACATAAATTGCTTTTTTTCAAGAATGCTAAACACTAAAAAAACAAAAAAATAGTAGCAACCTTAGGCCCTGCTACCGAAGACCCCCAAGTAATCAAAGATATGATGGCTGCTGGGGTGAATGTATTCCGCATCAATTTCTCTCACGCCGATTATGACGATGTGCGTGCTCGCGTAGAGATGATTCGCAAGATAAACCAAGAACACGGTTTTCATACGGCTATCCTTGCTGACCTACAAGGCCCTAAGCTCCGTGTAGGCGTAATGGAAGACGATATAATAGTAGCTCCAGGCGACCATATTACTTTTGTAACCGGAGAACCTTTTGTAGGCACGAAAGAACGTGTGTATATGAACTACAAAGAGTTCCCTACTGATGTAAACCCAGGGGAGCGTATCCTTTTAGATGACGGTAAACTTATCTTTGAGGTTGTATCAACTAACCGCGAAGACGAAGTAATGGCTATAGTAGTACAAGGGGGACCTCTCAAATCGAAAAAAGGGGTGAATTTGCCTAATACTAAAAGTGTCATTGCCAGCTCTTACTGAGAAAGACATACGCGATGCTCTCTTTGCAATTACCCAAGATGTAGATTGGTTTGCGCTTTCGTTTGTTAGAAATCCTGAAGATATACAAGACCTTAAAGACCTGATAGAAGAGAATGCAGGTCATAAAATACCTATCATCGCTAAGATAGAAAAACCAGAAGCATTAGTAAATATCGATAAGATTATGGCGAATTGCGATGGTATAATGGTAGCTCGTGGTGACCTTGGGGTAGAAATACCAGCTGAAGAAGTGCCGCTTATACAAAAAGAGTTAGTACGCAAGGCTAAGTCGCATCATATACCAGTAATCATTGCTACTCAGATGATGGAAAGTATGATTTCTAGCCTTACACCTACACGTGCTGAGGTAAATGACGTAGGAAACTCTGTACTCGATGGTGCCGATGCGGTGATGCTTTCAGGCGAGACCTCTGTAGGTAAATACCCAGTACAAGTAATTCAACAGATGAGCAGAATTATCAAGAGTGTAGAGGATTCTGATCTTATACAAGTGCCTCTTGAAACACCTTTCATTCGTTCATTGCGCTACGTTACGAATACTATCTGTTTCCACGCAGCTAAGATGGCAAATGATACTAATGCCAAAGTAATAACTTCGCTAACTAATAGTGGTTATGCGGCATTCCGTATTTCGTCATACCGTCCTAATTCACACATACTTATCTTTACTTCAAATAAGCGCTTGCTCACTCAGTTAAACCTTTTGTGGGGAGTTACTACTTTCTATTATGATCGTTTTGTCTCTACTGACGAGCTTATAGAAGATATTAACCATATAGCCAACGAAAAAGGCTATGTAGATATGGGCGATATAATGATAAGCCTCGTATCTATGCCAATGCAAGGCAAAGGAATGGTAAATACTCTACGTGTATCAGAAATCGACTCTTGTGCAGTTAATTTTGAGAAAAAAAGGAAGAAGATAATTCACAAAGATAAACAATAAAGGCTGTCTATTAATTAGGCAGCCTTTTTATTTTAGCTAATAGTATAAACAAAAAAATAACGCCCCAAAAAAAGGCGTTATTTTTTTATTCAGGGTGGAATATGGGGCTCGAACCCACGACCTTCGGAACCACAATCCGACGCTCTAACCAACTGAGCTAAGACCACCATCTATGTTTTTTTCGACTGCAAAAGTACAGCTTTTTCAGTATATCTACCAAATTTTTTTACTAATTATTTTTTTATAATAGTATTTAAAACGCTGATTGTCAGTTGTTAATTGTTATAACTAAACCTTAACACCTACCTCCTCTTAAACACCGCTACTGCTAAAAATACTACCAATGACGGCAACACCCATTCCAAATCATACGCCGCTAAGGGTAGCTGTTTTTTTAAGTTCATACAACCCTCCCAAAGGCAACTTCAGATTGTTACACGTATCAATGAGCGACAGCAGTGCAGTCATCACTACACTTGCTATATAAGGCGCAGGCGTCCGTACCCAATTGCTGAAAAAAACCAATACATATAAGATAATTGTGAACACTATCGGATAGATAAACACTAATATATGTCCCGCATAGGCTATAATACTATCCACACTATTCACCGATAGCACCACCGCTATAAGCGTACACAGCACTGCCCCCATTTTATAAGGCAAACGCCCTTTGGTAAATTCCTCAAAAAACGAACTTACAGCCGAGATAAGCGCAATCGCGGTCGTCAAACACGCAAAGCCAATAGCCACCGCCACCGCCATTGTGCCCCAATGCCCTAATACAGAGTGCGATATGTGCAATAACAGCTTCGTGCGCGTACTTCCCTCATTCAGAGGATACCCCGAAGTTGCTCCTAAGTAAATCAACCCTCCATAAATGAAAAGCAAACACAGGGTCGATACAATTCCTGACAGTAGCGTCATTTTAGTGCGCTCTCCAGGCGAACTAAACCCTTTATTCACCACAGCCGCTATGATGATGCTCGCAAAAATCACCGAGGCAAGCACATCCATTGTTTGGTAGCCCTCCGTGAAGCCCAACACAAAACTTTCCGTAGCCGTCATCGGGGTCGGCTCAATGGCAGCAGTAGGGTATAGCATCCCAAATATGATGAGCAAAAACAAGACAAACAACAGAAATGGCGTCAGAAACCGACCTATAATATCTACTATTTTAGTTTTTGAAATCGATAGAATAAGAGCAGTGCCGAAGAAAAGAATAGAAAACCAAATCGGCGAAAAGTCAGGTAGGAGAGGGTGTATCCCTATCTCAAAAGTAGTCGCTCCTGTACGAGGCAAGGCTACCAGTGGACCTATACATAATATGATGAGCAGCGTCAGCAGCTTCACAAGGGTAGGGTGCAACAGCAGCCCGAAATCAGTAAACTGTTTCCCCACTTTCGATACCATCAGCACCCCTAAAAAAAGGCGCAAGTATAGCAGTGATAAAAAGCCCGATGAGTGCCCAATGCCATTCATACCCCACTCTTATCCCTATAAAAGGCGGAAAAAAATAAGATTACCAGCCCCAAAGAACATAGCAAAAAGAGCAAAACCCACCGTAGTAACCGTAGTCCATTTATGTTTAGATAGATGCTTCATAACCTCAAACTGATAAAATAAGCGCAAAAAAATAAAAAAAAATAGAATAAAACAAACTTTATACAATAATTAACACTAAGTAAATCAACAAATCGACAAATTTGCTAATCAACAAATTATTTTTCGTATTTTTGCCTCCGAAACAAAATAAAAACTAATACCGATGCGAACCTTAGTAATAGGCGATATACACGGGGCAATCAAAGCCCTCATACAAGTCCTTGAGCGTGCCGACATTCAGCCCACCGACCATCTTATCTTTCTTGGCGACTATGCCGATGGCTGGAGTCAGACTCCCGAAGTCCTCGATTTTCTCATCTCCTACCAGCACCAGCAGCGCTGCCTCTTCTTGCGCGGCAACCACGATGCCCTTTGCTACGATTTCCTACAGGGAAAGAATATGGATACCCTCTGGCGATTACACGGCGGCAAGGCAACCGAAAAAGCCTACCAAAACGTTACCGAAACCCGCCGCCAAGCACATTTAGACTTCCTCGCCTCCCTGCAAAATTATTACTTAGATGCTCAAAACCGCCTCTTCTTGCACGCCGGATTTACCAACCTACGCGGCATTGCCTACGAGCACTTCCCCGAAATGTATTATTGGGACAGAACCCTATGGGAGCTCGCCCAGAGCAGCACCCTGCCGCCTACCGACCCTCACTACCCCAATCGCCTCAAGCTCTACACACATATTTATATAGGGCATACCCCTACCACTCGATTAGGAACAGATAAACCATTGTCTTTCAACGGGGTAACAAACGTCGATACAGGAGCAGCCTTCAAAGGGCGCATTACCATTATGGACATCGATACGCTACAGTACTGGCAAAGCGACCCCGTATACACCCTCTATCCCGATGAAGCCGGACGCAACCAATAACCCCTAAAAATCAATTAAAAATGAAATACCTAATATTCTTTATTGCCGCTATTCAGCTTAGCCCAACCCAATATGGCTGACGTACAAGTCATTGAAAAACAGTTAAAAATCGACAAGCGCCACATCGATTGGCATCTTTATACCGAGCAACGCCTCAAGAACGACACCCTCTACAAGCTCATTGCCTTTCCTCTTACTCGCACAGCCCCTCACGCCGAGCAAGTACAGCACGATGCCTATATAATCCTGTATAATACTAATAATCAGAAAGTTGAAAGCGTTTATATAGCCGAAAACGAATGGAAAGAAAGTCCAGAGGCACGCATACAAGGCATCGAACTCAATCCTAACCAACAGCTTTTAGGCAAGCGCACCACGGCCTACGAAGTCAAAATCTTCTATTCCAACAATCACCGCACCAGCCCTCGTGCCACCGAGGAATTGTTATTTTTTTGAAAGGAAAGGCAAAAAGCTAAAGAAAATATTCACAGCCCAAGCCTCTTCATATATAGGTGAAATCAATATAGGACAAATAGGGAGCCGCGCAAAGCAACTGCAGTGGCAACATCACCGAAGAGCGCAGTACTTTTAGTATTACGGACGAAAAGGAAAGAGGCTATTATATAATAAAGGAGGAAAAAACGACTAAGACCCTTCGTATTGTCACCGACAGCACCGGCTTTTTGTACTGAGCAACCCACTGGCACGGAACAAACCACCCGCTATTGGCGTTACAAACGCAAAGCCTACCACCCTGATTAGAAAAAAAGGAATCCAAATACACCTAATATAGGAATGATACAGTATAGGAACAATACAGAAACGATACAGGAACACCGAAGGATAAGCGAACAATAAGCGAACAATAAGCGAAGGATTACCGAAATACAATCATCTAACAATCGCTTATCCCACCTGTCCCTACATCATATTGTTCGTGTATGCTTGCCCGTCGCATCTTCCCCTTTGAAGGGGGCTGGGGGATGTTTCCTCCCAACCCTGCCACCTATCCCTACATCATATTGTTTGTGTCTGCTTGCCCGTCGCATCTCCCCTTTGAAGGAAGTCCGCGAGCTAGCGCAGCGGAGTATGTGTTAGGGGGATGTTTCCTCTCAACCCCCAAAAAAATCTTCATCTCCATAACCCC
>BNJS01002001.1_pt1 | contig 60993 bp, 99 predicted proteins | sample 8540461 | NCBI WGS metagenome assembly BNJS01 (sample SAMD00202454, study PRJDB9452) | human saliva metagenome | isolation source: human saliva | place: Japan
GTAAACCTTACTAAGTCATTTAAGAAGTTCTGGAGAAATAGTTAAAGAATTTTTTTGAAAAAGAGAAAGTCTGGTGTTTTAATATCACTAAGGTAAAATGTAACAATTAGAATTATTTAATGACTCAATTATTTTTTTATTAGGTAAACCAAATGACTGTAAAAAAACACAACTAAAAAAATTAATTATTGAAAAATTTAGAGCTTTAAATAACGTAGAGGTTGAATTTGGAGATGCTATTACTGTTATATGTGGAAAAAATGGTACATCTAAATCTTCAATCTTAGGAATTGCAGCTCAAATTTTTAGCTTTGATAAGGATTATGTCAAAGATGAACCTATTTCTTATAAACAAATTACAGGGGCTCCATTCAAATCAAAGTATCGTGATCATTTTAGAATATCTCAGGCATTTGATATACCCGGCTCAATGAAAGTTTCTATAGAACTCAAAGATGGTTACACAAATCAAGATGCAACTGCAAGATTAGAGTTAATGACACGTAATGGAGCAGCTAGGGCAGTTGTTAGAAATAACAGTACAGCGATAGGTGGGGCTAATACAAGTAGGAATTTTACACATCCTGTTATTTTCTTAAGCTTAAAAAGGCTTTATCCTATAACAGATCGAACCTATGAAATTAAGGACTTTGATTATCTAAATACCCATAAACAAGAGTTTATTAATCTGACAAATGAGCTTTTAAATAGAAGTTCAGCTAATGCTATTGGTACAGGAGGCACGATTAGTTCCGCTGTTTCCTATGGCGATAATTATGATCAAGAATCCGTCTCGGCGGGAGAAGATAATGCTGGACAAATTGTATTAGCACTGATGTCGTTTAGGAAGCTCAAAGAAGAGTATGCAGACTACAAGGGAGGATTGTTATTAATAGATGAGGCAGATGCTGGGTTATTTCCAACTGCTCAAATCAATCTATTAAAGATACTGGAAAGAGAATGTAGAGACCTTAATTTACAGGTTATTATGACCTCACATTCTCCAGTTTTAATTGAATATGCTTTTGAAAAAAGTAAGCAATTTAGACAAAGATATAAAACCATCTATTTAAGCAATACGTACGGCGATATACGAGTACAACATGATTGGTCTTGGGCAAAAATCAGTGCGGACTTGTTGGCAAACCACAACCCCTGTAACTGCAACCATAAATTTACCAAAAATTAATATTTATTTTTGAAGATGGAGAGGCTTCTGATTTATTTAACGCGATAATGTACAGACAACCAATTAAGAAATTCACATCACCAATGAATGATATTACTCTTGGTTGTTCAAATTATTTCCAACTTATAAACAAAAAAAGTTACAGAGTTTTCAGAGAAAAGCATCGTTTGTCTAGATGCAGATCAACAGACAAAGGTAAATAAAAAGTCACAAAACGATTGTTTTTATTACCCGGTCACTTACCACCAGACCAGTTAATTTTTTTGAATATTTGTATAACTTAAGAGATGACCACCCTTATTGGCAGAATGAGCTAAATTTTTTTCAAGATCTGTTTTTACAAATCTTGCTAGAGAAGTGACTAGTGCATTTTCTATTACTGGTAATGAAGTGAATATAAAAAGAAAGGGTAGAGAGTTATACTAGAAATAAGCGCCAAGAAGATAAATCGGCAAGAGATATTTTTTTAAAAATTTTTTTATAAGAATGAAGATATTCAGAATTTATGTCATTCAAATCACAAAGCTTACAATCCATGGGTAGCTTGGATTAGTGAAAATCCTGAATTAGTAAACAAGTTTTTAAACGATTTCAAAAACACGATGTGTCATATTATGCAGAAAGGATACTCTGTTGATCCCGCAAAGCTATCAGCATTGAACGTAAAACTGAAAAAGAGTAAATCATAAAGATGAAAACGAATAGATTATATAGCCCGTTACGCTATCCGGGAGGAAAAGCATCTTTTTCTCCTTTTATAGCAAAAGTAATGGAATTAAATGGTGTCTCGGGTGGACACTATCTTGAGCCGTATGCTGGAGGAGCTGGTGTCGCACTAAATTTATTATTTAATGGATATGCGGAACATATCCATATTAATGACGCTGATCCAGCAGTTTATGCTTTTTGGAAATCAGTAACTCAATATTCTGATGAACTTTTACATTTACTTGAATCCACTCCTATTACTATTGATGAATGGTTCAAGTGGCGTTCAATTTTACGTAATGAATGTGATGCAAATTTGGTTGAAAAAGGTTTTGCAACTTTATTCATGAATAGAACTAATCGTTCAGGTATTTTAAAGGCCGGTGTAATTGGAGGAAAGCAACAAACAGGCATATATAAACTTGATGCACGATTCAACAAAGGGGATATTGCATTACGCATTATTGAAATAGCCAAACGGAAAAACGATATTTCGGTTTATTGTGAAGACTCCTTATCTTTATTAAGCAATTGTTCTGAATTTCTTCCAGAAAAGTCATTGATTTATTTAGATCCACCTTATTATGTAAAAAGGCAAAGGGTTGTATCGGAATTATTATAATCATGATGATCATGTAGCTATTTCAAAGGTAATTCAACACAGTAACTTTAAATATCCCTGGGTTGTATCTTATGATAATACAGAAGAAATTTGTTTTATGTATCAAATGAGCAAGTCTTTAAGCTATGGATTAAACTATTCAGCACAAAGACGTTATATAGGAAATGAAATTATGTTTTTCAGCCAAGATTTACTCATTCCAGAAGAAGGCATTCCCAAAGTGAAAAATGGCTGGTTAGTTACAATTTTTACACGCTATTGATTTTTCATTACACTCATTAAAACCAGACTATTTTCTGTTCACTTTCCCATAATATGGAAGAGTTTTGTTATATGATGATGCCTATGAAAACTAAAATAAATGGCCACCTTCGGGTGGCTGTGCGTTGAAATAAAACTTAATAAATTTGAATAGTATAATATTTACAGCGCTACTACTCTATCTCTCAACCCAATTCATAGCCAATCACATTCTCTCTTGAATTTCCCCCTTATTCGCTCTAGACTATGCCCCATTTTTAGCTTTCATGATTTACAATTATGCGTGTTTCTGACTTTCATTTTGACTTACCAGATGAGCTGATTGCTCATTATCCTAAAGAAGATCGCTCTTCTTGCCGCTTGTTACAACTTAATGGCGAAAACGGAGAAATTTCTCACCGCACTTTTACCGATGTATTGGATTTAATCGACGAAGGGGATTTGTTGATTTTTAACAATACGCGCGTGATCCCTGCTCGTATGTTTGGTTGTAAAGCCAGTGGTGGGAAAATTGAAGTATTGGTGGAACGTGTTTTAAGTGAACATCATTTCTTAGCGCATATTCGTTCGTCAAAAGCCCCAAAAGAAGGGGCAGAATTATTTTTAGGTGAAGATAAGCTCGGTGAAAATAATGGTGTAAAAGCGATTATGATTGGTCGTCAAGATACGCTTTTTGAAGTGGAATTAGCGGATAAAAGTCGCAATGTACTTGATGTGTTACAAGAAATCGGTCATATGCCGTTGCCGCCTTACATTGATCGCCCTGATGAAGAAGCGGATCAAGAATGCTATCAAACCGTGTATAACAAAGTGCCTGGTGCGGTCGCCGCACCAACAGCAGGTTTGCATTTTGATGATGAACTGTTACAAAAGCTACACGAAAAAGGCGTTAATTTTGAATTTGTGACTTTGCACGTGGGCGCAGGTACATTCCAACCTGTACGTGTTGAAAATATTGAAGATCACATTATGCACGCGGAATATGTGGAACTTTCTCAAGAAGTCTGCAATGCCATTATTGAAACGAAGAAAGCGGGTAAACGTGTGATTGCGGTAGGTACAACATCGGTACGTTCTGTTGAAACTGCGGCTCTATCTGCTGAAGAAAATGGCAACCCAGATTTAATTGAACCTTATTTTTCTGATACGTCTATTTTTATTTACCCGGGCAAATCATTCCGTGTGGTGGATGCGTTAATTACCAACTTCCACTTGCCAGAAAGCACATTGATTATGTTGGTATCTGCCTTTGCAGGCTTTAGTCACACCATGAACGCCTATAAAAGTGCGGTCGAAAATCGCTACCGTTTTTTCAGTTATGGCGATGCGATGTTCATTACCAAAAATCCAAACGTGAAAGGGTTAGAATAAGTGGTTTGACTTATTTTCACCCAACTCATAAAATACCTATCAAGAAGCCTGTACTAACAGGCTTTTTTATTGAATAACAACCTACGAACTGTTTATTCGTTGAGGAAAGAAAATGAAATATGAATTAGATAAAACCAGCGGTAGCGCACGTCGTGGTCGCTTGGTGTTTGAACGTCCACAAGGCACGTTCAGCGTAGAAACCCCTGCGTTTATGCCAGTGGGCACCTATGGCACCGTAAAAGGCATGACGCCAGAAGAAGTGCGTGCGACAGGTGCAGAAATTTTATTGGGTAACACGTTCCATCTATGGCTTCGTCCTGGACAGGAAGTGATGCGTAAACACGGTGATTTACACGACTTTATGCAATGGCATCGCCCGATTTTGACTGACAGTGGCGGTTTCCAAGTATTTAGTTTAGGTAAATTACGTAAAATCACCGAAGAAGGCGTGAAATTCCAAAACCCAATTAACGGTGAGCGCATTTTCCTTTCACCTGAAAAATCCATGGAAATTCAATATGATTTAGGATCTGACATCGTGATGATTTTCGATGAATGCACGCCTTATCCTGCGACTTTCGATTATGCGAAAAAATCCATGGAAATGTCTCTTCGTTGGGCAAAACGTAGCCGTGATCGCTTTGATGAATTAGGCAATAAAAATGCGCTATTCGGTATTATTCAAGGTGGCGTATTTGAAGAATTACGCAAAGTATCACTAGAAGGTTTAGTGAATATTGGCTTTGACGGTTATGCGGTGGGCGGTTTAGCGGTAGGCGAACCAAAAGAAGACATGCACCGCATTTTAGAATACATCTGCCCACAAATTCCGGCTGACAAACCGCGTTATTTAATGGGGGTAGGTAAACCGGAAGATTTAGTGGAAGGTGTACGTCGTGGTATTGATATGTTCGACTGCGTAATGCCAACCCGTAACGCACGTAACGGCCATTTATTCGTGACTGACGGCATTGTTAAAATCCGTAATGCAAAATACCGCGATGATACTAGCCCGTTGGATCCTGAATGTGATTGCTACACCTGTAAAAACTACACCAAAGCGTATTTATATCATTTAGATAAATGCGGTGAAATTTTAGGTGCACGCTTAAATACCATTCACAATTTACGCTATTATCAACGTTTAATGGCGGAAATTCGTCAAGCGATTGAAGACGATCGTTTTGATGATTTTGTAGTGGAATTCTATGCTCGCATGGGCAAACCTGTTCCACCATTACAATTAGCGGATAAATCATAATTGATGAAAGTGCGGTAGAAAAATGAAGCGTTTTTTGACCGCACTTTTTAACAAAGGAAACCTTATGCAAATCCTCGAACCTCAACAATTTGCCACTTGGAATGAGCCGATTGATATGCTTTATGCTTGTCATAGCAAAGTGAAACGCTTTTGCAAGCAACTCACGATTCTTCCTGGCTACTTAGAAAAAAATGGTGTAAATCAAGCCGTATTAAATGATGTAAAAACCATATTGCAGTATTTTAATCACGCCGCACCACTTCATCATGATGATGAAGAAAAAGACTTTTTCCCGGCTTTAATTGAAAAAGCACCTCAGGCGAAAGAGTCGGTGGATGAATTAGAACGACAACACGTTACCTTGCATGAAAATTGGTCAAAGCTTTCGGCGCAGCTAGAAGAATTGATTGCAGAGAAACGCACTGATGTAGATGAAAGGCTGATTACGCTGTTTGTGGCGAGCTATGATAGACACATTGCCCTTGAAGAGCCGCTATTTGAGCTTGGTAAGCAATATTTATCAGCAGAACAACTCGCTGCTATGGGCAAAATTATGTTTGCTCGTCGCCAAGCTTAAATCATGAAATATCAATTAAATTTGACCGCACTTTCCTGCCCGATTCCGCTTTTAACAGCGAAGAAGGCTTTGGCAAATTTAGCGCCAAATGATGAATTAATTTTGCAATTAAATCGTCAAAGTGCGGTAGAAAATTTTGTTGTTTTTTGTGAAGAAAATCAATGTGAATTAGTGGATCAACATTGGCTTTCCGAGCAAATCTTCGAAGTTTGCTTGAAAAAAATCAATTAATCCTAAAATTCTAGGTGTTATTGCCTTCATCGGCTTTTACTGAATGCCGTTTTATGGTATTTTACGCACACTTTTTAACTTTTTCATTTTTATAAGGAAAACACAATGGAAGCATCAAAAGCCCAATGTCCACGTTATTTATTTTCGTGATCTTCGGTTTAATTTTTTATTTTATGATTTACCGTCCACAAGCGAAACGTAATAAAGAACACAAAAAAATTAATGTCTGAATTAGCGAAAGGCACTGAAGTATTAACCGCTGGTGGTTTGATTGGTAAAATCACTAAAGTAACCGAAGGTGCTGAAATTGTTATCGCTTTAAACGATACTACTGAAATCACGATTAACCGTAACTACATCGTTTCAGTATTACCGAAAGGTTCTGTAAAATCTCTCTAATTTAAATTCCTAAAGGGAAAACTATGTTAAATCGTTACCCATTATGGAAGAATCTAATGGTGATCCTTGTGGTCGCCATTGGTGCTTTATACTCTCTTCCAAATATCTATGGTGAAGATCCAGCGGTGCAAATTTCTGGTACTCGCGGACAACAAGCAGACACCACCGCATTAACTGAAGTACAAAATGTACTGAAAGAAAATAACCTTCCAACCAAATCTATCGTTCTTGAAAATGGCTCTATTCTTGCCCGTTTCACCAACACAGATGACCAACTTCTTGCCAAAGATAAAATTGCAGAAAAACTAGGCAACAACTACACCACAGCATTAAACCTTGCACCGGCAACACCGGCTTGGTTAAGCAGCATTGGTGCTAACCCGATGAAATGGGGTTTGGACTTACGTGGTGGTGTGCGTTTCTTGATGGAAGTAGATATGAATTCTGCCCTTGCTAAACGTCAAGAACAGTTACAAGACACATTACGCAATGAATTACGTAAAGAAAAAATTCAGTTTACGGCGATTAAAAATGGCGACAAATTTGGTACAACGGTCACATTAGAAAACGCAGACCAAATGTCAAAAGCGGCTCGTATTATTCGTCAATTACACCCAACATTAGAAGTGTCTGATATTGGTGACAACACCTTAAACCTTGCCCTTTCTGAAGCGGCATTAACAGAATCACGTAACTTAGCGATCGAGCAAAACTTAACGATTTTACGCAAACGTGTTGCTGAATTAGGCGTAGCTGAAGCGGTTATCCAACGTCAAGGTGCAGAACGTATCGTAATCGAATTACCGGGTGTTCAAGATACTGCGCGTGCAAAAGAAATCTTAGGGGCAACTGCAACACTTGAATTCCGTATCGTGAATTCATTAGTGAACCCTGAGTCTGCTGCACGTGGTATGTTACCTTCTGACACAGAAATCAAATATGATCGTCAAGGTAGACCTGTTGCACTTTACAAACGTGCGGTATTGGGTGGTGAACACATCATCAACTCAAGCTCGGGCTTAGACCAAAACACCAGCACGCCACAAGTAAGTGTAACCTTGGATAGTGAAGGCGGCGAAATCATGTCGCAAACGACCAAGAAATACTACAAAAAACCAATGGCAACCTTGTACGTAGAATACAAAGACAACGGTAAAAAAGACGAAAATGGCAAAACCATTTTAGAGAAAAATGAAGAAGTGATTAACGTTGCTACCATTCAAGGTCGCTTTAGTTCTAACTTCCAAATTACTGGTGTAAGCAGTTCTGCAGAAGCACAGAACCTTTCTATGTTATTAAAATCAGGTGCTTTAATCGCACCAGTGCAAATTGTTGAAGAACGTACAATCGGTCCTTCTCTTGGTGCACAAAACGTAGAACAAGGTATTGATGCAAGCTTCTGGGGCTTAATTGCCGTCATAGTCTTCATGCTGATTTACTATAAAATCTTCGGTATTATCGCAAGCTTTGCCTTGGTGATTAATATCGTTTTTATTAGTTGGTTTGATGTCTATCCTACCAGGTGCAACACTCACTATGCCGGGGATTGCGGGTATCGTATTAACCCTCGGGATGTCGGTGGACGCCAACGTACTTATTTTTGAGCGTATCAAAGAAGAGATTCGTAATGGTCGTCCAATCCAGCAAGCCATTAACGAAGGTTATAACGGTGCATTCACCTCTATCTTCGATGCGAACTTAACTACAATTTTAACGGCAATCATTCTTTATGCTGTGGGTACCGGTCCAATTCAAGGCTTTGCGGTAACTCTTGCATTAGGTGTGGCAATTTCAATGTTTACAGCAATTACCGGAACACGTGCTATCGTGAACTTCCTATACGGCGGTAAACGTCTTGAAAAATTATCGATTTAGGTAGGATAAGATGAGATTATTTGCAAAAGATAAAAACGGACATTTTATCCGTGAAGTGAATGGGATTAAATTGCCATTCCCTCTCACTGAATTTATGAAAGTGAGATTTGTGGGATATGCATTTTCTGCGATTTTAATGGCGATTTCCCTCTTCTTCATTGTGACAAAAGGCTTCAACTGGGGCTTGGATTTTACCGGTGGTGTGGTATTTGATACTCACTTCTCACAACCGGCTGATTTAGAGAAAAATCCGTGGCACATTAAATCAAAATGGTATTGCAAGCCCGATTGTACAAACAACCGGTTCTGTACAAGACGTGATGATTCGATTACCGGCTGACAATAACGATTCTGCTATTGGTGATCACGTTAAAAGCATGCTTCAAACGATTGATCCAAATATTCATATTAACAGTATTGAATTTGTTGGGCCGAACGTCGGTGAAGAATTAGCTCAAGGTGCCGTTTATGCGACCCTTGCGACCCTTGCAATGATGTTGATTTATATCGGTTCACGTTTTGAATGGCGTTTAGCAGTTGGTGGTATCGCCTCACTTGCGCACGACGTAGTTGTCACCCTCGGGGTATTCTCTGCATTACAAGTTGAAATGGATTTAACCTTTGTGGCGGCAATTCTTTCCGTTGTGGGTTACTCCATCAACGATAGTATCGTGGTATTTGACCGTGTGCGTGAAAACTTCCGTAAAATTCGTCGTGTAGATACCATCGATATTATTGATATTTCCTTAACGCAAACCTTATCGAGAACCATCATGACATCTCTCACAACGCTTCTTGTTGTGATTGCCTTGTTCTTCTTTGGTGGTCCATCAATTCATAACTTCTCGTTAGCGTTATTAATCGGTATCGGTTTTGGTACTTACTCATCAATCTTTATCGCGATTGCGATTGCTTATGACGTTGGCCTACGCCGCGAACATATGATTCCACCAAAAGTGGATAAAGAAATCGATGATTTACCTTAATCTATCGAACATCAGATAAAAAGAAAGCCACCATAACGGTGGCTTTTTTATTGCTAAAATTACGTGATTTTTGACCGTACTTTATTCGTTTACATCACCTAATAAAGCCGCATATTTCTTCGTTGATTCTGAGCTTTCCAACGTAATTTTTAAAACGCCATTGTCAGCGGTACAGAAAGTAACATGCCAACCGTGCCGAGCAACCATCCCCAGAAAAGTAATGAAAAGAATACGACCAAGGTAGAAAGCCCTAAAGTTTTCCCCATCATTTTCGGTTCAATTATATTACCGATCACAATATTCGATGCAATAATACCGACGGTTACGCCCATTCCTACACCAAATCCATTCAGCAATAACGCTTGAACAACAATCGGCACGGCTGCAATAATCGAACCAATATTAGGAATATAATTTAATAGGAAGCTTAAGGTTGCCCATAAAATCGCATATTGCACACCCGCTACGTCCAATAAAATCCAAGTCGTGACACCAGTCAACAAACTAATCACCGTTTTCACACCAAGATAACTAATCACACCATCTAAAATACGATCAATATGATGTTCTTCCGCGACAACATCATGTTCATTGTCACTTAAAACTAAAGCAAGTTTATGCTTCATGGTTGGTGCTTCAAGCAGCATAAAAATTACCGCTAAAATCAACACAAAAACATTCGTCACCACGCCAGAAAAGTTTAATAACAAACGGCTCACAAAGTTCATGATCACGCTTGGATCAAAATGCTCCATAATGGCTTCGCGAGAAATCACAATCGGCAATTTCAGTTTTTGAGCTAATGCCATGACGTCATTTATACGCTCCGAAAGCAGCACTTTATATTGCGGAATAGAACGTGTGAATTCCTGCACACTACTGTTAATTAATCCTGCCAGGAAAAAGAATACAATTAAAATCAAGATAAACAACAAGGCAATAGCAATACCATGCGGCACTTTGCGTTGTGTCATTGCTTTAATTACCGGCGAACAAATAATGGCGATAAATAATGCCAATAGAAAAGGTACGACAATCTCTGCCGCCAATTTAATTCCCGCAAATATAATCACTAAAGCTGCCATAGCGATTACAGTGCGGTTAAAATTTAAGTTTTTTTCCACTAAATGGCTTCCTCATTTTCTTCGCCTGTGCGAACACGAATCACGCGTTCTACATCATAAACAAAGATCTTTCCATCACCGATTTTGCCTGTTTGGCAGGTTTCAACAATGGTTTCAAGACATTGCTCAAGCAAATCATCTGGCACGACAATTTCAATTTTCACTTTAGGCAGAAAATCCACCATATATTCTGCACCACGATAAAGCTCTGTATGCCCTTTTTGACGACCAAAACCACGTACTTCAGTCACCGTCATTCCGCTGATACCGATATCAGATAAATTTTCGCGCACATCATCTAATTTAAAATGGCTTAATAATGGCTTTCGATTTTTCATCTTATTTCTCCAAATTTTTCGCGTCGTGCGGCTTTTCGGTCGGAAGCTTGTAATCACTTCAGGCTTGGTATCAATATAAATACCATCGATTAATTGCAAACAGTAAGGCACCGCACTAAAAATCCCTTTCACTAAGACCTTGCCTTGCTCATCTTTCACGCCTTCTAAAGTCTCTTTGATGGCTTTTGGCTGCCCCGGTAAGTTCAAAATCAAACTATTTTTACGAATCACACCAACTTGACGAGATAAAATCGCTGTCGGCACAAAATGTAAACTCACTTGACGCATTTGCTCGCCAAATCCAGGGCATTTCACGATCGGCTACCGCTAATGTGGCATCAGGTGTCACATCACGTTTTGCCGGCTCCTGTCCCGCCCGTGGTGAGCACTAAATGACAATGGTGCTCATCCACTAATTCTTTCAACGTTTGTTCAATTAATGGCTGCTCGTCTGGAATTAATCGAGTTTCTACTTCAAAAGGATCCACCAACGCTTGTTCTAACCATTGTTGTAATTCAGGAATCCCTTGATCTTGATACACACCACTTGATGCGCGATCTGATACTGAAACCAAACCTATTTTTTTAAAAAGTGCGGTCATTTTTTCCTCATTTTTTTATACGCAATAAACAGCGTCATTCTACCCTATTTTATCTTTTACCAAAGCATAAAAAAGCCATTTAGCTTTCACTAAATGGCTTTCATTTTACAAATTATTGTCTGGCTTGAACTTTGCCATCCACATAATCCACTGTGACCACTTTACCTGGTAATAATTGACCTGATAGAACTTGTTGTGCCAAGCTGTTTTCGATCTCTTGTTGGATTGCACGTTTTAATGGACGAGCCCCATAAATTGGGTCATAACCCACTTCACCAATGAAATCTAATAACGCTTCGGTAAACACTAATTCGTAACCACGAGTTTCCATACGTTTTTGCTAAGCGCTCTAATTGGATACTTGCAATCGCACGGATATTTTCTTTACCAAGCGGATGGAATACCACAGTTTCATCAATACGGTTGATGAATTCCGGACGGAAATGTTGGCTCACCACTGACATCACTAAGGCTTTCATTTCACCATAGCTTTTCGTCTTTGCTACCTTGGATTAAATCAGAACCCAAGTTAGAGGTCATAATCACCACGGTGTTACGGAAGTCCACAGTACGACCTTGGCCATCCGTTAAACGACCATCATCCAATACTTGTAATAAGATATTGAATACGTCTGCATGTGCTTTTTCCACTTCATCCAACAAAATTACCGAATATGGACGACGACGTACTGCTTCAGTTAAGTAACCACCTTCTTCATAGCCTCACGTAGCCTGGAGGCGCACCCACTAAACGAGAGACGCTGTGTTTTTCCATAAACTCTGACATATCGATACGCACCATCGCATCTTCACTATCAAAGAGGAATTTCGCCAAAGTTTTGCAAAGCTCTGTTTTACCTACACCCGTTGGTCCTAAGAATAAGAATGAACCAATTGGACGGTTAGGATCAGAAAGCCCTGCACGGCTACGGCGAATCGCGTTCGCGACGGCATCTACTGCTTCTTCTTGACCGATCACGCGTTTGTGCAATTCTTCTTCCATGCGTAAGAGTTTTTTTCTTTCTCGCCTTCCATCATTTTTGGACACTGGAATACCTGTTGCTTTAGAAAGCACTTCTGCAATTTCTTCATCGGTCACACGATAGCGCAATAAGGTCATTTCTTTGCCTTCACTGGTTTCAGCGGCAGCAAGTTGTTTTTCCAATTCAGGAATACGACCGTATTGAAGCTCAGACATTTTGCTTAAATCGCCTGCACGACGAGCTTGTTCCATTTCAGTTTTCGCCGCATCTAACTCTTGTTTGATGTGTTGTGAACCCGAAAGGGTCGCTTTTTCTGATTTCCAAACTTCTTCAAGTTCAGCGTATTCACGTTCTTTATCAGCCAGCTCTTTTTCTAACATGTCTAAACGCTTACGGCTTGCTTCATCTTCTTCTTTTTGTAATGCTTGTTGTTCCAATTTTAATTGGATAATACGGCGCTCAAGACGATCAAGCGGCTCTGGTTTTAGAGTCAATTTCCATACGGATGCTCGAAGCGGCTTCATCGATTAAGTCGATGGCTTTATCTGGCAATTGACGATCGGAAATATAACGGTATGAAAGCGTTGCTGCAGCCACGATTGCCGGGTCAGTAATATCTACATGGTGATGGATCTCATAACGCTCTTTCAAACCACGTAAGATCGCAATAGTATCTTCAACACTTGGCTCATCCACAAAGACTTTTTGGAAACGACGCTCAAGTGCGGCATCTTTCTCGATATATTGACGATATTCGTCTAGTGTTGTTGCACCCACACAGTGCAATTCACCGCGCGCTAAACTTGGTTTTAATAAGTTACCCGCATCCATTGCACCATCAGTTTTACCTGCGCCAACCATAGTATGGATTTCATCAATAAAGAGGATCACGCGACCTTCTTCTTTTGATAACTCATTTAAAACAGCTTTTAAGCGTTCTTCAAATTCACCACGGTATTTCGCACCGGCAATCAGTGCGCCCATGTCTAAAGAAAGTACACGTTTGTTTTTTAAGCCTTCAGGTACTTCACCATTAACAATACGTTGTGCCAAACCTTCCACGATGGCGGTTTTACCTACACCAGGCTCACCGATTAATACTGGGTTGTTTTTGGTACGACGTTGCAATACTTGAATGGCTCGACGAATTTCTTCATCACGACCAATAACCGGGTCGAGTTTGCCACTTTCAGCACGAGCTGTTAAATCAATTGTATATTTTTCAAGAGCTTGTCTGCTCTCTTCTGCATTTTTGATCGTTCACGCTTTGTCCTCCGCGAATATGTTGAATCGCTTGTAAAATTTGTTCTTTTTCGCACCACATTTTTCAAAATGTCATTTAATGCGCCACGCTCTTCAAGCGCTGCCAATAAGAACAATTCACTGGAAATAAATTTATCTTGTTTTTGTTGTGCTAATTTGTCACATAAATTCAATAAGTTGAGTAATTGACGGGAAATTTGCACGTCACCGCCATTATCCGACACTTGTGGCAATTTATTCAATTCGGCGTTTAATTCATTACGCAATAACGCCACATTCACGCCACTTGTTGTCAAAAATAGGTGCAATTGAACCGTCTTGTTGATTTAAAAAGTGCGGTCAATAAATGCACTGGCTCGATAAACTGATTATCTTTACCTAGCGCCAATGATTGTGCTTCACTGAGTGCTTGTTGAAATTTTTTGTGGTAAATTTTTTCAATATTCATATGCTTATCTTCTCCTGATTAAATTCTTGGGGTCATCCCCCTTTACGAGTTATTAGATAAGACCCTTTTTTTAGTATTTCAAGAGAAAAAAATCAACAATTTTTAATTTTTCTATCAAACTTTTACTTCTTGATAGGTTTAAGCAACTAAAAATTGGTGAAGAGAGACGTCCCACGCTTCTGTTGGAAGCTGTTCGACTTTGCTGACATTGATGAGCTAATCCTACAGGAATAAAAGAAGAATTTTGCCAATTTTGTAAGGTTCGGTCATAAAAACCACCGCCCATACCAAGACGATTCCCTTGTTTATCAAAAGCGACAAGTGGTGTAAAAAGAATATCTAATTCATCCAAAGGCAATACGTTTTTGCACATTGAGTTTTTGGCTCCCCAAATGCCAAATTTATTTTTTTCAGCATTGGTGTATCTGGCAAATAACGTAAGAACAAAAAGATGATTAGGATTGAAAGGGTGCAATACCGGCAAATAAACGTGTTTATCTTGTGCCCAAAGGGTTTTGATAAGTTTATCCGTGGAAATTTCACCATCAAAGGAAACATACAAGGCAATATGCTGCGCATTTCGTTCTTCAATTAATGCAAGCGCTTGTTGAGTAATGGAATTTCTCTGCCTGTTGCTGCTGAAGTGCAGTCAAATTTGCTCGTGTTTTACGAATTTGTTGACGGAGTTGATTGCGAAGCGTTTGCTGTGTTGATTTCATCTCGATTGGAAAGAATGGATTTTTAAAGGAAGGTCCCAGAGTGCCGCTACGAGTAGTAGTCCTTGAACCCGACGGTCCAAGGAAACCGGTAAGGCCATTTTTAGGTTTCTTTAGTCCAATGACAAAGTCAAAGGTCAAGCCTACACACCAATGGCGGGAAACCGATTTATAAAGTTCTAAGTATCGGCTCAGGGACATAACCCATCCACGAACACCCCAGAAATCTTTTTAAATTTATACTAGCTCAATTTGATTAGTTTGACTAGCCTTTATTTGAATAATTTTGCTTTATTCAAGCTCGTCTCAAAAGGGACGAGAATTATTTTTTTAACCGGTTGAGTTAAATCAGATTCTTCCGGTTTTTTCACTTCCGCAAATTGTTTATCTTTATTCGCATCGATAACTTGCTGAGTTTGGTTCGCTAATTGTTGTAAACCCATTTTCTCGTATGCTTCTTTCATTAAGAATAAACCTTCGTAAGTCGCTTTTGCATCCGGATATTGTTGCAACATACCCACTACACGGTTTGATACCGCGACCCATGCATCACGTTTTGCATAGAATTTCGCAATTTCTAATTCATGACGTGCTAATGAGTCTTTAATATACGCCATACGTGCTACTGCATCTTGTGAATATGGGCTATTTGGAACGCACGCACTAAGCTTTGGAAGTTAGAAAACGCAGTTTTCATTGAAGTTGTTTCACGCGTTGCACGATCGATACCAAAGAAATCTTGGATCATGTTATCGGCCGTTGCTAAGTTTGTTAAACCCGCCATATACACTGCATAGTCACGGTTTGGACTTTGTGGGAATTGCTGTAAGAAGTTATCTACAGTAACCAACGTTGCTGTGTAATCTTGTGTTTTATAGTTTGCATAAATTAAATCAAGCATTGCTTGTTCTTGGTAAGTACTACCAGGGAAACGCTCTGTCGCTGCTTTTAAATAACGAATCGAATCAGAATAGCTTCCTTCTTGTAATGCAGCCGCGCCTTTTGCATAAAGCTCATCAACAGAAGCTTGCTCCACTTCTTTATTACCACTGCTACAAGCTGCAATAGCGAATGAGGTAAGTGCAATAAGCACGAGAGATTTTATTTTACGCATTCTTTTTTCCTTAATTTTTACGAAAATCAATAAATAAGTTACAATTAACGAATATTGTATAGAACATTACACAATAAGCCAACTTTTTAAATTTTTAGATGGATTTTTTATGCCACAAATTACCTTAACGGCTGAAGTTCAGCCCGAACAAATGGGACAGCGTTTAGACCAAACCCTTGCAGAGTTGTTCCCAGAATATTCCCGTTCGCGTTTAAAAACCTGGATTGAAGCAAAACAGGTAAAAATGAACGGTGAAATTGCCGATATTCCCCGTGCAAAAGTTTATGGCGGAGAGCAAATTGAAATTTCGGTAGAAGTGGAAGATGAAAACCGTTTTGAGCCGCAAAATATTCCACTCAATATCGTTTATGAAGATGACGATATTATCGTGATTAACAAACCTAAAGATCTTGTGGTTCACCCTGGTGCAGGCAATCCGGATGGCACGGTACTTAATGCGCTACTCTATCACTATCCACCTATTGCCGAAGTACCGCGCGCGGGGATTGTGCATCGTTTAGATAAAGATACGACAGGTCTCATGGTTGTTGCCAAAACCATTCCAGCACAAACCAAACTTGTACGTGACTTACAAAAACGTAAAATCACTCGTGAATACGAAGCCGTCGCCAGTGGCATTATGACTAAAGGTGGAACCGTAGATCAGCCAATGGCTCGTCACGCGACAAAACGCACATTGATGGCGGTTCACCCAATGGGTAAACCGGCTGTTACGCACTATCGCATTATGGAGAATTTCCGTAATTACACCCGCTTACGCTTACGTTTAGAAACAGGTCGTACTCACCAAATTCGTGTGCACATGGCGCATATTTCACATCCATTATTAGGTGATCAAACTTACGGAGGGCGTCCTCGTCCACCTAAAAACGCAAGCGAAGCCTTCACTGAGGTGCTACGCAATTTTAAACGCCAAGCATTACATGCGGTTATGTTGCGTTTAGCTCATCCTATCACAGGTGAAATGATGGAATGGTATGCCCCATTGCCAGATGACTTTGTCGAATTACTGCATGCCTTAAAAGCGGATTACCTCGAACATAAAGACGAATTGGATTATTAAGATGAAAACCATTGTTCCAAACTGGAATGTTCCACCACATATCCAAGCGTTTACAACTACAAGAGAAGGTGGCGTAAGCCTGCCGCCTTTCGATAGTTTCAATTTGGGTGATCATGCGTCGAAGATGATAAAAGTGCGGTCAAAACCTAACCGCACTTTACTGGTCGAAAAAAATTTAATCTGCCACATTTCCCGTTGTTTTTAACTCAAACGCACAGCACTCGTGTAATCACGGTGCCTTATGAGGGTAATAATTTAGAGGCTGATGCGGTTTACACCAATCAACCTAACCAAGTCTGTTTGGTCATGACGGCTGATTGCTTGCCAGTTTTATTCACTAATAATAAAGGTACTGAAGTGGCTGAGCACATGCGGGCTGGCGTGGACTCTGTGATGGTGTATTAGAAGAAACAGTAAAATGCTTCCAATCTGCCCCCGAAGAGATTATTGCGTGGTTTGGGCCTGCTATCGGCCCTAATGCATTCCAAGTGGGCAAAGAAGTGATTGAGCAATTTATGGCGTTTGACCCGATTGCAGAAACGGCTTTTTCGACCAGATGCGAATGAATCAGGAAAATACCTCGGCAATCTTTATCAAATTGCTACTCAACGCCTCAACAAATTAGGTATTACCCAAATTTACGGTGGGGAGCATTGCACATTCAATGAAAAAGAGACCTTCTTTTCCTATCGTCGAGATGGCAAAACAGGAAGAATGGCGAGTCTGATTTGGATAAAAAAATAAACCTATCAATACAACAAACCGCACCTTAAAGTGCGGTTTGTTTTTGGCTTATTCTGAATAGTTTTCGAACCAACTTTCTAAAATCAAGCAAGCAGAAATCCCATCTACTTTGCCTTTATTGAGAGCTCGATAACCGCCACGTTGGAAAATTTCATCTCGAGCAGAAACCGTCGTTAAGCGCTCATCTTGCAGTTCTACTTTGATACCGAAACGACCATTTAAGCGATTGGCAAATTTTTTCGCACGAAGTGTTAAATCTTGCTCGGTTCCATCCATATTTAAGGGCAATCCCACCACAATAACATCAGGTTTCCAGTCTTTTAAGCATTTTTCAATAGCATCCCAATTTGGAATCCCATCTTGCGCTTTAAATGCAGGTAATGCTTGCGCCGTCCCTGTGATACTTTGCCCGACTGCACAACCGATGCTTTTGGTGCCGAAATCAAACGCGATTGCTGTGATGCCCATTAACTGTGCCCCACTTGTGAAAAAACAAAATTATGAGGATTAATCCCTAATAATTGATTCGCGGCAGGATAACGATCTTCATAAATGGTTTCAAATAAAATGGTGTCTGAAGCAGGTGCCACTAACCACGCATTATCTGCAATCTCTTGTTCTAACTGTCCAGCTGTCCAACTTGCACAACCGAGAGCAACAAGATATTTTTCGGGCGCATTCTCTGAACCAAAGGTTTCCACAATATCTGCCGAAGTGGTGAGATACATCTTATCGGTAATTTTATAACTATGTTCAAATTCTTTTCGCGGTTTTTCTTATGCAGAATAAAACCACGCTCAGAATGTACTGGGCCACCCGCAAGTACAAGTTCATTGCTAAAAGTGCGGTCATTTTTCATCATAAAATTCATTTTTGAATACAACTCAGCAATGCTTAAATCGGTGGGTTGATTAATCACTAAACCCATCGAACCTTGCTCATTATGCTCGCACATATACACCACGGTATTTTGGAAATAATCCTCTAACTGTGGCATCGCAATTAAAAATTGCCCTTGTAAATCCATCATTATCCCAAATCTCCAAAACAAATTTGCAACGCACTAATCGCCGCTAAAGAGGCTGTTTCTGTACGTAACACACGCTTTCCTAATAAAATTTCAGTAAATCCTTGTTGTTCAGTTTGAGCGATTTCTTGAGGTGATAAACCGCCTTCTGAACCAATAAGCAAACGAACACCTTCTTTTGGAATAGAAGGCAAGGTTTTAATTGAATATTGGGCTCTTGGATGTAAATTCAATTTCAACGCGCCATCATTTTCTGCACACCAATCTTGTAATTTCATTAATGGACGAATTTCTGGCACAACGTTACGGCCACATTGTTCACAAGCCGCAATGGCAATTTTTTGCCATTGCTGGATTTTCTTATCCATGCGTTCGCCATCCAACTTCACGCCACAGCGTTCTGACCATAATGGTGTAATCACATTCACGCCCAATTCCACAGATTTTTGAATGGTAAATTCCATTCGATCGCCGCGTGAAATAACCCTGCCCTAAATGAATCGATAAATTCGACTCCTTATCACTCAATTCACAACCAAGAATTTCCACTTTTAACGGCTTTTTGCTCGCTTCAATAATTTTCGCTGGATAAATATGATTACTACCATCAAATAATTCAATTTGCTCACCTTCAGTCATGCGAAGTACACGCCCTACATGATTAGCCGCATCCTCTGAAAGTTGGCAAGTAGATTGATTTTTAAGGGATTCTGGATGATAAATTCTTGGAATACGCATAATATTGAGTCTTTGATATAAGGAAAAAGTGCGGTCATTTTCAACCGCACTTTTAATATTATTCTGTTGCTAAATCTTTTGGCAAACTTTCTAAAATGGCTCGCCAGTAGGCGGAAGTCACTTGCTTGTGTTTACGAATACATTCCACCACTAAATCAGATTGACCTTTTTCACAAATATCACGCAATTCTACATAAAAATCATGTGTCACTTGGCGATGTTTTTCGTCACTAAAGAATAGCAAACCAATTTTATGATAAACCCCACGTAAGCTATTGAAAATTAAACGATAGAAAGGTTTATTAGCCATTACGGTAAACTGACGAAATAAGGCATAGTCAAATTCCATGTAGCTTTTCAGCGGTATTCTCTAAAGCATCCATCCCTTTGAACAAGGCTGCAGAAGCTTTAGGTGAATTTTTACTGTCCCTCATAAATATAAGATTCTGACATGCGACTACGCAATGACAACATATTTTCAATAATTAACGGCGCACTTTTGGCGATCTCAAGGTAATTAAGGTTTCAATGATGCTTGGACCAGCTGTATCCCAAATATCATTGACTTTTTGTCGGCTTTGCCGTGTTGAATGGTAAGCCAGCCATCACGAGCCAAACGCTGTAATACTTCACGTAATGTGGTGCGTGTTACGCCGATTTTTATCAGCTAAATCACGCTCAGAAGGAAGATTGGTGCCGGCGGGAAATACATCATCCCAAATACTTCTAACAATATATTCTTCGGCAAGCGCAGCTGGGCTTTGAGCCCGTAAAAGGGTATTATCTGTTTGCATGAGTATGAAATAAATATAAAAAAAGCCTAAAAAGATCAAAAATGTGATTTATTGAATAAATCTTTAACTGGTCTATTATCCTTTAAAGCAGTATATATTACAATGACAGGACTATAAAAAACGGAGTTCAATATGACTTACACACAAGCATTTATGAAAAACTTTCTGGGTTCGAGCCCTGATTGGTATAAATTAACTATTATTGCCTTCTTGGTAATTAACCCAATTTTATTCTTTTGGGTAAGCCCATTTGTGGCGGGCTGGGTACTCGTCGCCGAGTTTATTTTTCACCCTTGCTATGGCATTAAAATGCTATCCTCTTCAACCGGGTGGTTTATTAGCCGTTGAAGCTATTGCTATTGGTATGACGAATGCAGAGCACGTTAAAGCCGAGATCATGGCAAACTTTGAAGTCGTTTTACTTTTAATCTTTATGGTGGCCGGTATTTACTTTATGAAGCAACTTTTGCTTTATGTGTTCACCAAATTATTAGTCCGTATCCGTTCTAAAATCGTCCTTTCTGTCGCGTTCTGTTTTAGTGCTGCATTTCTTTCAGCTTTCTTAGATGCACTTACTGTTGTTGCAGTAATTATCAGCGTAGCTATGGGTTTCTATGGGGTTTATCACAAAGTGGCATCAGGGAAAAATCTACAGGAGGCGGTTGATATTGCCGATGATAACAAAATCAAAAATCATGAAACTCTCGAAAAATTCCGCTCTTTCTTACGTAGCTTAATGATGCATGCTGGTGTAGGTACCGCACTCGGTGGTGTAATGACCATGGTGGGTGAACCACAAAAACCTGATCATTGCAGAACAAGCAAAATGGAACTTCATTGAGTTCTTCTTCCGTATGGCGCCAGTAACCATCCCTGTATTTATCTGTGGATTACTCACTTGTGTTTTAGTGGAAAAATTTAAAGTATTCGGCTATGGCGAAAAATTACCAGAAGAAGTATGGAAAATCTTGGCTGATTTAGATCGTGAAAATACACAAAAAATGTCTAAACAAGATAAAGTACGTCTTTCTGTTCAAGGTCTTATCGCGATTTGGTTAATCTTAGGTCTAGCCTTCCATTTAGCTGCGGTAGGTTTAATCGGTTTAAGTGTAATTATTCTTGCGACTACCTTTACCGGCGTTACAGATGAACACGCCATTGGTAAATCATTCCAAGAAAGCTTACCTTTCACTGCGTTATTAGTGGTATTCTTCTCTATCGTTGCGGTAATTATTGATCAAAAACTCTTTGGTCCAATTATCCACTTCGTATTAAGTGCAGAAGAGAAAACTCAGTTAGCCTTATTCTATGGTTTCAACGGTTTACTTTCTGCAATTTCTGATAACGTATTCGTTGCAACGGTTTACATCAATGAAGCGAAAAATGCGCTTACAGCTGGGTCAATTGCACCACACCAATTTGAATTACTTGCGGTCGCAATCAATACAGGTACAAACTTACCTTCTGTAGCAACGCCAAACGGTCAAGCTGCATTCTTGTTCTTACTAACATCGTCTCTTGCACCGTTAATTAAACTTTCCTATGGTAGAATGGTCTATATGGCATTGCCTTACACCATCGTATTAACTGTGGTGGGTTTCCTTGCTATCGAATTTATCTTACCAGATATGACAATTTTGCTTGCGAAACTTGGCTTAATTCTTCCTATTTAGTGAATCATAAGGAGAAAGAATGCTCGACTTTTTTAAGCAATTATCCCTTAAACGTTCAGCGTGGATCTTTTTGGCATTTACCGCTTTTGCCTTAGAATCGACCGCACTTTATTTTCAATACGGCATGGGTTTACAACCTTGCGTACTTTGTGTTTATGAACGTTTAGCTGTTGTGGGTTTATTCGTCGCTGGTCTTATCGGCGCCTTAGCCCCAAGTTCGCTTATTATCCGCATTCTTGCTCTTATTGTGGGTTTATTTAGTGCAATTAAAGGATTAATGATATCTATCCGTCACCTTGATTTACAAATGAACCCTGCACCGTGGAAACAATGTGAATTTATACCTAACTTTCCGGAAACTTTACCATTCCATAAATGGCTACCCGCAGTCTTCAATCCGACAGGTAGCTGTAATGAAAGTCAATGGTCACTCTTCGGTATTACTATGGTGCAATGGCTCGTGTTTATTTTTTTGCTGTTTATGTCCTTGTATTGGGATTAATTACTATTTCACAAGTGAAGAAAAGCAGAAGAAGACGCCTCATTTTTAAATAATCTAACTACACGCTAAAAAGCCTAGAGATATTCTCTAGGCTTTTTTATTACTGAAAGTCATTCTGTACTCAATATTATTCAAGAAAGAAATACCAGTAAGGCATTAAGACTAGCCAAATAAAGGCACTGAGAATAACAACAAATTTGAAACTGAAATGTTTTGGTTTTTATGGCGAAAGCGCTTCATCCCGCAATAAACACCAATAAAACCACCAAGAAGACTTAATAGGAAGAAGGTATTTTCAGAAATTCGCCAGCCGTGACGAACCGCGCGGACTTTATCTTTCCACATTAAAAAATAAGCGGCGATATTTACCGCCGCTAACATTACAAATAAAAGCTGAATCAGCATTATGCGTAAACTAGAAGATCAAAAAACAATAAAAAGAATAGTTAATTCTAACACATTGACCATGTATTACGCCCATCCTTTTGTACGGATAAACATAAAGTAAGCTCTATTTTTATAGCATCTCGCATGCTTTTTCATATCCAGCTTCACAGGATTTTTTAAACCATTGAGTAGCGAATTTGCGGTTGCGTTTTGTCCCAAAGCCATTGTCATACATCGCACCTAAATTATACATTCCCTCAGGACTGCCGTTTTCAGCAGCAAGTTGGAAATAGAGAAAGGCTTTTGCATCATCTTTTGGTACTCCTAGCCCATTAAAGTGAAGGATACCTAATTCATTTTGTGCTTCACCGTTCCAGCTTCCGCCCGCCAATTCATAACATTCCCATGCAGACTTGTAATCTTTTTTAATAGTATCGCCATAAGTATAAAGAAATCCGAGTTGATAATAAGCTTCTGTGACGTCTTTTTTTACTGCTTTTTTATACCATTTGATCGCTTCTAGTTCATTTTTTTTGACTAAAACACCTGAACTATATTCAAACCCTAAATTATAATAAGCTAGCCCATGACCTTGATCGGCACTACGATGTAGCCATTTCATCGCTTCTTCGCTATTTTGTTCAACTCCTTCGCCTTTTGCATAGCGGTTATAAAGGCTATTTTGTGCATCTGCATCGCCTTGTTCGGCGGCAGCTTTACACCATTTAAAGGCTTCTTCATAATTCTGTTCAATTTCATCACCTCGAACGTAAGCCATCGCTAAATCCTTTTGTGCCTCAAGATTGCCTTCTTTCGCTCGTTCAAGTAATGCATCAAAATCATCACGCACAGCAAGACGACTTTGCAGCTGTTGCACTGAGCGTTCGACATTCTCTCCTGATTCTTTTGCAAGTAGATAAAACTCTTGAGCTTTTTCTAAATTTTGTGGCACATTACCTAGCCCTTCCTGGTAAATCTCAGCCAATCCCCAAGCCGCCCCCCTCATTTGGTATTCTGCTGCTAGCTCTAGCCATTTCAAGGCTTTCTGGCTATCTTGTTGAACCCCCTCACCTCTTTTTGTAAGCATTACCAACATAGTAATAGGCATCAATTAAGCCATTTTTCAGCAGCTTTTTAAATACCATTTGAAGGCTTGCTTTTTTTATCCCCTTTAAAAATCGTGTAAATTTGCTAAACCATACATTGCATGGGGAAGCCCCATTTCAGCAGCTTTGGTTAGGTATTTTTTTGCGCTTCAACATAATTGGTTGGAATATCCTCGTGAGCGTTGTAGAGCATCCCAAGGTTATTATAAAGCGTCATTAAATCTTCATTGGTTAAATCTTGTTTATTCTTCTCAGCAAGCAAGTAATATTCCAATGCTTTTAGGATAATTAATTGGAACTTCATATCCTATAACGCCATCATATACCTGCGCTAAGAGGTATGAAGCAAGCCCATGATTGTCATATTTCTCTAGCATTTGCATGCCTTTAAATGTATCTTGCTCCACGCCAATACCTAAAAAGATAGAATCGTCCCAAACTAATTGTCGCTCGTTTATCGCCTTGACGAATGCCTTGCTCAAACCATTCCACTGATTTTTTTCAGGCTCGCCCATATCATCATAAAAGTGCGCCAATATTATTTGCCGCCAATGGATAACCCAATGCATTCGCGCGGTGATATAACGTCATTGCGTTGTCATAATCGACTTCTTCCCCTTTACCAAGAGCATATACTCTCCCCAACTGATATATTGCCTCTGCATCACCTTGTTCTGCATGTTGCTTTAAGGCTTCAAGACTATTTTTTTGTCAGTCGAGCGAAATAAATTTAATAATGTTTTTAAACATGGGACTTCCTTTGGGAGATAAATGTATTTCAATTGAATCGAAAGTGCGGTTGGATTTTTTTAACTAAATTGGATAATAGGCTCAGCACCGTTAAACCACTATCGTGGCAATTTAAGTAAGCATAATGGAGACTGTTTTTTACCCGGGCTCTTTAGGATGAAGAATTAACATATTTATCGTTTAGTTGAGCTACCAAATAATATAGTATTTTTATTCAACTATTCAATTGCTCATGAAAAAAATTTACTATAATATCAACCAATTAGCCTTTCCAACCCTCAATAGAGCATAAAAAATTTGAAATAAAAAAACGGCAACATCCTTTACTGATGTTACCGTTTCTTTTTAACAATGATTGTTGCCGTTCGCGAATTTTGAGAAATGTAACCGCTAAAAGTGAGAATTTTAAAATATAGCAAGTTTCTCATCTTTAGCGGTTAAAAATCCACGAATTTTTGAGAAACAAAAACGCCCTTTAAATAATCATTAAAGGGCGTTTAAATTTTAAGTATTAAAACTTATAAACCATGTTATCTTCATACTTGCCGGAATAACTTGCTGAAGCCTTAACAACAACGCGCTCAGAGTTGTAAAAAGCCTCCCAATTATCAACCTTATCTTCTACCATATACTCAATAAAGCGAACAAACTCACTCTTTGTTGAGCTGAAAAATACATAAGGTGGTCGTGTGATGTTAATCAAGCGTAAGAAGTCGATTAAATCGAAGTAAGTCGCTTGTTTGTAGCTCTCTTGTCGTGTGCATAGATATGGTGGATCTAACACAAACAATGCTTTCGGGTCGCTGCTAAATTTAGGTAAAAGCGTGTGGAATGACTCGCGCGTAATCTCAAGCCCGTCTAAATATCCATCTGCTTTCGGATAATCAGACTGTCTAACACAATGCCAAAAATCGTTCTGAAATAAGTCGTCTAATGTTGCCACTTGTTGGCCGCTAAATAGAAGCCAGCTCGCTAGACAATTCAGGTCAATATAACCTTTGAAATTTTGAATGATTTTGATGCATTCTGCCTTACAATCCTTCGTCAATCTTTTGTTTTTTTGCGTAGCGTTACCAACTACCGCGTAAAGCTGTGCGCGAAGCGCATTAATGTCATCAATATGCGTCAATCGCTCAGCGTATCCATCAAAGTCATTATAGATTACGCGTGCTTTAGGCTTGAGCTGTTTAGCTACATGACTTAATAACCCACTTCCTCCAAATGTATCAATGATAGTCCAGCCCTCGCCATCATTTGTAATGTTGGCGTTTAACACTTCCTCGAAGTGTTTTAAAAACATTCGCTTTTGCCCAACAAACGGTAGTGGTGCTTGTTTAAACATAGTACACTCCGTTTGTTTGTTTGTTTGTTTGTTTGTTTGTTTGTCATTATTATTCCTTGTAAACCGCAGCAAAAATTGACAGCATTTTATTTAATTAAGGCAAAGTATCAGGGAATGGGTCGTCAGTTATCCAAGAGATCACTGGCATACGAACTATATCCATATCAGCCGTTGGCGGTTTGTCTTTAAATCGCAACTCAATATAATTAAAATTTGCAGTACCTCCAACATAGACCATTCCTAAGTGATCTCCGTCATCGCTATAAAACGGAAGCATAATTGAATTGGTAGAACGAAATCCGACTGGAATTTGGCCGTTTTTAATATGTCCATTCGTTTAGCGTGTGATTTTCTTATGAAATTCGGACTTGCACTACCATAAAAATAGATAGCCCCCCACGCTCCACCTGTGAAAGCACATTCTACGGTATTATTTACTCGTCTTAGGGATACATATCCACTTTTAATATTCACGGCCCCTCGTGTTATTCGTCTAACGCCAGTGTCAGCAGATATAGCAACCCACTTTCCGTTTTGCTTCTGCCACAAATATGCACCAACGCCAGCCCCGTTTGTTGAGTTGTAGAAAGTACCGTTTGGCTCGTTTCCGGTGATTTTCCCGTCTGTTGTTTCGGGTTTATCTGGCCGTCCATTACCTTGCATTAACAGAGAAGAACCGCCTTTATCTTTAACATCTTGAGCTATTAAAGGAATGAGGCTTTTCAGTTGATCTTTTAGCGCCATTATGATGCCTTAGCTTTATTGTACTCACCAACCAGGTCTAGGTTGTCCATTTCTGTTTGCCAGGTTTGAAGATTTGTAACGTTAGTTTTGATCTCTTGCAGAGTGCTAGTTAGAGCTTCGCGAACAGACTTATCTGACACAAGTTCTCCAATTTTGGCCGCAATTTCAAACAACGTATCTAAATCTTCCGAAAGCTCGCCACCTTTAATTTTATTTAAAATACGTGTTTCTGCCTGGCTAATTAACTCGTTAATTTTAGTGAGCGTGGTTTGTTCTCCACTGCCTTGTTGAGTTTGAATTGCTGATATTGCCTCATGCAGACTTTTATAATCTGCACCAATGGCCTTGATTGCGGCAACTATTTTTTTATGGTTTTGATTTTCCATGGTGCTCCTATATTTTTGCTAGCTCATAAATTATTAATAAGTCCGGTAAGTCGTCGTCACTTTGATATATGACTTCACCTTTTTCGACTACCGCCACTATTTCTTGGGGTGGGTCAACCACTGCAACAATGTCATCCATTCCGCGCCTCTGTCATATCAGGTGTAACATCAAATTTGAGGTTAATTCGGCCGCCTTGAATTGGCGTTTTAACTCGTCCTTTATTAGATACCGCCTGTAAATCATAGTCCGCTTGAGACCACGTCGCGTCTTTTGTTAAACTGTGACTAAACGTAACTTTTAAAACGCCGCCTGGGGCATCTACAACTTCGATTTCACCTGTTGTGGATGATAGTGTTAGCACTGGCTTGTTTCTGACCGTAGCCCATAAATCAAAGCGCGCCATATCACTTAAATCGAGATGTTTTAATTTGTTATCCGGCAGTTTTTCAAACAGGCGAACAATACATTCCTCGTCATCACCACGGTAAAGGTTAATCGTTGTCTTATCCATTTTTACGCACCATCGCTGCAAGTTGGTTTGGGCTAAATCGCCAGCCTTCTTCGCTGTTATAAATTGCGTTAAAGCACCATTCCGAACAAAAATATTTGCTTCGTTTTTGTTTAATCCCAAGCACAACACCTAACGCGCCCAACCAGTCATATTTAGCGCCGGACGTGCGGTTGTAATAAGATTTAATCTGTGCTTCTGTTACGTTATCAAGCAAAACCAAATCCCACTTGCCGGTGTCAGACAAATCAATCTGCTTATATCGCACGCCGCCATCGCGCACAGACGCTGAATAGCAATCAAAAACCGTAACATGTTCATAGTGATCGCCTTGGACGAATTCCATGCGTTCAATCGCTATCTCGCAGTGTGAGTATTGTCCCTTTGTAAAAAAGCGCGTTACTGCATCAGCTACGGCTTTTAATGGCTCTTTCAGAAAGCTGCGCTTGTGCTTATAAAACGCAAGATAGATACGGTTAGCCATTGTTATACGCCTCCATTAATGCATCCATTTGTTTAATAATATCGTCATGGATTGTCTGCATTTTTTCGATTGTCAATCCTGGCACTTTAAGCTCATACTTACGCATGCGCTGGTTGGCAAGCTCAACCTGTAGTTTCTCAAGACCAGCCGCTTGCTGTAGAATTAAATCTGTTGCGGCTTGGTTATTCAATCCAGCGCGTTTAGCAAAGTCCGTGATATACCGACTGCATTCGCCTTGATAGTTTGCATTTTTAAACGCTTCCGCAGCGGCTTGGCGTTCACGATATTCAGACTCAAAACGAGTCCAAGTGCTGTAAATTGACGCAGCGTGAACATCAATATTATTGATTAGTCGAGCTTGTGTTTCCTTGGTAAACTCAGCTTGCTTTGTCTTTGATAACACAAACTGTTTTGTCACATTATCAAAATCGTGAAACTCGCTTGGCGCTTTACCGGAATATTTAACTTTCCCGGCTTCCAACCAAACAGCACCACCACCGGTGATACTGGCTGAAATCCCGTCAATTTCTTCATCGCTCACTTCAACCCAATTTTGATTATCTTCCACAAGATAATCAGGTGCGAACGTGTTTGTATCTAAATTAAATAACATCATAATTACCACCCATACCATCCGATTGCCAGAATATTAAAGCCAGACTCACCACCGTTGTGTATTTCAACAACGTTGCCATTTTGAATATTAGCCCCTACTGATTTTCTACCGCCGCCGACATCTGTCACTTGCACCATGCATGCGCCGTTAAATGCCTCAGGGAGATTCACTTTTGCATATCCATCAATACTTACGTTCATAATAATCACCCGCATTACGCCATTATCAGCAACAGGGATATCAAACACTTCTGCGCCGTTGTAATGGCGTGGGTAATGCTGGTGTCTGAATCTATTTTTTCGGTAGGTGTTATTTAATTCATTCCACACATTTATGATATCTGCCTGTTTGGCAAAATAATCATGTAACCATCCGTATGACTTTGACCATAGCGCCCCAGCGCTTGATATAGTCATTACTGTTTCTCTGCTATCATGAAACCAATCACTTCCTTCTGGTGTATTTAGGAATTCGATTTGAGTGCTGTTATTTCCTGCATCTCTAAACCAGACAGAAGCTCGAGGAACGTTGTCACTTTGGAAAAAATCAATAAATCCACTTGTATTTTTTCCGCCTGCTTTGTTTTTTATAATTAATCCGTTTGCAAATCCCTCAGATCGACTACCCTCGATGCTTAGAGTGCCGGTCATTGCATCGCCAGATTTATTTACTCCTCTTAATCCATCAGTTCTAACCCAATTTCCCATGTTTTTAAACCGTAATTCATGTTTCTCTGATACGTTTCACCAGTGTTAAATCCAATGTACACTTGCATAACTCTATAAGCTGATGGGTATACCAATAGCGTGCCTGCGTAATTAACAGGGTAATTACGATCTATCGTAGCGTTTCTGTTATCTTCTTGTGCGTAAACCCCGTATGTTTTAATGTCATCGAGATTTTGTGTGGTTAGTTTGTTACGTGTGAAATTGCTGGTTATTTGTTCATTAACCCAGTCTTGATACGCGACGACTTCATTTTTTCTTAATACAGGGAAAGCGCAATAACGTGTCGTGCTATCTTTCATCTTGTACACAAAATTAAAACGAGGGTCATTTTCGCTATTGGGATTTATCTCAAAACGCCACTCGCCACCATTATCAATCGGGAATTTTATTTTACTCCAACCACTTGTCGCTAAAGCCAGTTGATTATTAATGGTTTGCTCGCCAGTGTTAGTAATATCTTCAACCCAGTTTAGTTTGTATGTCGCATTATTAAGATTTGCAACAGAAAAGAACTTTCGATTAAGCGAGACGTAATGGCAATAGAAAATACTATAGCCCTTCATCACGTAGAACGTCATTACAATCGGGGATCTGACTTCAAGTGGCAAACCTGTAATTTTGCTGTTTCCGTTGTTGTGATTGGCAAACGTTAAATAACCATCTTGTCGGTATTTATCACCAAACAAATTGATGATTTGCTGTCTATTAGTTAAATCTAAATCAAGTGTATCGCTTGATACGTAGATTTTTTGGAATAAATTATTGTTATCGGCGGTTACTGCTCTGTCAAACGCGGATTTGACTGCTGCAGATGTTGCGACCGTATCTGCGCTATTGCTATCTATAGCATTAGATTTTTTACTGTTTGGGATGTAATTAGTAAGATTTCGCACAACAGCATCAATTAACCCTTTTATATTGTTAATTGCTTTAGGTGTTGCCGCTTCGGTTTCTGATGAACTATCAGTCGCTGAGTTTAGCTTAACCACACCTTTCGCTGTAGTTGAAGCGCTTGGAAGCGCGTGTGTATGACCGTCAGCCTGAGTCGCACTTTTGCTATCCGCGGTCAAGTCTTTCGGCGCTGATTTTTTTCAAGCAGCCCTAAGGCTTTTTTTAAGCCAGGATGTGCGGTTGGCCAACTGTTTAATGGGTCTATTTGTAACGCCATTCTCACCGCCAAGCACAGGGTCGTTTTCTTCAATTTGATAGACTCCGTCTTCCCATTTGTCTTGTTCTTTTAAATTTGCCATAACTGTCCTTTAAATTAGCTTTAAATCTAGTTTGAACCGTGGTTATAAGTGCCGTTATATCGCACTTTATTGTTGTATAAGAACGCCACTGATTTATAATCCAGCACGGCTAACGTGCATCTCGCCGGGGTAAAATTACGCAACACTTTGCGCAAGTGCGCCGCTTGTTCATTTGTGATTGGCTGATTAAGTCTGATAGCGTAATAAGCCCATTTATCGCTTAACGGTATGGTTTGAACCAACTTGTGATTATAAGTCCGTGCTTTTAATCCCTCGTCAATCTCAATCTCGCCGAATCCTAACCGGCGGCAGACTTCGCGAATTGACCACGGCGTTCCTTTATATCGATGGAGTTCAATCGCGATGCGAATTAAGCTCCGTTTAGAGCTATCACTATCTGCGATAAACGCCCCGTCATAACCCGTCACACTCCATTTTTCGGCAAGCAAAGAGATAAAACTATCATCAATTAAATCGACCAACGTTGTCATCACCTTGCTGTTATCAATCTTATTCATGCCAAGGCTTAGGTCAGCCAACGTTTTATATTTAGTCTCTCGTTCAATTACATCTGCATACGTTAAATTAGCCATTAGAGCGCTCCGGAGCAGCATTGATATTGATTGCAGTGCAATTTGCCCATTCCGTTTCACCGACTACAATTTTTGCCGGTGCAGTTAAATTAACGTCATACACGCCTTCAACTCGTAGTGCGCTAATAATTGCAGACGGCACAACATCAACTCCTAGTTTTTTCGTTTTGTCCGACAGGTAGAGCTGCAACGCATCACGCGCCTTAGCCTTAACCACGTCTTCACGATAACCATCAAGTAATGTCAATATCGCAGTGATTTGATAATCTCGTTTTGTTGGCGCAATAACCTCCACCGTATCGCATAACGGGCGGCGGCGCTCAGGACTGACATATTCTTTTACATCATTTAAAAGACGACTGTCAGGCAGCCCTGTTTTAGTTAGGACGGTGATTCGCACAAGCCCGCCACGCGGGTTTGATACATTAACATCCGCAATATCTTGAGACACGGCGCGGGTGTGATAATCGTACGCGGCGATTGAACCACAACTGGTAAACGCTTCCGGCGCAGCAAGAATTCGTGCTCGGTATGGATCATCTTCTTCGCGCAACAACCCACCACTTGGCACATCAATGTTAGTGACAGCTATTTCGCCAGCGAAGTTGATTTCACTTTTAAGTGTTTTTATTCGCCCACGCTCCCAACCGTTACCCACCGTGCCTGGCTTGTTACAAGCCGCCTCAATTTCAACATAAGAAATAAGCGGGGTAATCACATCATCATTTAGCGTGACAAATTCAATGTCATCAGTGACCGAAACATGCGTGCCTTTTGGGATAACCACAGATGGATGCTCACCGTTAATGCTAAAACGCAAAATGGTGCGCGCCGGGCGTTCGAGTAATCTATAACAGCCAAACGTTTCACCGCATAAATCCAACGCAAGGCCGGTGGCAAATTGCGGGAATGTTTGACGAAACGCTTCATTAATGCCTTGTCTCGCCAGGCTTTTCACGCATGGCATAAACATTAATAAGCAAACGCTCAATGTGCGCTGGTTGTAAGATTTTTCCCGGTGCGTTTTTTTCATACTGAGAAATCGCTTCAGTTAAAATGCTCTCAACATTGTCGTCTACGACTTTCACTTCATTTCTATTCATCCGGTAATCCTCGTGGCGTAAATTTCACGATGCACGTCTTCTGTAAGTGACCAAAAAAATTAAAAAAATTCAAAGTGCGGGGCAGTCCCTTCTACATTAACTGAGTCGACATTGATTCTTTTTTTCCCAACGCTGAAGTGCTAACGTAACCTCGCGCACGATGTTTGGAATTGCAATATCTTCCGGTTGGTCTATATATTGAAAGTGATCACTGCCAAATTCAGGTCGCAACACATCCGTTCCTTTCATTGTTGAAAGGATGTGGCCAATACATTGATGGATGTCATCAATACCTTGCACAACTTGATTTTCAATGTTAGGTGCAATCTGCCAGTGTGTTGTGATAAGAGTGCTTTGTGTGTTCATAGCCTTGATGATACAAGGCTATGCTGAAGAGTGCTTTTAAAGCGATTTAAAGAAGTGGGCTATTCCGGAAGGCCTGTTTTACCGCCGGAGTCGCCTGGGTGTTTATGAGAGCCAAGCTCAATAGAGCCTTGTTTAACTTTTGGCGCAGATACTTCAGTGCTGGACGTGATTTTCCCCGACACGGCTAGTTTTCCATTAATTGACGCATCAGCATTGATTGTTACACCGCTACCCGCTGTTACGGTAACGCTGCCGCTTGTGTTGATATTAATCTCGCCACTTTTACGATTGTGCGAAATCACCGTCCCGTTTGTGAACTTTTTCACCCACATGTTGTTATCATTCGCCGGAGTGGTGTCTTTCTCGTTGTAAATTGCTCCCAACACACAGCCACCTTCCCCGCGCGCATCAAGTAACAATGCCACCAATTCGCCCTCATCAGGCAGACAATAAAACTGATTGCCGCCAGCATTAGGCGTTAAATAAGACAACCAGGCTGTTTCTAAATCTTCAAGTGCGGGGATTTTGCACCGCACTTTATGGTTCGCGGCATCAACTGCTGAAATAATGCCTTCTTGATAAGTCGCCCCAAAGTCATGCGTTTTCATTTATTCCCCCGCTTGATTTTCCGTTAGTGCGCCTGTGCTAAGCAAATCATCCGGGATAAACTCTAGCATGCGCACATCAATACTTGTGGTATAGCCGCCACCACGGGTAATACTATGCCGGGATGATTTTATTAAATATTTCCCACTAAAAATGCCAAGGTTGCGCAGTAATATTGTGCTACCGGCCACGAGCTTAGGATTGCCGACCAGCGTGATATTTCCTGCTGTTTGGTCGTCGTTTTGTTCGGCCAACGCGGCATCGGCACGCGCATCAATCTGCTCCTGAGTTTCCCCACGGGTGACAATCTTCAACGTGTCCCCGCTTGCAGCCTGGGCTTGTTTCATCTTTTCGCGTAGCGGCTTTGCTTTTTTACGCTTCTTGATGACTTTTTTCCCGGCAGCATCATATCCACTCACATCAACTTCCTTGGCCGTATCCTTGATTCTATCTCGCAAGGTAATCGATATCGTATCTCGCTCTTCAAGCGCCGCCACGGCTTCTTCTTTGCCTAGCTCGTCTTTATCCGTGAACACAAGCTGATCACCCACTATCTTAAAGCTGTGATGATATTCTCTTGCCAATCTTGCCAAAAACTCAACATCGCGCTCTTGATATTGCGTCACGCGCTTCACCGGAATGGGCTTAATTGTCCCGACCACTTTTAACTTTAACTTTTCTGCAATTATGCCCACTATTTGCTTGAGCGTTGTGTTCTCATAGGCTTTAGGCGTTAACGTGCGATTTGCCTTTCCAACACCTGTACTCAACGCCTTGATTTGAATATATGAAGGTCGGTAGTTATATTCCACCTCGTCAATTTCAAACGCGCCAACGTCGGCAAGCAGAGTCCCCTTGTAACCCATAGCCGCCTTTAATTTATCCCCTTGTGTTGGATACCACTGGCGAACCCATTTTCCGCTAACATCCTCAAACGTTAGCGTTAGCTCGTCCGATTCTCCCTCAAGGTTATCGGTGTACGCCAGCTCAATTAAGTGCGGCTCAATATCAGCGGTAATATTGGTCTTTTCGTATAAAATGGAAAAGTCAGGGGTTGGCACGTTACTATTCATTATTACCTCTCAACCATGGCGGCATTGATTCATTATTTGTAGGCTTAATATTTAGCACCGGGATATAAACCGTCGCACCTGTTGGCAGCACTTCGCATAATCCTATATGCGGGTTGGCATTAATAATGCGTTCAAAGTCCAATGCATTGCCATAGTAGTAATAGGCAAGGTTATCCCAACGCTCGCCTTGTTTTACGGTATGTTTAAGTACGGTCTGTTGTGTCATCAATTACGTCCTCATCTTTGCGTAAAACGACCCAGGCTGTCATTTCTGCCACAGGTGCTACTGCGTTATCAATCCGCTCATTAATGTCATCCATCGCACTATCAGCGGGCTTAAACCAGTTATTCCAATTTGCGCCACCAGATTGTGTCCCTAGCGTTAGGCTATCTTTCATAGACATTAAATCTTCATAAATCCCCGCGCTTTCTCGGGCTAAATCGCTTGCCGCTGGCAGCACTTTATGCACGCCTTCCAGTAAATCTCTCATCCCGGTAAGCTCACCAAAATTACCAATCGCCCCATCAAGATTTTTTAAAATCCCGGGTAAATATGCCAACGCGGCTGCTGGGTCATTAGATAGCTGGCGAACAACCGCTACGGCATCTCTAACACTGTCAACAATTTGTCGTCCTTGGTTAAATAACTCTGCGCCTTTTTGTACGGTTTCTTTTACCTGGGATAACGCTTTTACCGCACCAGCCGGTAAAATAGATCCGAGCAAGGAATTTCCACCAATATTTAATGCTGCGCCTAAAGGGTTGTCTTCAATATCGCCTACGAATTCCCGCAAGTTAATATTCATCTCGCGACATAGAGCGTTCCCGAACTTATCTGTAAACAAGGTGACAGATGAAATATCGGTGATCACAAAATTGCCCTTATACTTCCCACGACCAATAATCAATGGCAGCGCATCTTGTTTTGATTTTGCCCCTAACAATTCCTGGTAGCGACGTTCAACCCCGCCAAGCGTATGATGCAAGCGAATTGCAAAATTAAGCTCTGTGAGCTTCTCGCCCATGGCTTGCAAGCGAGGTTTTCCTTTTAAGACCGCATGCTCTGCGAAATCTGCGGCATGGGTTTCGTTGAAGTCAGTTAAATCAACAGGCTCAAACACCACACTTCCTAACATAAAATACATTAATATGATCTCCGTTGTTGTTGGTCTAACACGCGCTTCAACATTATTTCAAACTCGCTTAAACTCATCTTTAAGCCTTGTTGAACCTGGTTTAAAACGCCGTTTCCGTCACCATTTGAACCGCCATTGACATTGATTGTCGGGTTAAAATTCACCACCACACTATTGGCAGCCCCAGCGGCTTGTGGCATGACGTCCGCACGATTGAGTGGCTGATAATTGGCAAGAACGCCTGTGTTATGGGTCACACCATTTAACCCCACAGCCCCCGCAAGGTTATCTGACGCCGCTTCTGCGATGGATGTTGATTTATCCATCCCAATCGCCAACCCCTCCACAACATTCACACCATAGCCTTTAAACACTCGGCTTGGCGAATGAATACCAAGCTTATCAGCAAACCACCCCTTAATGCCGTCGCCTAAATCGGAAACAATCTTTTTCGCTTCTTCCCAGGCGTTTTTAATACCGTTCACTAATCCGTCTATCATATTTCGGCCAAAATCCATAAATTTCGCTGGCACATCAATGCCAAACCAGGAAAGTACTGAAGAAAAGACCTGTTGGAATAAAGCCAAAGGCGACCAGCTTAGAATGGCCGATGTGATATTTCCGATGCCGGATGTGAAGAAATTGCTGATATTTGTCCAGGCGGTTGAGCAGAAATTTGTGATACCGCTCCAGGCGTTAGAAAACACCCCGGAAACCTTGCCCCATAATTCAGAGAACCATGGCCCGACTTTAGCCCAATTCTCATAAATCAAATACGCTGCAACCGCAATCCCCGTAATGATTAACCCGATTGGATTGGTAAGCAATGCACGGCTCATCATCAAGATCGCTTTTCCAAACATCATTGCGCCCTTTATCACGTAGCCCATTAAATAGCCAATCCCAAGTGACAGTTTGCTGATTACTGAAAATAAAAATTTCCCTAAGAAGCCGCCCAGGAATTTTCCCGCCTTAATAAACGGCAATAACCCGGCCGCCACAAAAGAAAAGGCAGAGTGAAGCGTTAATAAGCCGCCCACAACCGACGCAACACCGCCACCAATCGTCAAGACCCATTCCATAATTTGAGGGTTGGTTCCCACCCATTCAGTAATGCTATAAATGACTGGTGTGATATTTTCCACAAATGAAGAAATCACCGGCAAAAATGCTGATCCAATTTTGGTGGCCAATTCCGAAATGCTGCTTTTTAGCTTGGTGAGCTTGTTTTCTGCTGTATTACTACGGTTTTCAAACTCGCGCTGCATTGATCCGATATATTTTAAATTCCCTTGCTCATCGGTTTCTTGTAATAACCCTAACTGGCGGTTGTATTCCCCGGTGTTTTGCGCGAGTAACAATACATCGTCGGCATATTGTTTACCAAATATCTTGGAAAGAAGCGGATATTGTTTATCTTTCGGCATCTGCTTCACCTTTTCGATGAAAGAAGAAATCGCCCCTTGCGCATCTTTATTCATCGCTGCGGCGAAGCTTTCTGTCGTAAATCCTAGCTGCTTCAACTCTTTCGCATGCTCACCAGCTTTAAGTTGTAAAAATGATGACGACATACCTTTCACTGCTTGCGCTGCAAGCTCAGGTGCTTTACCCATTGAAAGGAAGGTAGATCCTAGCGCAGCGGATTGCTTTTCGGTAAGCCCAAGCATTCGTGTATCAGAACCCACCCGCGTGATAACATTTACAATATCTTTCGCTTTCGAGTTGGCATTATCTGATAGGTGGTTAATTACGTCCCCAAATTGCGCCATCTCTGTAATTGGCTTGCCTAGCACGTTAGCCATGGTCGCCATCGCTTCACCCGCATCACCAGCCGCCATATCAAACGCCACTCCCATTGTGGCCGCGTCCTTAGCATATCCGAGTAGATTTTCCCGCGCCACGCCAGATTGACCGCCAGCTGCAACGATAGCGGCAATTTCTTCCCCAGCCATAGGGATTGTGCGGGTTAGTTTAAGAATATCGTCGCCCATCTCTTTAAATTGAGCTGGAGTGTCAAAGTTTACGACCTTTTTAACATCAGCCATCGCGCTTTCAAACTTAATTGCGGGGTCGGCCAACCCGCGAATAGTCCCCATAGTGGCTGTGACGGATGATGCTAGTGCTCCAAACCCTGCCACTCCTGTTTTAGCTAGCGCCCCCATCTTTTTAGACGTGCTAAGGCTTTGGTCTTGCAATATTTTAAAACTATTGCAAACAGAACGGATGCCCTTAACCGCACCTGTCACGCCGGCTGTAATGACTAATCCTATTGCTAGATTGTTTGACATGTTTTATAGTCCCGTTTAATTAATAAGGAGGAAGAAATGACAAGAGAAAAATGGGTAGAAAACACACAGGCTGTTTTATTGCTCGCCCTTGTTTTAAGCTATCTCGGCAGCCTTTATCATTTTTTAGTTTTTTATTCAGAAAGTAACTCGCTCTCATGGGTTTCCGTTTGCGTATCTGCTTTTTTGTTTGCCCTACCGTGGACATTGGCTGGATTCCTGGTAATGTTTTCGTGTAGAGTAATTATCATCTCGCTTTTTGGCTTATTCGCCACGCTTCAAACCCTATTTAAACACTAAATAAAAAGCCGCTTAAACAGCGGCTTTTGTGTACCCAGCTTTAATCTGCCGCTCCGCTTGAATAATCCAACGTTCAACATCATCAAGCGTCATTTCTTCCAGCTCGCTTGGCTGGAAACCAAACCAAAAGGCCAAGTCTGCCAGGGCTGCATTAAGGCTTTCCGCGGTTACTTTCCCTTTTGCATTTTCTCAACAATTTTTGATGCTGCTTGGAAGTCTGCAATATCAAGCTCGTCAATATCTTCAGGCACTAAACCTGTGACGATTGCAAGCAAACTTACCGCCATTTCGGTTTCGGTTTTACCTGTCATTTTGCGGATATCACGTACTTTAGGACGGCGAATTTTTAACTCGGTGATGGTGTTTCCTTGCCCGTCAGGGAATGGGAACTCTAATTTAAGAATGGTTTCAGACATAAAAAAACTCCTTTGTGAGTCGATTTGTTTAACTTCACAAAGGAGAATACAACTTTGACCGGTTGAATGATTTTAAATAGATTTAAAGGTTTTCACCCCTTTATTGACCGATATTAGTGCGGTATTTTTGCAACACATCTTGGCCGTTTACACGGTAGATATTTGCAAGCACATCAATAAATAAGATCTCTTTGCCGGCCACGGTCTGTTTGATTGAATAAACATCTACCGTATCACCAAACTCTGAATTCTCTTTATTTTTCTGCGCCGTACCACCAATTTTGCTGGCTGACACATTCATAATGGTCACCATCGGCTCTTCAGCGGCCAACCCGCGTGAATCAAACACCTGGAGGTTTGAGCGGATCATTAGCTGTGAATTTTTATAAGGGTTCAACAACAACGCACGCACTTCCGGATAAAAGCTATCCCAGGTAATTTCAGCTTCGATAGCGTTCGTACCGGCCGGAAGTTTAATTTCACCATGTAGACCAAGGCCTTTATGGGAAACCTTTTCAAACTCAACGTCTGGGATTTTTACTTCATTCGCGCGTCCCATTTGACTGTTGCCGTTAATATACACGTTGCCGTTGACGATTTGATTAATAGAAATACTCATCGGTTTTTACTCCTTAGCGTTGTGAAACTAAATTCACTAAGTATTTACGGGTCATGACGGACTTGTTAGAAATCAACTCCGCTGGAAGTTTAGGGGTGTAGTCATAAACTAACGGCACGTGACCTTTACTGAATTCATCAACTAAATCAGTGTCATAATCAAGACTTACGCTGTAGCCCACAATACTCGGAAGCGCACGCAAATAGGTATCTACCGTTTCAAGCAAGCTGTCAATTAATGCATCGTCGATTGGACGGTCAATAAATTGCAACTCTGTGCGGCGGATGCTTTCATCAATTAAGTCACCGGTGCGAAGCGCGGTTTCAAAGTTGATGATATGCGTTACGGTCGGATAATTTGATGAGCGGTTACCCCATAATCTGAAACCTGTACCGAAGCTATTGAAAATGGTTGTAATACCCACCGCATTTAACTGGTTGGTCTCTGATTGCTCATCATCAACACGCGCAGTCAGTGGAATTTCCATGCCAATCACCCCTTGCAATGGGCGGTTTGATGTAGAGAACCAGTACCCGTTTTCGGTATCGGTTTTCATTCGCAAGCCAGCCGCATGCACCGCAAGGCTTTCCAACGTATTGCTTGACCCAATAGCATAAGGGAAGAAGTGGCGCGCGCGCTCAGTGCTTGCAGACGCGTTGATTGTACCCAATGGGCCTCGGCCTTTGATTGCATCAGAAAGACTTGTGCCTTTTGGTAATTGCACATAAGCCACCGCTTTCAGCTGTTCTGCGAGCGTTGTTAAAGCAGCCGCACAGCTTGCTGTCTTATCAAACTCAGGACAGATTAAAATCTTCGCATCAGCACCGTATAAGTTAAAGCCGTCGCGCAATAACTCAAATCCTTTGCGTTTGCCGGTTGCGGAATCAATACCACCTTTGATGTCGTCTTCCGTCACTTTGTTGGGTCGGCGTATTCATAAGTCGCTTTTAATGTTTCGTGTTTTGCTTTTAGAGTAATTTCACCCGTTTGCAAATCTACTGCATAATCGCTACCTTCAGTTAAAGTGCGGTCTGCGGTTAAGGTTAAATTTAAAAGACCAGGATGCTTGGTTTTCGCGCGCAAGGTATTATCGTCTTGCGTTAATACCTCATCGGTAACGCTTGTTTTGTGTTTTGCTGGGTCTAAAACATTGACCACATACACTTTGCCCGCTGAATAGCGAGATAAAACATCAAACGCGTCAGGAAGCGTGAAGCCCTTGCCTAAGATTACGCCAAATTTTGAAAAATCTTTGGTCGTTTGACACACTGTCAATTCATTCACCGCGCCGATAGGTGCTGTACCAACGATACCAATAATTGCACCGTCGACAGTTTCCACCGCAACAGAACCACCTGCTACGCGAATTGTTTTCGTCCCGTGATGGAATGCCATAATTTTCTCCTATGGTTGTTTGGGATTATGTTTATCCGCACGGCGATAGCGTGCGGTGGTAAATTTAGGTAAATCGCTTGGTTCGCAAAGCTCCACTTGCCATGTTTCGGTCTGCACTAAAAGCTGATACTGCCAAAGACCGTCTGACTCGCCGCCAAACTCTTCACTCACTAAACTACACGCTGTGCAGTTAGTTGGTCTAAATCCAACTATTGCCAAGCGGAGCTGGTCTAACATTTCGATTGCCCCGTGGTCGTCATGCTGACTTCGAGCAATCACAGTAAGCGCAACCATAACCACTCGGCGTTGCTGGATGACATCCACACTGTCGATGCTTTCAAACTTCGACCCGGCGTATTGCACCAAAACAGCACCGAATTCGTCTGTGAGATTGTAGTGCTCCAAATCATCAGGAAATAACTCAATGCTGAACTTGTCCGTTTTATCGGCTATCCGTTGCTGTATGCTTTCTAAAATCGGAAGCGTTGCACTCATATTAATATCCTGTTAAATCGAGCTTCTGTGGCGCGCGCGTGTTGAATTTCAGCGCGGTTGGGTAGTTGTCATCGGCCGCACTCCCGATTTCCGTTAGGCCAAGATGCAGTTTGCCGCTTTGAATCCGTTCCAGGTCTTTCAAGGCTTGTGCATGGGTTTCGCGGACGTTGTCCGGGAATCCTTTACCGTCCGGGCGGCGGGAATACAACCAATGACGTGCGATTTGCAAACAAATATTACGCACCAAGGTCGGCACTTGATTTAGTGGCAAGACGTAACGCGAGCGCAAATAGCCGTCCACGGTTTCCGTGGCGTATTCGCAAGCCTTATCCAATGTCATCTGATTGGCGGTAGTCGCGCGAGATGTATCATTTGATAGGGCGATTAGCGTGCTTTCGCTCATCACATCTTCTAAATCTTGTGCCGTGATATACATTACTTGTTTTACCTTTGTTTGATTTTGTGGTTTCGCCCGCTTCTTCGCCTGGCTCTTCCGCAGCCGTTTCAGCCGCTGCTTCTTCTGCATCGCTTTCAACCTGTTCAGCTGCGGTTAATTCATCGCTTGCTGTTTGTTCAGCTTGTGCGCGTTGCTCGCTGTTAGTTTCAGCCGGCGTAATGTAAATCGCGAGCTTGTCGGCTTCTTCTTCGGTAAGCTCAATCACATCGTTTTGCTCATATCGCTTGCCGTTGTGTAAAATTGCCATCGCCGCTGCGACTAAAAATGCCGTTTTTTGTTTATCTGACATAATTCACCCTTAAAATAAGTTGAAATTAAACCGCACTTAAATCGCGTTTAAATGCGGTTCAAATTGGGGTTAAATACAACCTTTGATTAAGTAACCAGCAGATTTACCCACGATGTATGGTTTATTGATATCGGTCGTGCGAACGATTTCAACTTTGCCCCCAACTTCGGTGTAAGTATCTACATATAAGCCGTTTTTGCGGCGCACGGTATAACCAAATGATGGTTCGTAGATATTTTGTTTTTGCTCTTTTGATGCCGGCGCAACATAAGCCAACACAATCGCTTTCGACCAAATATCTTTTAATTCACCGGCTTGTTCATGCACCGCTTCACCCACAACAACACGATCTACTTTGATTAATTTTGCAAAGTCTTCCGGTGTTAATACGGCAGTCGCCACGTATTTGATTTTTTCTAATACTTTCGGGTGTTCGCTTAACACTTCCCACACGTCACCGGAAATTGCACAAACGTTTGGTTTACGGCCAGTGGTGCGTTTAATTGCACGAATACCTGTTTTAATCACACCAATAGGGTCTGAATTAGGGTCGGTAAATTGAGACGTGCCGCTTAAGGTCACTTTGTTTGTGGTTTCGTAATTCGCTTCGTTTAAAGCTAAGTCTGCACAAGCTTTTTCACGGCCAAGCGCGATGACATCTTGTGTTACACCTGTCGCATATTGGCGTAATGGATAAACACCTTCGGTTTCATTCACTTCGCGGATGTCAATTGGGTATTCGATGTCGTTTTCTTCTAAAACAACAGTCAATGAACCAATATCTTCCGGCGTTAAACGATTTGATGCCGCACGAAGCTCGCGTTTGGTGGTTTGTAAACGGAACGCTAAGCGACCGAATGTAGGGATTTTGCCACCTTCTTTTTGCGTTTCAGCGATAGGGAACAACACTTCAGAAATCATGTTGCCGTTGTAATAACCTTGTGCGAGCGCCGTTAATACCGGGTCAACTACGCGTTGTTTTGATAAATCAGTCATGCATTTGCTCCTTATTGAGTGATTGCGTTAAATGCGGTTGTGTAGCCCACATTGTGTTCTTTCATATAAGCGCGGACTTTCTTGTCCATATCAATGGACTCAGCGCTTGTGCCTTCGGCGTATTCCACCGTGCCGTCTTCTGCGGTTGTGGCATTTTCTTTGGTAGCCACCTCGTTAAATTCAACGATAGCGGGCTGCGCTTCTAAAAACGCCTTGATTTTTCCGTGTAGGCTTTCACCTTCACCGAATTCAACCACGCCGCCAGCTGCGCTTGTTGAACCGAGATTTAATAAATCAATGGCCTGTTGTTTTGCCACCGGGGCTAATTTGCCCGCTTTTACTAAACCCTCGGCAAAGTCGGCATTGTCGGCTTGGCTTGGTTAAGTGCTGCTTCAGCTTTTTCGGCTTTCAACTGTTGGTTTTCTGCCTTGAGCTGTTCAATTTCTTCAGGGGTCATTTCAGGTTCTCCTTGTGGTTCTGAAGGTTGTTCTAAAGTGGGTTCGTTAAAACTAGGAATAGGCGAGCCAACTTCCGCTTGGTTGAAACGTTTATATTCGTTTCGGATGGACTCTTCTTGCACGCTTAATACGAGATAGTCCGGAATGGCTTTATCGGCCTCTTCCTGGCCGTGCGCGCCAATAAACCAATCGCGCAAACGACGCCAAAGGCTGGCTTCTGCCCAATCAGAAAAATCAACCACGCCTTGCTCGTCTTCAGCAAATTCCGGGTTGCGCAGTCCTTTTACCGCTGGCGGCATCGCGCCTAAAAATCCAACATGGCGCAAATACAAATTGCCAGGGCAAGGGTTGTTTGGGCTGTCTGCTAAATAAAATGATGATGAGACTTTTTTGAATCGCCCTTTATCTACCATTTCGGCAAATTCAGGGTCTACCTGGTCGAATTCGGCTTTTAATACATCGCCGTCTAATTCAAGGCGTTTTACCCAACCATACGCGGGGGCGTTGTGTTTAGGGTGACCAATCACCGCTGGGGACTCATGAAAGTTTACGTTGTAGGCGTTAACCGCTTGTTGCAAATCTTCCGTGGTAATTTCCACTTCTAAGCCATTTGCATCGGTGCGTTTGCCCGCTTTGAAAATCTCAATTAATTGCATAAGGTATCCTCGTTTGAATACCGCTAGCATAGAGAAAAAATGCAGACTTGAATTTTAAAGTGGTTGAAAGAATAAAAGAGGGATTTTTGACGCAGGATTGAAATGCACTTTATCTTTAAATTTAAAAACGCTTTAAATGGCGTTCAAATCGCTTTTAAATCGATTTAAATTTTTTTAGTCGATAAATTGCATTAATTTTTAAATAAAAAGCTCTGTGGCGCGAATTTGTGGCGTTATTTTTGATTTTTTTGCTTTTTACTTTAAATTTTTTTGTCAATTTGTCGTTGTAAAAAGTGCAGTGGATTTCTTCAGAAGTTTTTTTGACCGTCACTTTCATTGATACCCAACCAAGGGCGCGCTGGAATTTTAACTTTACGACCACGTCCGGCGTTTCCACCGAATTGATGTAGGCGCGCATATTTCGCGTCACTACCAAACTCAACATGGTCATTATCGTAATTATACGCGGTTCTGTCTGATAGGTAACCATCTTGGCGTAAAATCTTTGTGCTTTTACCGCGTTTCATTTTTAACGCTTTTGTGCGTGGCGATAACGCTTGCCAACGATTACCTTTTGGATCAATCTCAGCTTTAAAGCGGGCGTCATGAAGTTTTTTCAATGTTTCGCCCAGCAAACCATACAGCTGACGTGGCTTTTTCTAATTGATTTGCAATGCTTGTCAATTTCTGAATGGCTTGATTATCGTTAATGGTAATCTTTAACATAATTTTCTCTTGATAAAAATAATGCCTGGGCGTATAGTGAAATTGCGGTGGGGGTTTCCTACTGGAAAGGTTGCCTGGCATAAGCCCGCATTATCCTGTTCGAATCAGGCAAACCACCGCAATAATCACAACTCCCCATATAACACTTCAAACCGTCCTAACGAGCTTAAATCTTCTAAACGACTTGCAGTTCTGACCATGTTCAATTTATGCGGTAGCTTCTTCCCACTCAACGCGTCTTTTAGCTTAATTTCATAGTCCATTTTAACTGCCACTTTTCCTTGTTCGGTTTCATAAACGAATAACAGGGTCGGTTGTTTTTGTTGGTCGTCCAATAAGATTGCTTTCGGGTGGCGCAGTTTTTCTGGTAACTGTTCCCAAAACTCCACCGGCAAGCTAATGCCTTTGGCTTGTTTTGTATCCCGTAATGCATGCAGCACATCTTCATCACGCACGGCGATTACCGCGCTCTGCGGAGCTTTTTCTAAATTGTCCAGTTTAGTTAATACCGGTTCAGGAATTGCCCCCACATACTTCATATTGCCACGTGCGATTTTTTGCTGGCTGACAGTATCGACCATTTCTTTCATCGCGCCGTTTAATAACACCATGGCTTTTGGGTTCTTCAATACGTCATCAATTAACAGGCTCGCTAAATGCGGCTCGGCGTTTGTCATTTTTTGCAATAACAACTTGTCCACATCAACATCGCGAGACTGAGTTAAACGCTCAAAGTTATACGGTGCGAAGCCTACATCATAACCTTTCGGCACGCGTACTGTGCGCGGGTTGCCGGAACGCACACCGACCAGTTTTTCTTCCCATTCGATTTCAGGTGATGGACTTACTTTTCGCCCCATTTCGGCTAAATCATCGGCATCGTGCGCCGATACTGTACAGTGGCAGCCGTATGCTTTGATAGGGTAATAATAGCGCCAAAACGGATCGGTGGCCGGTAGAATTGTGCCATCTAACGCAATATGTTCTTCGCGCGGATGTTCATTGTCATGGTGGTGATATTCCCAATAAGGCAATACATCGACCAAATCCAAATGCTGTGCCAAGCGCCCACGGTTATATGCACCATAAACGTTGGTGTCGTAAATAATCCGTGTGCGCCAGTTTCGCCCGCCGTTATATTGCCAGCCGGTATTTGCCACGATTTCATCAAAACGCTTGCGAAATCCCCTCTAAGGTTTCACCATTTGCGATGGCGTCATCTACCGCTTCGCGAAATGCCGTCAACACTTCATTACGGTTTGCACCGGCCACCATAAAAAAGTAGTCGTGTTCTTCACCTAGCACGTCTAAATAGCTATTAGTAGGCAAATTGAGTTTCTTCTCAAAATATTTGACCTGCTCTTCAAAAGTGAATTTACTCATTTTATTTACGCTCATCTTCAACGGATTGACGACCAGCAAAGTGTGCTGTTGTTGATGCCCACGCCATCACCTTGCCATATTCTGCAAAGCTCAACTCAGGGATCAAACTGTCTAATTGGTTGCGAAAATCTTCCAGGCTTTCTGTTTGTGATAGCTTATCCTGGATGGTTTGCAGCCATTCTTCCACAAAAGGTTCACCTTCTACCTCTAACTGTTCCCCAATGGTTTCCACGATAGATTTAGGAATCGCCTCGGCAAAGTCTGCCGTATTTTTGACCGCACTTTTTTCAGGGGCAGAAACTACAATGTCGCCTTCTTCAAACCCATAGGTTCGCATGATGTATTGTTCGGTAAATTGCACGCCTAACTCGGCTAATAAACCGTCACGTTCCGCTTGTAATTTATCAATGCTTTCTTGTTCATAAAGCTCAAATGTCGGCAGCATGTCCACGTTGAAATTCAACTCGCAAATCCAGGCTAATAATTGGTTAAAAACGCCTTCAACTATGCTGGCATCATCATCACGAATATCACGGGTCACTTCTAAGCCCGCTGTGGCGCTTGCACGATTTGCTTCGGCTTCTGTGGTTTGGTTTTGTCCTAATAATGCGATGGCGATTTCTGATTTGCAGTAGCGGAGGAAATCATCAAACACCTGTGATGAACCGCCTTTGCTTCCGCTTTCAAGCATATCAATAGAGCTGTCATCCGGGATAGCTGCCACGGCTGTGCCGAGCATTTTTTCCATGCTATCTAACAACTCATCAATTTCATGAGCGTTAGCGTTTCGTGGGTATTTACCCACCAACCACGGCGAGCCATATTTCTCAGCAAACTCTAACCAAAATTTAAACCCGCCTTTCTTAAAGGTAGCCGCCCAAAAACACATTGCCAGGTCTGCGCGACCGTATGGGTTCATGTAGTCAGCCTGTTGGGTTGCGAGTAAAAATTTCTTTTCCGGCACAATGTCGCCATTGCGGTTCTCTTTTGTGCGCAGCATTAAACGGTTGTCTTTCATCAAATACAAACCACTCTTGTGGCTTTCCGACTACCTCAGTCGGGAGTAATAACCCGTTCTCGCTTGCCCACATTACCTCAAGCGCCTGGTAACCAAACAGGGCGGCGTCTAGAATTTGATTGATGATTTGATTTACGGGTAAACGGTCAAAAAGTGCGGTTAATATCTCGTCCGTTTTTTCATTACCTGTGGGCGTGATACGCCACTCAAGCCCTTTAATTGCCGCTTTTCTACGGCGTACACAACCACCCACGTGGCTATCAGATAAAATTTCGCGATAGACTGAAATGTCGCGCCCCATTTTCTTCAATACAGGATCAGGGTTTGGGAGGTAGTGCATAAACGACCAAAAGTCGATAGCCTTCGCGCGGGTAGCGATGACGCCGATTAAATCTTGTTTTTTTGTTGTCATAATTAATATCCTTGGGTCATTTTACGACTTGTTCGTTGTTTACGGCTGTACGCCTTGACCGGTTGCATAACCGCCTCTGTGGCGGCGGTTAAGGCTAAAAAGCACGCCCAGGTTCGGTCGGCGTGACCGTTGCTGTCGCTTTCTGCGGTAAAGCGTGGCTGGCCGTTGCTGCCGGTTATTTTTTTGAGCTTGTGTAAATCTTCTCGCAAATCTGCGTCACCTTGCGGGATGCGAATTTTGCGATCTTCAAATGCCGTTTTACCGATAGTGGCCATTTTTAGTTTTGTGGAAACGTTGAACAGCACACCTTGAATTCGCTTGCCGTGTTCATGCTGTGCGTCCTCGACCATCTTTTCACCCATGCCTGTTTGGTCAAGATTGCCGCCCACTACGTGATACTGGCGCATGATACGGTTTAATTCTTCCTGTTGTTGGCGTAATTGCACGCGTTTTAATGTCACAATCTCTCGCGTCCAATAAACATCGCCTACCAATTCAACCACCCAAATCACCGTTAAGTCATTGCGCACCGCAATATCCATTCCAACAAAACAAGCGCCACCTTGATAGAGTTCAGGTTTGCCCGCGTCCGGATGTTCTACACCGTCAATTAAGTCGTATGATAGCCACGCGCTGGCTTCATCTAGCCATTTGAGTTCAAATTCTTGCGCCCAAGCGTCTTCATCATTTAAACCACGTCGAAGCTGTTCAACATCACGCGGCAATCCGTCAGCAACCGCCTGGTAAATATCAACTGTGTGGCGAGACCATTCAGTGTTATTGACATCGGTCATTAATTCGTAAAACTTATTCCCCTTGCCGTTTGGAGTTGATACCACGCGCAATTTCCATCCTGCAGAGATTACCGGGAATAATGCTTTCCAAATCTCGCGGCTATCTGCATGGAAGGCAAACTCATCTAAGAACACATTTGCCGAGAAACCACGGGCGGTATCAGGGTTAGCGGGAAGCGCGGTGATTTTTGAGCCACCTGGAAAAACAACTTCGAGCGCGTTGATTGTTGAATTAAACGGCACTTCCAATACTTCACAAACCATGCCTAGCGCTTCAAGGTGGCGTTTTACCCCCTCGTTCATCGCTTCTTTTGCCTGGCGTTCCCCGCGAGATAAAATAACCCAGCGAGTACGTTCACCCTTGGCTTCTGCCGCCAAACAATCCATCACAATTTCAAAAGTGGTCGTAAATGTTTTACCCGTCTGACGAGCAAACATAGCCACCTTGAACCGGCTTTTATCATTTAGCCATTTTTTTTGATAGTTATAGAGAACGGTTTTATTCGATGCCATAAACTGCTTTTACCATTTTTTGCACATCTTCAAGACTCACGCCTTGTTCTTTCCCTACTTCTTCCACTGCTTCTGCAGCACGCTTAATAGTTTCCTGGCGTATTGCTTGCTCACGTTTAAAACTTAAACTTTCAGCCTGTTCTAAGCGTTGAATAGCAGACGATAATAATGCAAGGTCTTTGGGTTCGGCCTGGCCGTTTTCGCTCATACCAATGGACGTTTCAAACGCTAGGTTCTTAACAATTTCCATCAATAGCTTGCCAATATCGCTCTGCGGTGCTTCACCGAATTGTTTCGTCCAAATTTCAGCGACTTCACGCGCGTTGCGAATTTTGCTCGCCATTTGTTCCATGCGGCTGGCGTAACGGTTAAGGCCTGTGCGGCTTAATTGATAACTGTCATCTAACCCGCAATCACGGATCAGGTCGTTGATTTCTTCAAGAATTTGCGCTTGTGAAAGGTGTTTGTCCCGCAACATCATTGCCAGTTGGGTTTTGATATTAGGTGGAAGTAAGTCCACTTTGCTTGCGCGGCCGCGTGTGTTTTTATCGGTCATTTAAACCTCCTTTAAATTGGGTTTAAATCTTTTGGACTTGGCTTTTTTTACGCCGTCCACGAAAGCGCGACCTTGTGCCACATCCAACCCACGCTGGGTAATAGTAGCCACGAAGAAATCTTTGCCGTTATTGTTTAAACGAGCCAGCGTAATTAAGCCTTGCTCTTCAAGCCATAACAGGTGGTTTCGCACTAAGTCTCGGCTAATATCGTGCCCATACATATCTAAGCAATCATTTAAAATGCTTTCATTGGCATCATAGCCACACTCTTCAAGTGAGCGCAGAATCACCAATCGTTGGTCTTTTGTGAAAATATCTTGGCGCATCATTCTTTATTTACCTCTTTTTCAATTAACAACTTCACTTGATGGTTAAGGCTGCCAATATTGGTATTTAATACGTCGGTTTTGCCTTTCATTTCCGTCATTAATAAACGCAAATCAGCCACTTCTTTTGAAGTTGGCAGATGTCTTAATTCGCCTTTGACTTCTGAAAGGCTTTTTTCATTGTTTTCAATCGCCTTGCGCAAGTCTGACACATCGGTTTTGCGCGCGTATTTGCTGTCCATGGTCAACCAAAAATATGTCCACACAGCCCCGCCAATCGCCACAACGATTGCCCAATGGCGCTGGATAAACTCCAGTGTTTCTAGCATTATTTAGGTTCCTTCTTTTGGCAGATTTTTTCATAAGTCAAGTTATGATTAAGCACCTGCCGTTTGGTTTCTTCTGTATCTTTACGGCTTGGATAAATAAGACCGAACGCTGAACATCCGCTAGTCTTCACGGAAATAACCTTTTGACTGCAGCTGCTCATCAACAGACTTGCTAGACAAAGTGCGGTTAGTTTCAGTAATGTTTTTTGCAGTGTTTGCATTTTCTAACTCCTGGGCGACTGCGGCCGCTTCACGTTTTACGAATTCAATCTCTTCTTGTTGCTTGCGAATTTTTGCCGCTTGCACGCGACCATGGATAAAAACGCCAGCCAAAACGGCGAAAGCCGCACCTACGATATAAAGATTAATCATTTCAGCCCCCTTGACTATTTCTGCTTTGCATCGCATTGGCGAAGCCTTTCGTTGCTGCACCACCGCCGCAAAAAATAGCAAATGTCGTAAACAATTCACCCACATAACTACGATCCAACCATACGGTATAAACCAACACGCCAGCCATTAAGAGTGCGCCGAAAAACTGGATGAACGCGGTCGTTGATAATCGTCCATCATTGTTGGTGATCAGTTCTTTCATTCCCATTTTCTTTTTCCTTTTTGAAATAAACTTTTGGCGATGAAACATACCCCCATAATGTCAGTACGCTCGCGCAGAAAAAATAACCGTAATAGGCCAACATTAAGCCCAGCAGAGTGTTGGTTACAAATTCCCAATGAAACTTGGCTCTTGTATATTGGTATTGTGGGGAAGTGCCAAATAAAAGCGCCAACAGCGAAATCGCTGTGAAAAAATAAAATAACCACTCATAGGCTTGAATAAGGTTCTTTATTGCAAACTCATTGGCAGATATAAAGCCACCAAAAATCATGATCTCCCATAACACTGAAAACAGTGTGATGCCACGTACTTCTCGCTCCATCATGGTCTCCAACGCGCATAAAAAACGGTGGCGGCGGTCATGCCTTTATTTACAACTCGGTTGCGTTGCGCGTTATTGCTTGATTTCCAGCCGCGTGAAAATGATTTTTTAGACTTTGCTGAATAGGTTGGTGCGCTCATTTACCCTCCTGAATTTTTTGGCATTGATAGAAATTACCGCCCACATTAAATTTGCCGTAACTCTGGCAGGTGTCCTGAATGTCGATCATTGTGATGATAACGACAAAACAACATACCGCTCCGCCAGCGCACAAAAGTGCAGCAAACTCTTGGTCTATAATTAGTAAAATAACGGCTAAAAAGACGAACACGCCGAATAAAAACATTGCAAGTCCCATATTTACCCCCGAAATAAATGGTCAACGTTAATCACTTGCTCACTATCCAACCACGTCCAAACATCAAAACAAGGACAGTCTTTAATCCACTCATTCGGAGTAATTGTGCCGTCACCATTAACGTCTGGACTCAAATCACGATGTCCACAAATGCGTGCGCTGGGGTGTTCGCTCTCTAGTTTTTGCAATAATTTGTGCAAGGCGAGCCATTGTTTTTCGGTATATTCACCATGGTTTTTGCCGGTTGTGGTAATACCGCCAACAAGACAAATGCCTAGTGAGTGTTGATTATGACCTTTCACGTGCGCGCCAATTTCGCCAACCATTCGGCCTGTTTCAACCGTGCCGTCAGTGTCAATTACAAAGTGATAACCAATATTAGGCAGGTGAGGATTGAATTTTTTGGCTAAAATTGGGTCGCGTTTAAAGCCGCGTTGTGAGTGCCAGTCATTAATACGTTGAGCGGCAGTTTGATTAACAGTTCTGAGTTGCTTGCCGTTACGAGTAGCGGAGCAATGGATCACAATTTTTGTGATAGGTAAGGATAAAGACATAAAAAAACTCCTTTTGTAAGACTAAAAAGGAGTTTAAAACAGGCTCGTTTGTTTTGATTTAAATTGATTTAAAGACGTTATTTGCGCATAAATTCAAATTCTTTCATCACTTCGCCCATATTAATACTTTCCGGTAGAGGCAAACCAAAACTGTCTTTATAGTTGCCTAAAATCGGCTCATGTTTTAACTGTCCATCATATAGGCTCATGGCTTTACCATTCAACGCATAAAAGCGTTTAACCGGGTCTTTTACTTTGTCGTAATAGAAAACATATAGCGATGATGGTGCTGATCCCACAGAGATATAGTTACAAGCGAGATAGTAATGTTCACCAACTTTTCTACTTCTACAACTTGCTGCTTTACCACTACTTTCCGGAAGCAATTTATAAAGAGCCGCTTGCACATCTGAAATTTCCTCGTACGTTGGCGCATTTAGATCTTCATCTTCAGAACAGGCGGTCAATGACCAAGCTAGCACACCAGCAAAAAAGGCACATAGTAGTTTTTTCATGTTTTTTTCCTTAAGTTATAAATGGTTCGGCAAAATCATACTCCAATAAAATTTATTTTGCTCATAAAAAAACGCCCATTCGGACGTTTTTTCTCACTTTTAGCGGTTACACATTGCCAAACATATCAAACTGACGTCTTGCGATTTCTTCTTTTGTGATTTTCTTCACAATCTGATAAATCCACTGCATTGATACGTTGTATTTTCGTGCAAGTTCACGGTGATTTGCGCCGTTGAATTCGTTAAAAATCTTACGGTCACGCTCGTTTAGTAATAAAACAAGGTTGCGCGGGATATAAATCACCTCACCGCCCCAGCATTGCGCGATATGATTTGCCACTTCAATGCTGATTTGCTGGGCGAGTTTTGGCTCAATATCAGCGATTTTTTCTTTAATTTTTACTTCTGTATGTTTTGCTAAATCCGCCAAAATTTCAGGCGCTTTCTCATTAAACGTTTCAATTTGTTCATTGCTTGCATTCAACATAGCCACCCCTACTGGTTGGACGATCACTATTGTTCAAAATTATAGCGATTTTACAATGCGTTGTGCGGATTATTTTTGCAAGTCAAGTCTTTGCTTGAAAATAATTACTTGATTTATAAATAAAAAACCGCCTTTCGGCGGTTAAAAAAAGTTCATTTTTGCTGTTTATCTTTCCACTTTTTCCATACGTCATAGCCTGGCAAGTGTTCCACCGGCTGGCCTAACTGATAAAAACGCTCAATATATAAAATAGTGTTTTCAATATCATCATTGCCGTGATTGGCGCGCTCTGCCTGTTGGCGTTCCGCATTGTTTACGGCAGCCGAGCCTGTACCGGAAAAGAGTGGTCGGTTCGTTTCCATCACTTGCATTAAGTAGCGGTGATTGTTAAGCGGGGCGAGATTTCGGCTTTCTCGGCGTTTTTTCTGCACTGAATTGACCGTTTCACTCAAACAGTGGGCTAATAATTGAGAAGGTGGGAATAAATCTAACACTTCGCGCATTAATTTTACCGCTCTTGAGTTGCTTAGCGCTGATTTATCCGGGCGAAATAGTGCAATGTATGAAACCAAAGGGCGGGCTACGCCATATTTTAACTCGGTAAGCAGCCCTAAAATTTCGCGCCCCGCTTCATCTTCTAAAAGTTGGTCTAAATGAATATCGGAGTGGCATACAGGACAGCGGCATAATTTCATAGACCACCTCTTGCTTGCCATTTTTTCAGGCGTTCAAGCACTAAACCAGCCATTTGGTCGTTTAATGCGCCTACATTCAGCGCAAGCGGTTTGTTTTGAGCCGTTAATATCGGATTCACCACACCGCGCACCCATTTGTTTAATGCGGTTTCCGACCCATCGCGCACCAATCCTTTCTTGCTCATTTCAATCCAAATAGCACGAATTTTGTGGGCAATGTTGCTTTTTACAACCGCACTTTTTCTGCTTGGCGAATGATTTCGGCGGCTGGTTTTCTTAAATCCTTTGGCTTCCATTTCCGCTTCCACTTTCATTAACTCCGCCACGCTCATTTCTTTGCATGATGTTTTCCCGGTAACGCGCTCAAGCATGGCGCGGTAGCTAAATTCATCCATTGCCAGTTTTTGCTTGGCGATATGAATTAGCTGGATCAGCTTTGGTTTTGTTTTATGCATTGTTTATTCCTTTTTAAAACACATTATTCAGCCCACTTAAACGTGGCTTAAATGGGCTGTAAATGGGCTTTATTTTGTTTTCTGAAGAATTTCGTCAATAACTGGATCATTCAAAAGAATTTTCTCAATAAAGCCAATCAACATACGACCGGTTTCATTGGGATTTTCGACTTTCGCACTAACATCCCATTCGTCCCCATCTTGGGTACAAAAATCTAATTTTATTTTGTGTTCGAAGCCACTTTTGACGTTATCGTCCATACCCTCAATCACAATCCAACCAGCCCTCACAATTTCAGGTAACTTAAACATCAAACAAGTCATAGCATCCTTAACATATAAAACTGGTGCTTGATGGTATGCTGTGTTGACATTAAAGGTTAAATCGTCATCACTGACGCGCACTTTAAGCTCAAACGTTACTGCATATTTTTTTTCTTCCATTTCATTCATCTCCCCAATCTTATTCTTAAACCTGGCAGCAAGTTTTGTACGTTGCCAACATAAACCGCCGCGTGTTTATTTTGCCCCTGGCGCAACGCGCGAAGCGCGTGTGTGAGCTGTTTTGCCGCTTGTTCTAATTGCTCGTCTAAGCGCATTTTTTCTTGCTCAGTCATCTTGCATATCTCCATTCACCTTTCGGCATTTTGTCTGTAATGTCAGCCTCTGCCCATTTTAAAAACTTGGTTATGCTGATTTTTGGATAGTGGCGTCCTCTTCTCACTGATGGGCTGTCATATTGCAAACCATCAACAAACCCCTCTTTATTGTCATAAATAAGCCCCATCCACAGTATTTGTCTATCCCCTAATAATGGTGGAAAACCGTGTTCTTTAGGACTTTTCGCGGAGTAAACATGCCCAACCCGTAAGTCATCTTTTGTTAGCTCAGTCATACTTCCTCCACTTCAACCACATCGTCAATTTCTGTAATAGTGTGCGGCAGTTTATTTACATCGCATACATTTAGGTCGCACATATCTAAAACTTGTTCGTTGCTTTCTGCTTCAACAACGGCTTCTACTAAACAGTAAAAACGTGCTATATATTTCGCCATGATTTCCTCCTAGAAAGGTTTTCTAATTACTCGGTCACAAAACGCGGCCCGGCGTTTGCACCATTCTTTATTTTTTTGGCCGCTCGCATTAAGTTCTGCGATAGCCCATTGTTCCTTGGCATCTTGTAAGTCGCCTTGGCGTTCACTTTTTGCCGCTTTTTCACTGTAATATTTGAAGCGGTTAAACTTGTGGATGTTTTCCATTTTTTGTTTCCTTTTATGGTTGGTTAAAACTTATTATGAACGCCCCTTAAATTAGGGTTTAAAGAGCGTTTAAATAGGCTTTATTCCTGGTCTAATAAGCCCACGATTAGGCTTAGAATTACCCCGATAATCAAATATGACACTGGGTTCAATGCCCAGGCCGGCATTATTTCGCCTCCTGTTCAAAAGGGGTGATCACAAAATCTTCCACACCGGTTTTAATTGTTACACCCGCCACCGTTGCGGCTAAGTCAGGCTCATTTAACATGGCCTCTTTGTTGATTTCTTCCTTGGTGCGAATAAAACGAACCAGGCCTAACGTGTGCAAACTTTCAATCACGCTCTCTGTGCCGCGAATACCGACTGACGGTTGGCGTTGTCGCCATTGCACTTTACCGGTATTGAAAGTGCCTGTTTTGGTTTTGCCGTTTAATGTCAATTCATCGCGGCGGCTTTCACACCAGGCTTGCACTGCATCTTGTTTTGGCGCGAGCTTTTCTTTGATTGCGTTCATCAATGGGGCGTATTCTTCGGTGATTGCGGCCAAGCGGTCGTTTTGTTCAATCGCTAGGCGTTCTAATTCGCGGTTTAAATCGCCGATCTCTTTAATTGCCACTTCCACTTCATCGCGCGTTTGATAACGCACTGCAAAGGTGTCGGTTTTAATTCGGGTTGGTTTTTTTGCCATTTTTTCCTCCTGGTTTTTAGTGTAAATAACTGCGCCAAATTACCTTGATGCCTTCGACCATCATTTGATATTCGGCAAAATGCACGCCATCGTTGCCTTGGATATACGCAAGCGCCTGGCCTGTTTTCTCTAATTTCTTCGTTAATGCGTTCGGCTCAATGCGCACGCGCGGTTTGATTTTGTCAAACTCAATGCTTAATACATGCAAGCCCATTTTGTTTAACTCAAACACGCATTTTTGGGTTTGCGATAAGTAACCTAGGGCGATTTTGTTGCAGCCACCAAACACTGGATGTGGTTTAGTTTGCTCGCGCAAGGTGTTGTTTTTTGTAATGCTTGTCATTAGTTCGCTCCTTTCATTTGTGCTTGGGCGGTTAAAATTAGGTCTAGTGTGATGACAGTGCCTTGTCCTTTCGCTGTCATGCCGGCTAGGCGTAAATATTGCGTTAAAGCGCGTAAGCCGCCCGCCTTGCCACCGATGTCATAAAGGACGGTCATTAAATCCTTGTCGGCTATATCAAGCCCCCAGGCTTGCGCGATGGCTTTAATATCGCCTTTTGTGCTAGCTTTAACGCCGCAGTTGTTACCAATTCGTGACCAAAGACGCGCGTATTCATGCGCCTGGTTCACGCCGCCTTGGATGCGGGTGTAAACTTTATCGTTACCAATTAATGCAAAGCCTACTTCGGCTTCTTCTTGGATAATTCGGATCTCTTCTAACGCGTCATAAGGAAGGTGGTCGCTTTCATCAATGATGACCAAGCCCTGTGTGCCTTTGAGCTTTAGTAATTAGGCGTGATAGGCGGTCTTTACGGCGTGGCGCATCGTTAATGCCTAACTCAAGGGCTAACTCATATAAAATACTGCTTAATGTTGCGCGCGCCGGGCTTGCGGTAATCATCCACACGTTTTGGTTGGCTTTTTTGTATTCTTGGCATGCTTTTGTTTTACCCACACCGCTTGCGCCGTAAACGGTCACCATGGTTGGCAAAATCTTGGCCATATCTAACGCTGAAAAAACTTTCTTGGCGGTCGGAATTTCGATAAAGTGCGGTGCTTCTACAAACACTTTTTCTTTTTTCTCGCGGGTTGAAAGCCAGTTTTTTAATGCAACTTCTACGTTTTCCACGTTCCCGGTATAAGTGCCTTTTAAATATGCACTCAAAGCCCCGGCTGAAATCCCAGCTTGCGCGGCAATTTCGCGCTGCGTGTGGACTTGGTTGTCTAAAAGTTGTTTGATTTGTTCAATTAAAGTCATGTTTAACGCTCCTTAAATGCGGCTTAAAGCCCTTTTTCTTCTTTCAGCATGGCTAATCCTTTACGCCAGCCTTGTTCAAAATCGTTGGTATCTTCATCGTCATCTAATACCGCTTCGTGTTTACGCACTGCGTTACCTTCTTGTCGGAATAGCTCGATGATTTTCGGTTCTAGCGGTTCTTCTTCCTCGAATTGAGGCTGATAACGCGCTGCTTCTTGTGCATTCATAGTGAGTGTGGCTTTCGCTTGGGCTTTCACCGCTTTCACCATTTGTTTGCGTGCTTTATCGTGTTCGCGGCCTTTCGCTTTATCGCCAAATGCCACCGCATCTGTACATTTCGCCTCGGCTAAGAACACACCATCCAAACCGTAAACCCACACTTTGTTGTGCAAGTCTTGCGGGTCGAATTTCACCACCACCTTGCGGTGCGCTGTGGCAATTAGCTCGCTCGCTAAATAGCGGTTTTTGCGATTATTGACCTTGCCACCAGCTTCTAACTCAAATGTGCCGTCTTTTCTCAATGTAACGGCTTCGCTCATCAACATTAAAAACCGCATTTGTTCTGCGCTTGCCTTGCGAATTTGCGCCTTGGCGTAATCGCGTTCAAACACTTGGCTGAAACTGTAAATGCCTTGGCATATTTCGGTTTGTCTGCCTTCGCGTTCATTGAAAGTGCGGATGCCATCTTCTATGGCTAAAATAAATGTGTCGTAATCTACGCCGTCTTTCCCGCCGTTATAGTTGTCAGGCTTACTGTAAACATTTTCCCCGGCGTAAAAGCCCGCCAGGCTTGGGTGTTTATCAACTAACTCGCCTAAACCACCGTGTGAAAACGCACGTTCGATTGGTTTTGCTTGCCCGTGACCTTTGCCAAATTGCACCGATGTCCACAACAATTCGATGCCAAGCATTGGGATAATCCCGGTCACATCATCTTCTTTTACTTTGAAGCGGTAGCGGTTCTTAACGCCCCCTGTCATCCATTTGTTTGCCGCTGCGCGGGTGTTATCAATGGTGCATTTTTTCGGGATGCCGTATTTCCAAATCAGATCCATCAAACTTAATCGGATGGTGTCGCTGTTTTCGCTTAAATCTACGCGGTAGGCGAGAATTTTGCGGGTGCGAATGTCTTGCCAAATCCAGGTTTTAGGGCGGACAATTTCGCCGTTATGCCAACGCACAAATACGTTGTGTTGATAACCGTCGCCGTTAATCCATTCAAGGGCTTCAATTTCGGCCACTGTGCGGCGCATTGATGGGTAATATTGCATGACTGCATGGTCACCTTCGCGTAATTGCACTTGCACTAATTTCGGCACTTCTCGCGCGATTTTGCGCTTAATGCTGCTCGCTGATGGGATAGACCAGCCGTTTTCTCGTGCGGCGCGTTTTAAACGCTCGTAACAGCTGCCAAATTGCGGGCATTCAGGTCTAAAATAGTCGGCCTTAAATGCCTCCCAGGCTTCTTCTGTGAAGTCTGCTTCTTTGCCAGCTTTTTTGTTGCTGTGTTTATCCAACAATAAAGGAAGCCAATCCGGACGTTCAAAAGACCGTACTTTGTAATACCAACGTTTGAGCGACCCTTTCGCGATTTCATACTCGGTAGAAACCGCATCAAGCGCCATCATTAATGCCACGTTGTTTTTCACTAAATCGTCTAGCTTGTGCAGTGGGGCGAGTTTCGCTTTTGCTTCTTCCTTTTGTTTATCGGTCGCTTTTTTTCGTACGGCTTCCAAATAACTTCCGGTAGGTAGTTGAGTTCTTTTTTAGCTTTTGGCGCTTCTGCCATAACTGGAGTCGCGTTTTGCTTTAATAAGATCTCGGCTTGGGTATCTTCAGGTAAGGAACTGAATTTATACTCAAATGTTTTTCCTTTTACGCCCTCTCTTTGACGTTTAACCCAATTCTCGCGGTCGGCTTTTTTGGTTATGCCACGATCTGATTTTGGTAGAGTTTCAAGCCCTAAAAGCTCTTGAACTGTTAGCCACTTTTTCCATAACCAGCTCCTTTTTTATAAGTAACGTTCAGGCCATATTTCTTGCACTGGAACGTTGATACAATCAGAGATGATTTTTTCCCCTTTCGGGTATTTACGGTCTAATGCATTTGCTAGTGTTCTTGGGTGTAACCCGGCGTCCACTGATAACTGTGTCAGCGTTGTTCCTTGTTTACGAATCGCTGCAATAATGTCGGCGCGATGCATATTTTTTTTACTCTTTTTCATTATGTGCTATCCTTATTACGATGATTTATGTAAGTGAGTAACTTGAAAGGAACTATACAACTATTTTTGTAAGGAACTCAATAGTTCGTTTCAAGAATTTTTAACTATTTTTTATAGTGCTTTAAAAATCAAATAGTTAAATACTTGCTTTTAGAAACGAACTGAGTTCCTTACTAAAATTCTTATGAAGAACTTGAAAGAGTGGTTTTCTATAAAGGAATTGATGGATGAAAACTTAATAGGGCTCCCGGCCTCGGACAAAGGAATTGTTAAAAAAGCTGACCGCGAGAATTGGGTTAAGCGTCAAAGAGAGGGCGTAAAAGGAAAAACATTTGAGTACCATTACTCATCCTTTCCCATTGAAATACAAAAACAACTTGGCTTTTCAATGCCTAAAGAGTGGTTCTCAGCAAATGAACTAAAAGACTTCGCCGGCATGCCTAATTCACCTCAAGGGGTAAATAAACGCGCAAGAACGCAACATTGGGAAAAAAGAGAAAGGGACGGCGTGCAAGGCGGGGCGCTTGAATACCACGTGTCATCGCTTCCACCATCTGTGCAAAAAGATCTTGGCTTTTATCCCACTGAAACGCTCGTCCCGGATATTACAGAAACAGTAGGGCGTTATGTGAAAGAGGCGATAAGTAAGGCTACTGAGCTTGTTAGCGTGCCTTTTTATAAGACGTTCGCTTCTGCCGGCTTTGGGGCGTTTAATGACGACGTGTATGAACCGGATGATTTTGTGGGGCTAAGCGCGCGCTGGTTGCAGCAACGCGGCCTTCAAAAGAATAAGCTGGCATTTATTCTAACCTCCGGCGATAGCATGACCCCAACTATCCACCACGGCGATATGTTATTAATCAACCGTGCCGTAACCACGCCGCGTGATGGGCAGATATATGTTATCCGTTCGGGCGATCAGCTTTGGGTTAAACGCGTCCAGGGTATTCCTGGCGGCATTCGCTTGATTAGCGATAACAAAGAAATCTACGCCCCGATAGAGCTGATGTTTGAAGATAATTTAAACTTTGAAGTGTTAGGCCAGGTTGTTTTTATCGGCCACGACTTAATTTAAAGATTTAAACCTAAATTTAAAGCCATTTAAACCGCGTTTAATGTTTCCCATTTTTAGCGGTTAAACTGCCAATATTTAGAAAAAAATTTTTCTCATTTCATTATTTCTATTTTTTTAACTAATAAAAAAGGGGCTGGCACACCGCCAAGCCCCGTTTTATCTATATTCATCCCACTTATTCCCGAAAAATTCCCGCCCAATCCCTATTTGTTTTTTTATGTTTCTCATATTTAGTGGCTGGATACAATGATTA
>BNJS01002070.1_pt1 | contig 60992 bp, 76 predicted proteins | sample 8540461 | NCBI WGS metagenome assembly BNJS01 (sample SAMD00202454, study PRJDB9452) | human saliva metagenome | isolation source: human saliva | place: Japan
TGGTTACGTATTGCTTTTTCACCTTTAAAAGGGCGTAGATATCTTTTCACCTTTTCACCCTTTCACCCTCTCTCACCCTTTCACCTTACGAGGCTACTTCACCTCAATCAGTTCCACATCAAAACACCAGCGTGCGGCGAAAGGAGGGATGGATGCACCGTGCTCCGGGCGTTCGCCATAACCCAATTGATAAGGGATAAAGAACGATACTTGGCACCCTTTCATCAGTTGCAGACCCTCAGTCCAACCTGGCGATAACGCCGTTAAGAAAGTGGCAGGTCTCGCCACGCTGAATAGAGCCGTCGAACATCGTCCATCAATCAGCATACCGTAATGGCACAATCACCTTGCCGGTAGCCTTGCTACCGTTTCCTTCTCGGCACTGACAGGCTGTAAGCCGCTGGGCAGCGTGGTAACGCCTTCCTTAGCGTTCTCGCTGAGGTGGCTCGCCCCTCGCTCTTGGCTCCTTTGTACTCTCGGCAGCCTCGGCGCGTTGCCTTCCTCTTGTTTTGGAAGAAATCTGCACAATTTGCTGTGCCTTCTGTCATGCGGAACTGCCAGTCTTTGCCGTCAATCATGTCCTTTTTACTGCTTGTGCGAAGTCGCAGCGTTCTGCCGTTCGCACCCATTTGCGACAATTGGCGGCCAATACCTAGCCTCAAAGAGCATAATCTGCTTTATCCATAAAATATTGTCTTTTATCTCTTTATTTTAGTACAATGGGCACAAAGTTACGATTATTTATCCTATTCGATACGCATATTTGCACACTCAAATTTGAGTTGACAAGCCCACCGCCTGCTTTGTTTTCAGATTATGTCTGATAGAACATCGCCCACAGAGCAATGGCTTGGCGCGCGCGCAAAACCGTGGCAACGCAATGCCGGCAAACCATCGCCCTTGCGAGTGCAAGTTGTACAGGGATGTTTAACACCTTTAAAACGAAAACGTCGCGAGTACGTAAAACAAACACGTAGTCTTAGGCGCGCGCGGTATGTCTGCCGAAAGCGCCGCAGCACGACGTTCAGGCACCGACGGACTGTGGGAAACTGTCCGGGTTGTGCGTAGGTGGCATCGCACGAAGGATGGCCTCGCCGACCCTAATTTGCGAACCAATTTACAACGAAAGGCGGCAACAGCGTGTCGCCGCGCAGCCCAACAAGGCGGGACATCAGCTTATTGCCGAACTGACGTGATGCTGGCGAGTAACCGCTGGTCACGCAAAACGGTAGACGACTTGCACGGAATCGCGCAGGTCTCGTCGCATCGCCATCCACTTCTACATGGCGAACTGCTCAAAGTCTGCCTCGGCCGACCCAAACAACCTGCGTTACATCCAAGCGCACGCCAACGCCCGACAACGCCATCGTTACGCCGCCTGACGAAAAAGGCGGCTGACGGCTCTCGACCTGTCCTTTCATCGTGTTCTTTTGGCGAGAGTCGAGTGCCACTCATCGACTTGGCGGCACGCACCGGGCAAGCGCGTTGACGTGCTGATTTATCATCGAACATCACTCAACGTCTCACTCCTGCAGCCGCCTTTTGGCCTGCGCCCGCCCGCAACGCCCATCTTATCTTATCGACTCCCTGAACCTGTAGAAACTACCACCCACAACCCACATTGCAGGTTAAGTCAACTGCGCGGCAATCGCAAGGAAATGCAAGAGCTGATTGCAGAAAAATATAAGGCACCATCTCAAACAGATTGTTAGGCAGGCTTTCTAGAAATTCACCTGCGGAGAATTTCTAGAACACGCCTTAACAACACACACACCACAGCCCCTCACACTTTGAGGAAAGGAGTTGAGGATAAGGCGTTTAGCACTAAACGCAAGTTCCACAATCTGCCTAAAAACAAAAAGCTTTTACTTTTCGCGTTAAGCCAATTGTTGTAACTTAGGACAAATTAATTCATCTTATAAAGAAAGGAAATAGGTTCAGAAAAGTACTGGTTTATCGCGCCTGGCAACTTGCCGCTGCGTTCATGGTATTGATTGCAGGTTTGTCGTTTGTGTCTTGCGCTAGCGACAGCGGCGAAGACGAAAGAAGGCCCAATTGTTGGCATATGGCAGTCGCAAGCTGCAGCAAAGGTACCACTACATGCGTTTACTGAGTATAAGCAATACTTCTTTACCAACGACATCAACAAAAGGCAGCACCACTGAGGAGGGAGGTTACACATTCTCCAACAATACACTGACACGCAACCCAAAGGGTAAAGCACCGAGGACGTACAATTGCACATTTGAGGGAGATCGCCTTTCTCACCTCGCTTCTGGCGAAGGAGGTGAACTGCACCACATTACACGCTACCCACCAGAGCGTTAAGCGTGTTAAACGCTAACACCACTCTTCTGCAGCAACAGCCGCCGCAGTGCACTCACATCAGTACGTAGTGCGGCGGTCGCTGGTTTTCTAAGCACCCGCCAGTACCGCTAAACAGCCAGACTTACCCCACCGGCCTCACTCACCGGGCCTCACTCCCCCAACCCTCTCCAAGGGAGAGGGAGTATGCTCTATGATTTTAACGCTCGCTGGCGACCGATCACTCAGCCTGTTAACTTGTGAGCCCATCAACTGACGAACTTGTCCACTGCCCACTCTGCCCACTTGTCCACTTAAAATCATCAACTCAAAAACTCAAAAACGCATCAACTCACGCGTCAGCTCAAAAACTCACTAACTCACAAACTCATCAACTCAAAAACTCAAAAACTCATCCAACTCATCAACTCAAAAACCTAGAAACTCAAACTCATCAACTTAAAAACTCAAAAACTGAAGTCGTCTTGACTTTTTAATGTTTCTATCCATTAAGAGAGCGTTTGTTCTCTCTGTGATGCCAACACAAGATAAACACCTTTCTCAAAACACGAAGTGCAGAACAAATCAAAACCACCGCCTTATAACTCTACCGAAAGACCAACAATTCCCGAACACGTCAACTTGCAAACTGGAAAAACTCACAAACTCATCTGCTCAAAAATCTTAAATCATTATATTTTATGCACACTCTAATTTTTCGCCCGTTCTAGCGAAAATATAGGGCATAAATGTAGGTAAATCGCCTATTTCTAGCCTTTTCACGCCTTACAACATATGTTTCAATTTTAAGAAAACTATCTGCATTTTGCACCATTTTGCCTTTCTATTTGCGTGCCAACCCATTGTTTTTACAGCCCCAAAAACCCACTTTTTAGACCCTGCAACCACTTTTGATGACCATTTGTCTCCTGCCATGTGTTCATGGTTCTTAAAAGGCTTTTGTTTATACAATTGCAGTGGATGTTTATGCTTTTGGTCTTGCGTTTAGCTGCATTTTTGCATCCGTGTTTGCACTCATTTCACCTTGCGTTTTGGCACCAAAAACGCACGCGTTTAGCACCAAAATGCACTGCGTTTGCGCGGCATATTGCAATTCACATATTTTGCTATAAATAGCCCAAAAAGTTGGTGCAAAAGGCGACTTCTTTTAAATAAATATTCATTTCGCTGCATTCACGTACTAACCTCTTTTTGCATCAAAACAAACCTTCGCGAGAATCGATTTTTGCAGCCAAGTGAGCGATTGGCGGATAAAAAGGCACTCATAATGTTAAATTTTATTACTCAAAAACCATGTAAAAGAATTATGCCGTAAACACGCGCGAGTGGGCAACGACACAGAAAACATGTAGGGTTTGCAACGGCCAGCGCGAGCGGTTGTGGGGATGTTGCTCACCACCAACCAAGGCGACATCATGGAAAAGCAGAAGTAATCTGCCTCTGACAGCCAGGCTTTCAACTTGTAGGAGAACATATGGAACAATCTTCCGCCAAATCGCATTCTGAAACACAAACACGGTTTTGCCACAGACAATTTGGGGCAATATTTCAGGTTTTTATCGTATCCTCGTCTCAGTACTTTGTGCATGAGCAGAATGTTTATCTTGGTTTTACCACACACATAAACTCCACCCAATTTATAGAACCATTAAAAGTCAAGACAACTTCACTCAAAAACTCAAAAACTCATCAACACACAAACACACCAACTTATACCCTCACCACCTCCAAACTCAACTAAAAATCGTATCTTTGCAAAACAAACAACCTAACAACAATCCTTCGACAGCATGAAGATATTCTTTTGGCGGCACTGACTGCCCTCAGCTTGCAGGCACAAAGCTCCAAACAGCAACGCAAAGCAAGCCTAAACGTTCTGCAACAAGGGCCAATGTAAGAGGCATCGCCAAACAAACAGTGCCCGCTAGCCGCATCGCAACCCAGCCTACGTTCACCGAATGGCACGACTTGCAGGTGAACACTCTTAACCGTCATGCCCATGCATACCAACTTCTTCCCCTTTAAAAACTACGAGGAGGCGAAGATGGGCGACCCAAAACGCTCGGAAAAACTACGTGTCGTTGCACTGGCGATTGAAATTTAATTGGGTGGAAAATGCCGACCAACGCCCCACCCGCTTTTACGAAACCGACTTTAACGACACGGCGTTGGGAACCATGCCCGTGCCTGGCAACTGGGAATTGCACAGCTATGGCGACCCCGTTTACCTCAACGTGGGCTTTGCATGGCGTGGACATTTCAGGACAACCCGCCACAAGTGCGCGTGAAAGACAACCACGTGGGAAGCTATCGCCGCACCATCACGCTGCCCGCCACATGGAAAGGCAAAACAAGTTATCGCTCATTTCGGCTCGGTAACGTCTAACATCTACCTTTGGGTTAACGGCCGTTTCGTAGGTTATTCAGAAGACAGCAAGGTTGCACCAGAGTTCGACCTTACTCCTTACTTAAAGGAAAGGAGACACCCTCATCGCCTTCCAATGTTTCCGTTGGTGCGACGGCTCGTACTGCGAAGACCAAGACTTCTGGCGACTTTCGGGCTTGGCACGAGATACATATCTCTATGCGCGCGATAAGAAAACATACCTGGAAGACCTCCGTATAACGCCCGACTTAACCGACAATTACACCAATGGCACACTAACCATCGACGCGAAGACACAAAAATGGCGACCTGCATTAATTCATCAATTGCTGGATGCCGAAGGCAATCTCGTAACCAGCACCCACGCAACGGGCGGTAAAACGCAACTGAAAGTGCCCAATGTGCACAAGTGGACTGCCGAAACACCTTATCTATATACGCTGAGAACAATCGTTGTAGACTCGCGCGTAAAGAAAGGACAACAGCCTAAGAAGGCAGACGAGAACGCATACGTGGCCGTAACCAACCAAAAGGTGGGTTTCAGAAAGGTTGAGATACGCAACGCGCAGCTGTTGGTTAACGGTCAGCCCGTGCTTATCAAGGGAGCCGACCGCCACGAGATAGACCCCGACGGCGGATACGTGGTGAGCCGCGAACGCATGGTGCAAGACATCCGCATAATGAAACAACTCAACATCAATGCCGTGCGCACGAGCCATTATCCCAACGACCCCATGTGGTACGACTTGTGCGACGAGTACGGCATTTACGTTGCCTGAGGCAAACCAAGAGTCGCATGGCTTTCAATATGGCGACGACGCCCCCTCTAAAAAGCCCATGTTTGCCTTGCAGATATTGCAACGCAACCAAAACAACGTGCAAACCTACTTCAACCACCCATCCATCATCACGTGGAGTCTGGGCAACGAAACGGCCGATGGGCCAAACTTCGCCGCCGCATACAAGTGGATTAAGGGCTACGACCCAAGCAGACCCGTGCAATGGGAAACGCGGTGGCGTAGACGGTCCCAGCACCGACATCGCCTGTCCCATGTATCGCACACACCAATGGTGCGAAGATTACGCGCGCGACGACAGCAAAACGCGCCCGCTGATACAATGCGAGTACAACCATACGATGGGCAATAGCTCTGGCGGATTTAAGGAATACTGGGACTTGGTGCGCAAATATCCCAAGTTCCAAGGCGGATTTATCTGGGACTTTGTCGACCAAGGCCTTCGCGCAAAGGATAAAAACGGCGTGGAGATATATAAATATGGTGGCGACTATAACGACTACGACCCATCCGACAACAACTTTAACTGCAACGGAATTATCAGTCCCGACCGCGTGCCTAACCCCCATGCCTACGAAATTGCTTACTGGCACCAGAACATTTGGCCCGAACCCGTTGACCTGAAAGCAGGAAAGATAAGCTGTATAACGAAAATTTCTTCCGCAACTTGGATAACTACAAGCTGGTTTGGACGGTGCTTAAAAATGGTAAGGCCGTGCAAACGGGCGAGGTGGAGCAGCTAAATGTGCAACCACAACAGCGTTGCGAGATTGCCCTGCCCATCAAAACGGATAGCCTTTGTCCCCATGCAGAACTGATGCTGAACGTAGACTTCGTGCTGAAAACGGCCGAACTGCTGCTCGATGCTGGCACACGCGTGGCCTACAACCAATTTGAAATACAACAAGGGGCTTGTTTCCGTAAGGTGCCAAAGGCACCTGCGGTAGACAAAGACACGCGCCTAAAGCCTTCGCAATAAGTCGGGCGAGAGCCAGTTGTGGTATCTAACAATCATTTCACCGTGGCATTCAACCGCGTTTCGGGTCTTCTTGCCACCTACAACGTGGACGGAAAGTCCATTCTAGGCCAAGGCGGAACGCTCAAACCCAACTTCTGGCGCGCCGTTACTGATAATGACATGGGTGCAGGTGTGCAAAAGCACAATCGCATTTGGCGCGAACCCAAGCTGCAACTGGTGGCTTTCAATGCCGCACTGATAAGAAAAACAACAAGGCGGATGTGCATGTAGAGTATGATATGCCCGAAGTGGGCGCGCAACTTACGCTTACTTACAGCGTTATGGGCGATGGTTCTATGCGCGTTACCCAGCAGATGACACCCAAAACAGCCGACGAACGGCCGTTCCTTCTTCGTTATGGCATGGTGATGCAGTTGCCTTTCACGACATGCAGGTGAGCGAGTTTTTACGGCCGCGGCCCTATCTGAGAACTACGCCGACCGCAAGCTTTCGCAAAACGTCGGCATCTACAAACAAACGGCCGACGAGCAATTTTATCCCCTATATCTGTCCGCAAGAAACGGGCACCAAGAGCGACATACGCTGGTGGAAACAAACAAACGACAATGGTTTTTGGCTTCCGTATCGTGTCGCCAGAGTTGTTCTCGGCTCAGTGCTTTTGCACTATTCCATCGCCGATTTAGACGAAGGGTTGAGAGAGCGCAACGCTATTCGCCACAAGTTCCAAAGTCGAAAATACACCGAGCTTTGCATAGATTTGGGTCAAACGGGCGTGGGTGGCGTCAACAGTTGGAGCAAAGAGGCCATTGCCCTGCCGCCTTATCGCCTGCCTTACAAGCAATATACGTTTACGTTTACGCTTGTTCCGCAGAAGTAACCGCACAGCGAAGGGGCTGAAAGCTGGGCTTGGGCTGATGGTTATGGCCCATCTAGGATGCCTAGAAAGCAAAGAGACTGCCCAAAAGTTATTATCTCCTAGTTATCCTAATCATCCTAGAACACCCAGGGATGCCTAGGATAACCAGAATAACTAAGATACCTAGGATGCCTAGAACACCCAGGAAAAGAAGATAACCAGGATAACCAGAACAACTAGGACACTGAGGATGCCTAGAGCACTCTAGAATAACTAGAACGCCTAGGAACAACTAGAAAACGCAAACCCCTAATAAAAGACGAGGGTGTGCCAACCCTGTCACCCTCATATATATAGTGGAAAGCAACCCTTTGGCGACTTCTACCCTTCGCAAGGCGGCGCTTGCATCATGCGTTTTCGTCGCTCGTTGCCGCTTTTGACTGACAGCCCTCGCCTCGTTCCGTTTCCGGTAAGCCCATACCTTCGCGGAGTTTAATCGGGGGCGGCGTAGGCTTTGTATTATCTGCGGTATCTAATTCATTATCTTATTCCGATGTTGCAAAAGTTACGCTTTATTTTACTTTAAAGCAAAGAGGATTTTGATATGACGTTTTGATGAAAATAGTAAGCGCGCTGGGTTGGTTTACTACGCTATGAAAACGAAGAGTTTTAACCGACATCCGCCAGCTACAGCCGCTCGCAGCCGCAAAGGCGACCTGCAAACGCCTAAAAACACGCCCCTGCTAAGCCAAAACACGCTCTAATCATCCACACAGGCCAACCCCACTTCGCACTCCAACCGCAGCCCACCTCAAACCATACGTTATATATTATGCGTTAAAACGCTAAACAACTAAAACCTACGCAAATGGCTGCAAATATGCAAACAGACAGCAACCACCAACAACCAATATTGCGAAACAACAATGCACGCCCGCCCTTCAAGCGATAAAATTTTGCTAATTAAATATGAAAAATATGCGGAAGTTGGTAAAAATAGCTTATCTTTTGCTGCCAAATAAACACCACCTCTTTCGAGGTCTTTACCATTAACAAAAACAACAAACTATCCTATGCGTTTTAGAAATTTGCTCGCGCTTGCTCTTCTCGCCCTTGGTGGCACCATTCAGGCGCAATCGCAGATGCCCCCGATTCCGCGCGACCCTGCTGTCCGCATCGGCAAACTCGACAATGGGCTTACCTATTACATTCGTTACAACAACTGGCCAGAAAAGAGAGCCAACTTCTACATCGCCCAAAAGGTGGGTTCGCTGCAAGAAGAAGAAAGCCAACGCGGTCTTGCTCACTTTCTCGAACACATGTGTTTTCAACGGACAGAGCACTTTCCCCGGCGATGCTTTTGCTACGCTGACTTTCGCGAAAGCTTTGGGCGTGAAATTCGAGCCGACCTCAATGCCTACACGCCTATCGACGACGAAACGGTTTACAACATCGACACCACGTGCCCACCACGCGCCAGCGCGCTAGACCTCGTGCCTACTTATCCTTCGCGACTGGGCTGGTAGCCTTGCACTCGGACCCCCAAAGAGATTGACCAAGAGCGCGGAGTGATACACGAAGAGTGGCGTTTGCGCACAAGTGCCAGCAGCCGAATGTTCGAACGCAACCACCATCAAAGCGCTCATCGGGCTCGAAATACGAGCTTGCGCTACCCCATCGGACTGATGAGCGTGGTAGACAACTTTAAATATAAGGAGCGCGACTACTACGAAAAAGTGGTATCACCCCCTCAAACCAGCATCATCGTTGTGGGCGACGTGGACGTAGACCACGTTGAGGCCGAGATTAAAAAGCTTTTCGGTCCTATGAAGAACCCCGCAAACCCCGCGCCCGTAGTAACCGAGAATGTTCCCGACAACAATACGCCCATCGTTATCATCGACAAAGACAAGGAACAAACCAGCTCTGTTGTGCAAATGATGATGAAACGCGAGGCGACACCTGACTCGGTGAAGGGCAGGCAAGTAGACCATGATGGTGTACGAATACGTAAAAGGCGTGGGTATCGGACTGCTTAACGACCGCCTGGCAGAGGCCGCCCTCAAGCCCGATTGCCCCTTCGTAGGCGCCAGTGCAAGCGTAGAAAACTACATCTTTGCAAAAACCAAGGAGGCCTTCTCTATCGCCGTGTCGCCCAAAACCACAGAGCTAACGGCCGATGCACTGCGCGCAGCCTACACCGAGGCCTTGCGCGCCGCACAATTTGGCTTTACCAAAACCGAGTACGACCGCTCAAAATCGTCTACACTCAGTTCGCTCGACCGCATGTATAGCAACCGCGAGAAGCGTTTTACCTCGCAATCCGCCAACAGCTACAAAGAAAATTTCTTGGATAACGAACCCATTCCGCCCATCGAATACTACTACGAAACGATGAAACAGGTGGTACCCAACATCCCATTGGAGTTTGTTAACCAAGTGTTTGCTGACCTTGTGTCGAAGACCGACACCAACTTGGTCATCGTTAGCTTCAACCCAGAGAAGGAAGGACTGACCTATCCCACCGAATCGGGCCTCATCGCCGCCGTTGACCAAGCACGCACCGCCAAACTAACGCCCTATGTAGACAACGTGAAGAACGAGGCCGCTCATCACCAAATTGCCCAAACCCGCAAGGTTGTCAGCCAAAAACGCAGTCCCCAAGTTCGGCTATACCGAGATGAAAACTCTAACGGCGTAACCGTATTGTTGAAGAAAACCGACTATAAGAAAGACGAAGTGCGCCTTTCTGGTAGCGGCGGGCGGGCAGTCTCAAGCTATGGCGCGGCCGACTTTGCTAACCTCAAAGTCTTCAACAGCGCCATCGAAGTAAGCGGATTGGCCAACTTCCGAACACCGAACTGGGCCAGTCTCGCCGGAAAAAGAACTCGACTGGCAAGCGATTTTCGATGAGCGAAAAGCGCATGCGCTGGTGTCAGCTCTACGCCCTGGGACATTGAAACGATGTTCCAGCTAGCTTTACCTGAACTTCACCAAGATTAATAAAGACCAAGAGGCCTTCAACAACTTGATGGAAAGCCTCAAAGTGAGCCTGCAAAACCGCGCCATATCGCCCGACCAAGCTTTCAGCGACTCGCTCAGCGCAACCATCTACGGACACAATCCACGTGTGAAGCCCTCGGAATTGCGTCGACCCTTCCCGTTAACTACGACCGAATATTGCACATGGCTGCCAACGCACGGCCAACGCCAACGGTTGGCGTTTCATCATCATAGGCAATTACGACGAGGCAACCATTCGTCCGCTCATCGAACGCTATCTAGGTTCGCTGCCTTCTAAGGGTGCCAACCCCAACAGCAAGAAGGTAACCTTCTTCAAAAGGGCGTAACCAACAACGATTTTACACGTAAGATGGAAACACCGAAGGCCGATGCCAACATGGTTTGGTTTTAGCGAAGACATCCCCCTACACCACAGAGAATGCCATCAAAAGCCAGCATCGCCGCCAAATTCTCAGCATGGTTTTGGCATCAAGAAGATACGCGAGGATGCCGAGTGCAGCCTACACTTGCGGCGCATCTGGTTCGGCTAGCATCGACGACAAGGATCACAATGTAACCCTCTTTGCTTACTGTCCCATGAAACCAGAGAAGGCCGACCTGGCTCTGCAAATCATGCGCGACGAGGTTACCAACCTTTCTAAGCAGTGCGGGACCCCTCGATGCTGGCCAAAGTGAAAGAGTATATGGTGAAGGAAGCCGACAACGAGGCGAAGACTAATGGCTATTGGGCCGGCTATCAGCACGTGGTATCGCTACGGCACTCGACTTGCATACCGATTACAAAGCACTTGTGGCTAAGCAAACGCCTGAGACATTAGTGACTTCGTTAAAGAAATTCTGAAAAGCAGGCAACCGCATTCAGGTTACGATGATGCCAGCAGAAGAAAAGCAGTAAATACATCATGCGTTTGGTGGAAAGGCCGACACACAGGCCCGCTGTTCCACCATCCATCCTAACAAACAACAGGTAGGGACGGGTCTGACAACAAGACCTTCCCTACCTGTTTTTGTGTTTATACAAGATAAAAGGCTGGCGAGCATCGGGTTTAGTTGGCTAGCGGGATAGCCTATCTAGGCCTGCTAGTTATTCTAGAGTTTCTAGTTATTCTAGGTTTCCTAGGGGTTCTAGACCTTCTAGGTTTCCTAGCAAAACTAAAAAAAACTTTTCATCAGCAGGCGCAGCCATCCTTTCACCCTTAAAGGGCGCAGCCATTTTTTCACCTTTTCACCCCTTTCACCTTTTCACCCTTTCACCTTTTCCCTCTCCATAAATCAACGCCATATAGGTATTGCTCATCTCGTTATTAATCCCTAACTTGCAAATTGCATAGTATCGTTTGCATACCAGGATAAGAAAAAGACAAAAGATATGAAGCTTTCCCACACGAATTCTATGGGGAGGACACGTGTTGTGGTTTTGTTCATGGCTTTTGCGTGTCCTTTTAACCAGTTGGCGCACGCCCAAACCACAGACGAGAACATCTCATTGACCATTACCGACCGCGAAGGGCACGCCTTACCCTACGCCACTGTTATCGTAGAGAGTGCCGGCCTTACCTATACCGCCGATGCGCAAGGCCGAATTCGACTTAAACCAACACTCTTTACCACCAAAGGAACGCGCCTAACGGTGTCGTATCTGGGCAAAGCCACGCGCCAGTTAACCATCACGCACGATGCCGTGGCGAAAGAAAAGAAGATAAACATCGCACTAGACGACAACAACCTTTACCTGAAAGACGTGCAGGTGAACGCCACACGCGCACCCCGACACAGCAATTCGTCGATGCTCATTCAGCGAAACACCATCGACAACATACAAGCTTACAGTCTGGCCGATATTGTTCAGGCACTGCCAGGCAAGGCCATTCTCAACACCGACATGCACAACGCCAGTTTCTTAACCTTGCGTTCGGCCCTGCAAGGCGACCTGCAAAACCCGCTCGATGCCTATTCGCGCAACAAACTTAACGACTATGTGCGCAACGCCGCCTTTGGCATTGCCTACGTGGTAGACGGTACGCCCCTCTCGAACAACACCAATATGCAGCTAGACAGCTACGGAAAGTGGGGCGGCATCAAAGATGTTCGACCGCCGTTTTAACACCGATAACAACGAGAATGTGGGCAGCGGAAACGACTTGCGCCTTATTCCCGCCTCGTCCATTGAAAGCGTTGAGGTGATTTCGGGCGTGGCTCCTGCCAAGTATGGCGACCTAAGTAACGGTGCCGTTATCATCAATCGCCGCGCCGGACTTACGCCTTTCTACGGTAGCGTGAAAGGTGCAATACGACATTTTCAACGCCTCGCTGGGCAAAGGTTTCGCCCTTGGCGAGCGTTGGGGTATGCTCAACCTCAACGTTGACTATCTGCACAGCACCCGCGACAGGCGCGACAAGCTGAAAACAAACGCCAACATCGCCCTCAACGCCACGTGGACACACACCATTAGTAGGAGCATTGGCATGGGAAAAACACCCTCGCGGCCGATTTCTCTAAAAACGTTGACGGACTGAAAAGCGACCCCGACGCAACGCTTAATCGCACCCGAACCGACCAGCAGAACCTGCGTTTGGCCCTGCGCGGTGCGCTTTCGCCCCAACAAAATGCGCTTATCGACGGCATCGACTATAACTTTTCGCTCTCTCTGTCGCACCAATACGACATGCACGAAGAGTTTATCGCCAACAACAGACTGAACCTTATCACCGATGCTTACACCAACGGACTGCACGAAACCGACGTTGCCCCACCCTATTACACAGCCCTTTTGGAGATAGACGGCAAGCCCTTGGCCCTCTCGGCCAACGTGGAAGCACGCCGAACACTAAAATGGAGTCGCGCAACACACACGCTTAGTCTGGGTGTTCTTGCACGACACGAGGCCAATCATGGGCGTGGAAAGATTTTCAACGCAGAGACTCCGTTCTACGATGGCGGACAAGGCGGGCGCGGCGACCGCTCTTATCAGTACCGAAACCGCATCAAGCTGAACCAATACGGCTTGTATGTGCAAGACAAGTTGGTGCTGCCCACGGCTCACGGCACGCTAAACGCAACGGCAGGTCTGCGCCTTGAATACCAAAACCAACGTTTCGCAGCCTCTCCACGCATCAATATGATGTGGGCGTTGGACAATGGATTGAGCTTCAACGCAGCCTATGGCATCAGTTATAAGATACCTGCCACGGCTTTTCTATATCCCGAAAACGTGTACTTCGACCGCCTTGTGTATAGCAATTACAGCAACAACGCCAACGAGCGGCTCTTTATGTACAAAACCAAAGTGGTTAATCCCACCAATCCCAACTTGCTTTCGCCCTACACACACAGCTTTGAAGTGGGCACAGCCTATGCCAATGCCAACTTCAACACCTCGCTAACGGGTTATCTCAAGATAGACTTGCGCGGCATTAGTTCAGAGGCTGTGCTCGATACGATGTGGGTTCAGCGTTACGAAACCGTGTCGCAACCGCCCAACCAACGGCCCATTTATGCGCCAAAGGGCGACCCCCGAACTCATCATCGACTATTACTACACGCCCCGCAACCTGCTTTACAGTCGCGATGCAGGCGTAGAATGGATTGGCAACCTGCGCGATATCAAGCCCTTTGGGCTTAGGCGTCAACTTCTCGGTGGTTTACAATTACAGCCTTTACCACCATCAGGGCGAACGCGTGGGCACGTCTATCGACCTCGACAAAGAGGCCGTTTCGGGCATCTACGCCCTACGAAGAACAGCTCGCACGAGCTAATCTCCACCCTAAGTCTCACCAAACAGATACCCGCCCTTGGCTTGATATTCAACCTGCGCCTGCAAAACTTCTGGTTCAGGCACTTCAACCGTCACGGGTTCGACATCTATCCCATCGGTTACATCGACCAAAACTTCCGTCGTGTGTACCTCGATGAGCAACAACGAAAGGACATCCGCTGGACGTATCTGCGACTAAAAGACAACGAGCCCGTAAATATTTCGCAGCCAATCATCGTCCCCAACTGTCATCTTCGCGTGTCTAAGGAAATTGGCAAGCAGCTGCGCCTATCGTGTTATATAAATAATGTGTTCAATTATCGCCCTTGGATAGAACGCCAAGGCGAACGAATATATTTTAATCAGCCGCCAACGGTGAGCATGGATGTTAGCTACAAGTTCTAAATGGCCTTGCTTTCCGTTTACCACAAACAACATTATCAACAACAAATACACAAAAAAATGAAAGAAAAAGACGTTGGGGCAACCGCATCGCCCTATTCCTGACAATGGCCATAGCCGCATTGTTCACGGCTTATAGCGAAAACGACACACCCTGAAGTGTCGAGTGCATCGGTGAAAGTAAACGTTAAAATCGACAAGAATTTCGAGAAAGCCAAAGCCCAAAGGTTGCAATTACCTTGCGCAACATCAATACGGGGAAAGAAACAGCTTACGAAACCACCATCAACGGTACGGTGGAGATGCCCAATCTGCCGGTAGACATATACGACATAACGGCTACCTACACCCTTCCCGCCAACGAATACAACGAAATTACAGGCGAAAAGAGCACCGAAGATGTGCTTTTCTCGGCTGCTGCAACGGGCATACAACTGCAACCCAACAAGGAAACGACCATCAATTTGGAGCTAGCCACATCCACAACCGATGATTTTGTTCTCAAAACCATATACTATGCTGGGTCGGATAGCAAGAAAGCAGGTGGCGAAGACGACCGCTTTTATCGAGATTTACAACAACTCTTCGCGCACACTCTATGCCGATAGCCTTTGTTTTGCACTCACAACGATGAACCGTTACGGCTATTTAGCCGATGGAAAGCCGCATCCTTACATGAATAAGAACATTTATTTTACTCCTAATGGTACATACGATTGGAGCAAATCTGAAGGCATGACCGACACCGAAGGCGCAAACAGCAAGTATGTTTACGGCAATGTTGTTATCATGGTGCCTGGTTCGGGAAAGGATTATCCCATCAAACCGGGCGAAAGTTTCATCATCGCACCCTTCGCCCAGAACTATAAACAACCCTTTACCACCTCATCGGGCAAGCAAGTTACACCCGAATGGCCCGACTCTACGCTCGACCTAAGCAAGGCAGAGTTTGATGTAGTGTACCCTGAATATGAGGAATTAGACAACAAGAGCGCCGCAAACATGGTGATTATAAAGAAAGGTAGCGACCGCTATCTGCGCTTTTCGCGCAATGGTAAAGAGGGATACGTTATCTTCCGCCACCCTTCGCCCAGCAAATTACCCGAACATCGCCTTCCATACATCGACCCGAAGAAGGGTAATCACTTCACTTACATGCAAATTCCCTCAGCATCTATCATCGATGCCGTTGAGGTTATCAACCCCAACCCCCGACGGTTATGTGTCGCCAAAGGCTTTCCAAAAGTCGCTCGATGCTAGCTATGCCTACTCAAAGCCCGATAACAGCTTCCGCTGTATCACACGTAAGGTGAGCCGAGTGAATGATGGTCGCCGCATTCTGCAAGACCTCAACAACTCTAAACTCGACTTTGTTGAGATGATTCCAAACCCCAAAGGCGTTTGCCCCAAGCAAGTAACGCCCCATTATAAGCATCTCCGCTTGCCTGCATAGCAAAACAGGCAGGCGGAGAATTGCCTATACCGATATTCCCAAATCAACAACATGCACGCACGTTTATTCGTATCTAGCCTCTTGTTCGGGCTTTTCTATATCGCCTCCGCCCAAGATTCGCTCACGCGCTTTGCCGTTCCCACCCCCCAAGAGTGGCGGCAACACCACCAAATCATGACCTCGCCCCTAGGCATTTACTTGCTACCGGCGCACAGCTATGGTTATACCTCGGCGACTTTCACCCACGAACGAGGCCCTTTAATGCGCCTGCAAACACCCGAAAAAGATACGAATTTGAGACTTTCGTCCATGGGAGCGTACACGTCTAGCCGCTGGCGACTATACGGCGAGTTTGCTTACGACCGACAATTTGCCGATAGTGTGGGTTGGCTGCTTAGCGAAACGCCACGCCTGGGCATGCCCTACTACTTTGCATCGCCACGCAAAGGCAACTGGCTAAACGAAACCTACCAACTTAAAGGCGCAGCCAATTACCGCCTTTCGCACCTGTTCGACCTCGGTGCAGCCCTGCAAATAAGGTATCATAAGGGCGCACGCAGCAACGATCCACGCCCCTCTACCGAGAGTTTTTACTCGCGTTATCACCTCAATGTGGGCCTAAACCTCGCCCCCGTGCATATCTCTATGGCCGCAGGAATGGTGTACGGAACAAGCGATAACAACCTGATTTACGTGAACGAGAACAACGACCGCATCGACCGATTGGACTTTATGGCCTACGAACTGATGGGGTTTGGCATGCACCGAAAGACGGGTAAGCTGCAAAACCGCGAGATGCAAGCCAACACCTACGGGCACGAACTATCGCTGCAAGCCAGCTTTACCTCAAAACGAAACGACGCTTTGGGCGCGCGCCAGCTATCTTGCGCAACGCGACAGCATACGTCGTAGCCGAACAAAAAACGTGTCGGCCAACCTCCTTTCCACCTATAACCTCCGCCAAACGCGCATTCTTGCGGGGTTAATTCATCCCCTTTCGCCCGCTCTTCGCCTGCAAGCCACCGCCCATGCCCACTTTACCAAGGGCTGGGATAGGCTAGATAACATCCTTGGCGGACAGAAAAACTATGTGTATAACCATCGCGATGTCGGCCTTAACGCTTTGCTCTACCATCGTTTTACCTCGCAGCGGCTCGACCTATTTGCACTCGATGCCACTGCCGAACACGAGAAACGACAAGACGGAGCCACGCAACACACCCTCGTTCGCGATGCTTTCCATCTCGCCGCAGCCTATCGTTCGCAACGTCCCTTGCCCCGAAACTTCGTCTTTTTCTATGGCGCAAGCCAAGCTTCACCTGCCCAAGGCCTCGCTAAGTTACCCATCAACGCAAGAAACGGTGTTCTCTACCCAGCTAGCACTTCCCCTGCAACGTTTCTACGCCACGTCTACGGCCAGCACACGCATAGCCTTGGGCACGGCCAAGCGTTTCGCCCACTATCAGCTGACGCTCTCCTTAGCCTACCAATTGGGCTATGTGCTTAAAGCCCAACCCACCATTCACGGCACGCGCCACAACTTTGAGGCCGCCCTAGGCTTGGCTTTCTAGCGGGGCACAGTCCTATATCAAACAGCGACAACACCCCTTTGCGGAAATGAAAAAATACCTCCTTATCCTTGCTCTCGCCCTGTTTGCCCTTTCGGCAAACGCCAAACGCACACAGGCAACACTGTCCACCGACCCCAACCTGCATGTGGGCAAGTTGCCAAACGGCCTTACCTATTATATACTTCGCAACAACACGCCCCCCAATCGCGCCAATTTCTACCTCGCCCAATGCGTTGGCTCGCTGCAAGAAACCGACAACCAACGCGGCTTGGCCCACTTCTTAGAGCACCTTTGCTTTAACGGCACGCGCCATTTCCCATCCAATACACTCGTGGCTTACCTTGAAACGCTTGGCCTAAAAATTCGGTCAAAACATCAACGCCTACACCGGAATGGAGCGCACCGTGTATCATCTCAACAACGTTCCCACAGCACGCGCCTCGGCCTTAGACAGTTGTTTGCTTGCACTTCGCGACTGGGCATGCGACATTTCGTTTTCGCCCGAAGAGATAAATAAGGAACGTGGCGTGATTAACGAAGAGTGGCGACAACGCAATTCGGCCACGGCACGCATGCTACAACGCAATCTCCCGCGCCTTTACCCCAACAGCTTGTACGCTCATCGCGCCCCAATAGGCTTGATGGAGATAATCGACACCGTTGGCCCATCCACCCTTCGGCAATATTATCACCGCTGGTATCACCCCCAAAACCAAGCCGTTATCGTGGTGGGCGATGTGGATGTGGCGCGCACGGCCAAACGCATCGAGGCACTTTTCGCCCCCATACGCCCCACCAAGGCCGCGCGCCGACCCGCCATTGTACCCGTTGCCGACAACGCCAAGCCCATCGTTGTGGTGGATAGCGATGCCGAACAGCGCACCACGCTTGTGCAAGTGTTCTGCAAAATGCCGCCCATAACGCCCGCTTTCAAAGCCTCGAACGCTTATCAACGCCTCTTAGTGCGCCGCTCTTTGATGATGTCGATGTTGCGCATGCGCCTTGCCGAGCAGGTGGTTAAGCCCCAATGCCCCTTCACGCAGGCCGTGGTGGGCTATGGCGTATATCTCTATACCTCCTCCAAATACGCCTTCCAAGTAACCATTATGGCCAAAGACGGACAGGCACAGGCTGCCACACAAACCGTGATGACCGAATTATGGCGTGCTGCCAAGCATGGGTTTACACCTGCCGAATTGGCTCGTGCCAAGGCCGAAGAGCGCAATATCATCGAACGACAGTATGCCGCACGCAACGAAGTGGGCACAATTACTTGGGCAACCAACTGGTGGAACATGCCCCTAAGTGGCGAACCCATGCCTTCGCCCGATGCTCTTCGGCAGTTGCGAACAAGCATTGTCGATGCCATTACGCCTGCCGACGTGCAACAATGGCTGCGCAAGATGCTCCCCACTAACGGTAGAAACCTCGTTGTTCTTAGTCTTAACCCCCAACGCGAGGGTGCAAACATGCCCACCAAAGAAGGGCTTTTGCAGGCCGTTTTGCAGCCTGCTACGGCCAATATCGCACCTTACGAAGACAACACTCCCAACCAACCGCTGCTCCCCTATATTGCCCAAGGCAGGCCACATCGTTAGTCAACGTCAAGAATCCGCTCTTTGGGTATCGAGCGCATAGAGCTGTCTAACGGGGTGACGGTGTTGCTCAAGCCTACCTCTACGGGCAAAGACGAGCTGCTGATGACAGCATTTGCGCCTGGTGGTTCGTCGCGTTTGGGACAGGCCGACTTCGCCAATGCGCGTTTCTTCAATCGCATTGTGGGTAGTAGCGGACTAGGTTCTCTCTCGTCGCAACAGCTCACCAAGGTGCTCGGGGCAAAACGGCCAACGCCAATCTCTCGCTCGACACCTTGGCTAAGCCTCAACGGCAGTGCCGCGCCACGCGATGCCGAGTGCCTTTTGCAGCAAACTTACCTTTATTTCACCGCCTTGCGCCCCGACCAACAGGCCTTTGCCAACATCATGGCCAACAGTAGGGCGCGCCTTAACCAAGTGGCAGGCCTGCCCGAAATGGCTCTTAGCGACTCGCTTGCGGCCACCTTGCACGCCCACAACCCACGTTTCGCCAACAACACGTTGGCCGATCTCGACTCATGTAGACCCCAATCGCATTCTCGATATGGCGCGCCAAGGCATGGCCAATGCTGCAAACTTCACCTTTGTTTTCGTTGGCAACTTCCAACGCGACAGTCTTCTCACCCTCGTTTGCCGTTACATCGGCTCGTTGCCTGCCAGCAAACCCCTGTTCGTTTCAGATCAACCGGCCTCCATCAACCACCCCTCGCCCCACCATCAGGCAGCGCAAGGCTCCACCGCGCCCACCACTACCGCCGCACCCGCCAACGAAACATCCCTCGTTGGCACGCTGCGCAGTGTGCAAACCCTATGCCCACGGCATTGTTTGTAAACTCACTTCCCGCCACGCCATGACCACGCCCAAAGCCAACGCCTACATCGTGTGGTGGGCCAAAGGTACGCCCTATACGCTAGGCAATATCGTGATGGCCGAGGCGGTTGGTCAGCTGCTTGGCATGCGCTACACACAGCGAATACGCGAAGAAATGGGCGCAGCTTACAGCATCGATGCCTCTTGCACACTCGCGCCCGACGTGAACACCACCTACTTAAAGCTATATGGCATCCGCCCCATGAAACCCGAATTGGTTGACAGCACCTCAAAGCGATGCGCGATGAGGCCGAAAACATGGCTCGTAACATTGACCCCACGCTCCTCGAAAACGTGAAACGCCACCTTGCCAAACGCTTTGAAGAACGCGCCAAGCAAAACAACACGTGGCTACGAGCCGTACAAACATGGGCACAACAGGGCATCGACATCCATACCAACTATCTCATCGAGCTGCAAAACATCACGCCCCAACGTCTCGCAACAGTTTGTTGCACAACACTCACGGCGCAAGGGAATAGGCTGAAGTGGTGATGATGCTGGAGTAATATACGGGCCGCAACCACAAGTTCTCGGCCTCACCCCTGAACCCTACCGGCCTCACTTTTCAACCCTCCAAGGAGAGGGGAGTGATATGCGTTGTGAGTTTCTAGTTTGGATGTTTGGTATATCCCATCAACAAGGAGTACAAAATAGTGATAACACATCTGTTCGTTTAAAAATGGTGCACCGTTTGCCTTTTAATGTTGCAGAAGATACTAGTAAATGGATTGTAGTAGGAAAGCCTAAATCGTGCTGTTCTGCACACAAACCCCTCTATATTTAATGAGGAAAGGTCTGATTAGTAATGTTTTGTCGAAGAAACAATCTGAACTTTGTCTGTTTTTCTCAGTGTTAACTTCCACCAGGAAAAGCCAATTGCAGTTTTCTTTAGGGTTATATGGCCATACTCTAATGGCCTTAAACTTGAACTTTCCTGCCTTTTTAAGGTACGCCAACACAAGTGGGAACGTTACTTTTGCGAGTTTCCTTTTTTCTTTAATGAGCTTAGCACATTGCTCAAATTCGTCAAATGCTTTTAAGTCGCCCACTAAATCATATAACAAGTCCGAATGTTGGTCGTATTGTGTATGGCAAACAATGTAGCCTTTTGCAGGGTAAGCATGCTCGCCCCACCACATGGCATCCTCCATTCTCGTGTCCCAAAAGTAGTATCCTTCACCAAGCTTACGGTTCTTTAACCCTTCCTTTAAGTTCCCATGCTGGTCGCGCATAGCGCAAAAAGAAAGGCCCGTGTTCTTCAATGTCCTTGTCGTTACACCTGTTTTCAAGTGTTTGGTATATGTCCGTAAGTTTCATTCATCAACTTAATCAGAAACTTTTGTGTTGTTTTTCAAATCATCGGTAAGCCCAATAAGGTTCACAGTTGGCAACAATATAGGCTGGATGTTAGCCTGTAAGCTCATTGTGCTGACAAAAAGCCCTTATGTAAGGGAAGAGGATAGCAATGCTATTGGGGTAGAAATAGTCTGGAATATCACTTAGCGCATGTACGTTTTCGAAAGAAAACGAAGCCACACAGGACACGCCAACCACCAAAGCATCTGTTTCCTTGCATGTAATCATTACGTCGAATGTCAACTCGTAACGTGCTTGTGCTTGGTTAAAGACGCCTTGGGGATTGAAAGAAACCATCAACCCTGCATCGCTGGGCAAAGTAAAGTCTAACGATGCCTTAGTAAAACGATATTCATCAAGTTTAAAAGCTGCTTCTTGCATAGGCTAGGCTGCGTGGAAATATGGTATTTGTTGCTTTATAATGATGGCTGGATAAGGCTGGCTCATAAGCAACCCTACTAACGTCCACACCATCAAGAAGATGAGTACACGGCAACTCTATGTCGAAATTTCTTTTTACATATTCGACATAGGCGATGGCATCAGGGCCAATCTCGTTAAGGTATTCTAGCTCTTTAAAGTCTTTCTCAAGAACATCTTGCGGTGTTTTATCGAAATAATCTTTAAGGCTATCTAAAAGATTTCCCATAATTATATCTGTAATAATCGTTGCAAACGTTAGAAGTAGAATATCTACAATGCAAAATTAGGCTTTTTATTGCAAACAACAAAGGTTCGGTTGCTTTATTTTAGAATTTGGGCATATTACAATAGGTGAGAAGATGAAAAGATGGCTGCGCCCTTTAAAGGTGAAAAGATGAAAGGGTGAAAAGATGCTGCGCCTCCTGTCAACTCGTTTATTCGTTAACTTGTCCACTCGTCAACCTGTTAACTTGCTAAAAGTTAGAACAACGCCTTCTTCATCTTAACAAGTGTTCTCCTAGGATGTTTATAAGTTGCAAGTTGTTGAATTTTTCTTTGTCTGGGTCGAATTTCGGCCAACTTAACGCTTTGGGATTGAAACGTTTTTCTTGTTCCTTACGTTTAAGAATGAGGGTGAAAAGCCTTGAAAACGTAAGAAGGTAGTATGCTGTTGTGTCGGAAAGGGCTTTCTGTTCTTTCCGACATACTGAATCCCTGTAACATTCTCTACCACATTCTTCTGTGCAAAAGATGTGGTAGGAATAGTAATTGCAGCCCAAAGGAAAAAGAACCCTCGTGCGTTTTAGTTTATCTATCAAACTTTGCACCGACAAAGTGCGTGCCGTTATATCCATGCGTGTTGAGTGATTCATTGCTATGCTCGTCTGTTTTTTCATGGAAGAAATGGGCTTTCAGCAACTTAAAAAGATAGTGCCAAATAAACTTCCTCCATAAATGTTTTAAAGTTCATCCTCTGTTAGAAGGGTCATGTCATACGCTCATAATGATCTGATTATTAATGTGAATAAACGCTCATACATAGGGTAGCAAGACATTGCAAATATATAAAATAAAAGAAACACGCCAAATATAACGCTCAAAAAGTTACGCTTTTGATGTGTTAATTTTCATACGGGGTAATGTGGGTATTGAAAGAAGGTGAAAACGGCCTCACACTACCGGCCTCAAACACAGCACTACCGGCCTCAAACACAGCACCTACCGGCCTCACCCCCAACCCCTCTCCAAGGGGAGAGGGGAGTGGTATGCCTTGTGCATTGACCGCTTGTTACTGGTTAACTTGTCAACTCGTTAACTGGTTAACTCGTCAACTCCCCAACCACTCGTCCACTTCTCAAACTCTCGTCAACGGGTTAACTAGTTAACTCGTCAACTTACCAACTGGTTCACTCGTCAACTAACGATCTATCAACCCATCTTCTTGTCCACTTTTCAGCAAAGATTTTAACATTATGGCTGCGATTTTTTCATCCAATCGCCCACCAAGGCGCAAATAATCGATTCTCGCGGAGGTTTGTTTTGGTACAAAAAGGGGGAGCATGTGAATGCGGCAAGATGGATATTTATTTAATAAAAACGCCATTTGCACCATTTTTGGGGTTATTTGCTGCTAAATGCAGTGCAATCTGGTGCTAAACGTAGTGCAATATGCCGCAAAACGCAGTGCGTTTTGGTGCTAAATGCAGTGTGTTTTGGTGCAAAAACGCAAGGTAAATGGTGCAAAATGCAGTACTTTTGCCGCTAAACGCAAGGCAAAAAGGCATAAATATCCACAATAATTGTATAAATAAAAGCTGTTAGTGCCATGATACACATGACTAAAAAGGGCGAAATGGCCGTTAAAAAGTGGGTTTTTAGGGTCTAAATATGGGTAATGGGAGCGTAAAAATTGTGAGTGGGCTGCAAATAGAAAGGCTAAATGGTGCAAAAATGCTGGTCTTGTTCTTAAAAGCAGACAAGTTGAAGGACGTGAAATACCAGAAATGATGGCTTTTTACCCACTTTTTAACCTGATTTCTTTGCTGAACGAGTCGAAAAGAAAGAGGGTTTTGTAAAATAAAAACAATAATTTCAAGCTTTTTGAGTTGATGAGTTTTTAAGTTGATAAGTTTTGAGTTGATAATGTGAGTTGACAAGTTTGTGAGTCGTCAAGTTGTCGAGTGGACAAGTTCATTTGTTGATGAACTCACAAGTTAACAAGCTAAGCGATCGGTCATCAGCAAGCGTTAAATTCGCGAGACATATTACTCCCCTCTCCCTTTGGAGAAGGGCTAGGGGTGAGGCCAGTAGATATAACGAGTTGTTTAGTGGGTCTATTGATTGACGAGTTAACAAGTCTAGGGATTGGCTAGTTGGCAAGTTATAGTCAAACATAATTGCTTTTTGAAAATTGTTGTTAAATGAATGCAAGGTGCGCAGCATGGCATCCATCACCCTTTACGCAGAGGAAAAGGAGGTCTTTTGTTTGCTTAAGATGCAGCTATGGCTTTCCAAACTCAATTCTGTTTGACCATAAAACGGGTCAACGAGTTAACAAATTAACCCATTGACCCGTTAATTGGGGTGTAATAAACAAGGCATCACTCCCCTCTCCCCTTGGAGAGGGGCCGGGGTGAGGCTGAGAGGGGCTGGGAGTGCCAGTAGGCTCTGGGAGGTGAGGCCCTTTTTGCCTTTTAATGTTTACTCCGACTTCATAGTTATCTCAATCCTTCGGTTACTCTTGATAATGGCTTGCGCCACCTGCTGTATGTCGGCAGCCGAAAGTTGGTCTACCAACGCCTCGTAATCTGTGTGCAGGTCAATGCCGTAGCGCAGGTGTTGGTACACAATGCTGTTCCAATAGTCGTTCACAAGCGTTTCTTGCTGGTGAGCCTTCTGTAAGTCTTAATCTTGCGGATGCTTTCGGGATTGATGCGCCCTTGCGCCACGTGTGCCAACTGACGATACACGATGGGCATCAGTGCGGCGTACTTTTTCAGGACCAGTTCGGAAACCAATCTTCAACAACGAGTTGGGCCGACTGTTGCAGTCGAGTTCGCCTTGCACACCCACGCCATAGGCACCGCCTTTCTCTTCGCGAATGCTATCGGTAAAAGCGATGGTAAGCACGCGACGAAGGGCATCGAGAGCCAAGTTAGACTTGGGCGTATAGGGCAAGTTGAAGGTGTAGATGATGGTGACAAGCGCCGATGGCGTGTTCATCTTCTTGGTGAAGACGTGCGTTTCGTTAACGTTGCGCACCTCTGGAAGGTTGTTGGTAAAGCTCTCTTTGCGCCCCGCTGCGGGCAACGAGGCCACATATTGGCAGAGAAGCGGGCGAAGCGAGTCGATGTTTACGTTGCCCACAAGCAACATCTTAAAGCCCGTGGCATCGGCAAAGCGTTCGCGATAGAGTTGCATAATGCGCTGATAGTTCACCTTGTTGAGGCGTTCGAGGGTCATTGGGGCGGTGCGTTCGTTGTGTCCATAGGCAATGAGCGAGAGCGAGTCGTTGTATTCTACCTGCGGATTGGCGTTTCTGTTCCTCAACATGGCCCGCCTGCGGTCGATGCTGGTAGCAAAAGCGGTGGTGTCTGTTCGCGGAGCGGTAAAGTAAAGATAAGCCAATTGGAACATCGTGGCTAGGTCTTTGCGGTTAGATTGTCCGCTGATGCCCTGCGTTTCTTGACCAACATAGGGCGAAACACGCACATGTTTGCCTGCCAGCATCTTGTCTAAGCGGTCGGCCGAGAATGCGCCCACACCGCCATCAACGATGGCATTGGGCAGGAAAGAGAAGTTGGGGGCATCGGTTTCGGGACAAAGCGAAAGGCCGCCTTCGCCCCAAAGGCGCATGGTTATTTGGTCGGCGGCAAAGTTGGTGGGCTTAACATACACCTCGATGCCGTTGCTGAGCACAAGCTTTGTAACACCGAAGTGTCCGTAAGGCTGCTCGCTCACAATCGTTCCGGCCTTTGGGGCATGCTCGATGAGGGTTGTGGGCAGGGGCCCTTCCTTGTATGGCTGGTAGCTATTATCGGCTTGGGCCTGCAAAACGTATTGTTCTAGTTCTTGATTGCTGGGCAATGTAAAGCCAGCCTTTTGCGGGGCAAGCACCGTTAGCACTTGGTTTTTGGTTAGAAATGAGCTTTTCGGGCGGCCTCGTTCACCTCTTTTGAGCGACACTTCGGCATCGAAACGCTTGGTAAGGGCAAGCCTTTTCTTCGGGCGTTAGCAGGGGTTCGGACGAGAAAAATGGCGAACGGCCTGCATCGCCAACGTGCGATTGCTACGCTCGTTGCGTTCGGCAAAGCGTGTTTGGGCACGTTGCAGCGCGTCGGCTTTGGCTCGTTGCAGTTCGGCTGCGGTAAAACCAAAGCGGCGTGCACGTTCGGTTTCGCCGATAACGGCACGGAAGGAAACCGCGTATGTTGTCTTCTTTGCAGCCAAACGACAGGCTGAATGCCTCTTTGGTTTTGGGCAACAGAAAGTTACCCTGTACGTGCCGAGGCACTGAGCACGGGCGAAGGGTTGATCTGTTTGAGGGCTGTTAGCCGCTCGCTAAGCATGGCCGTAATGAGGTTTTCTATGTATCCGTCGCGCACATAGGCGGTTTGGCCTTTCTGTGCAAAAGGGTGTGGCGGGATGTTTCACGTGAAGACCAGCCAAAACAATGGGCTGTTCGCTATCCTTTTCTACGGCCACAATCATGCGTTTATTGTCGGGCACAGGGTAATAGGTGCGCTTGGCTGGGTTCTTGGGCATGGAATGGTAGAGAACAGCTGCTTAATCTTGGCCTCGATGGCGTTTACGTCGATGTCGCCCACCACCACAATGGCTTGCAAGTCGGGGCGATACCACTTGTTGTAATAGTCTTTGAGGTCTTGATAGGGAAAGTTGTCAACGATGTCCATCGAGCCTATGGGCATGCAGTCTTCGTATTTCGAGCCTTTAAAAATGGTGGGTTGCAGCTTTTCGTACATGCGTTGCGAGGCCATTTTTGCCCTGCGCGTGCGCCATTCTTCGTGTATCACGCCGCGTTCTTTGTCTATCTCCTTATCTTGCAGCAGCAAGTAGTGGCTCCAATCGTGGAGGATGAGCAGCACCGAGTCGACCACGGACGAGCGTTTCAGCGGCACTTGCGAGATGTTGTACACCGTTTCGTCGATGCTGGTGTAGGCATTGAGGTTGGTTCCGAACTTCACGCCGATGGTTTCGCACCACGGAACGATGCCCGGAGAGGTGCCATCGTTGCGGAAATGCTTGGTTCCGTTGAAGGCCATGTGCTCTAAAAAGTGGGCCAATCCGCGCTGGCGCGGCTCTTCAAGAATGCTACCCACGCGCTGTGCGATGTAGAAATCGGCCACGCCTGGCTCTTTGGCGTTGTGCCGAACAAAGTAAGTTAGGCCATTTTTAAGCTTGCCCGTACGATAGTTGGCATCGTTTTTGAGGGGTTGTGCCAATAAAAGGGTTGGCAGAAAGAGTAATAAAAGGCTTACTTGCCTTAGAAATCTTGTTTGCATATTGGATAATGTTTTTGCTGTTTTAAACGTACGCCGATGTATGAAGGCATTTTTTAGAACCCGCCTTAAAACGTGCAGCCTATGGCCAAAGTGGCCTCGGTGCGGTGTTGGTTGTCAATCCAAGGCGAAGGTTCGGTGGTTCGGCGCCACGTGGTTTGGGCGCGAACATAGAGCGGTAAGAGCAAACGGGCAGGCAGAAGGCGTATTTGGCGGCTAGATGCAGGCCCCATTGCGGTGCTGTTAGCAGGTGATGGTTGCGGTAGAGATAGGCTTGCATCAGCGTTGGGGGTGCTCTGTTTGTCGCTAGGGTGTTGCCACGTGGACGTTTGCCCAGGCTGCTGCCGCCCCATTGGTGAGAAAAGTCCGCCCGTAAGGGATAGCATGGCGCGGCGACTAAGGGAGATATTGCGAGTGACGAGCAGCGAAAGCAGGTTGGTATGCAGCTGTTGTCGCTGAACGTAGGGGTAGAGATAGGCCGACACTTGGCGGCTGTCGGCTTGCAAGGCGGCCGAGATGGTCCAATGCGCGATGCCGCCAAACAGCCTTAACCATGCTGTATAGCGCCACGTTTTCAGGCTGCTCCAACGTTTGTTGGATGTTTTTATGGGGTCGAAGTAGTCGTAAAACGAACTGCCTGTTGCTGTTTGGTTCTCGCGATAAGTGGTCTTGTGGTTGGTCAACAGTTCGTTGGTGTACGACAGCGACAGCTGTTGTTGACTATACGTGCGGTATTTATTCAGCACCAATTGCAGCGCATAGTTGTCGCCCTGATGTTTGAAATGCACACAGAATAAGGCGAGTTGCGCCCGTGAAAATCCGTTTCGGTGCACCATCTGCGCACGCAAGAAAGAGCGAGAACCCACGCCCAAATTGCTTTCGCCCTGCAAGGCAAGCCCGTTTTGTTCGTCGAGTAGGGGCTGTTCGCGCGAGTCGTCGGTAGCCTTTGTTGCCAAACTGTTCCACTTCGCCCGTAAATGCGCCACAGTCTACAAGTGTTTTTATACACCTTTTCGGTTTTTCCGTAGGTTACAAAGCGCAGACTTTCGGTACTTCGGCCGTAGATGTAGTTGGCACCCAGCAGCCCAATTGAGTGCCTATCGGGGCGGCGATGCCGAGCGACAGGTTGAGTTGCATCAGGCTGTTTCGAGTGGCAGGTCTTTGTATTTGGCGTAGTTGGCGGCGGTATAATCTACCTTTGCGCCCACTGGCCAAGCCTCGCCAGAGGTCTATGCCCACGGCTCCTCACGAGGTTATAGGGTGTCGCGATGCTTGTTGCGGGATTGGTTAGCGAGTCTTCGGATAGGTCGAAGGGCTTGCGTTCGGGGTTGATGAACACCGAACCCAACATGTTTTTGCCCGCGAAGTTGTCGTAATCCATTCGCCCGTAAAAGCCACAGTGCGTGGGTTAATACGGAAAACTGACTCGACCATCGCACCTGCTTGCACCACGTTGGCCGACTGGGAGTAGTCCACGAGATCGCCTTTGGCCGCCGCTGCTTACTGGCCACCGAGATATTGCGCGCATGTGGCTGCATTAGTGCAGCTGCGTTGAGCGAAAGTGAGCCACGGCTTGGCCTGTTTCACGTAGTTGAAGTCGCGAAACACAAAGCTGTTGGTTGGCCTGAACATTGGGCGATGCCAGGGGAAGGGCGGTAGAAAGTGAGTGATAACACAGGGCGAATGGGGTTAAAGGGTTATAGGGCTAAGCGTTAGGTGGTTAGGGGGCTGGGGGTTCTAATAATTTTAGGCATCCCAGTTGTTCATATTATCCTAGGGATTCTAGATATTCTAGGGATGCTAATTATCCTAGAAGTTCTAGGGTTCTAGATATTCTTGTTATCCCTAGGGCTTCTAGTTATTCTAGTTGCGCTAGTTATTCTAGTCTACCCTAGGAATTCTAGGCATTCTGGTTGTTCCAGAACGCCTATTTCCTAGAAAACAGCCCCAAAGCCCTTTTTTGTTAAGCCAAGCCACGCACGTGGCAGAGCGTTTTCATCTTGTTAATTTGTTAACTCGTTAATTTTCCAACTTGCCAATTCACTTTCCTTTAATGGAGAGCCTTCCTTTCGTGGAAGTCGTTGGTAGAGTTATTGGTGTCCATATATATAATATGTGCGCCATTCTTTATTGAAAGCCTCGGCATCAATGCCGCTTGGGTCGTCATGTAGACACGCCCATCGTAGCAGCCATACACCAGCTTTCCCTTGTTTTCGGGCAGCTTTTCGGTCTCCTCTTTGTCCACGTTGCGGTAGAGTGTATGGCCCAATTGGTAGGTAAGGAGTACGCTTCCACCGTCTATTTCGGCAGGTAGGCGCTTGGCACTCTTGTTGGTATATGCAGAGCTAAACACTTCAATGCCATCGATAACCCACTCGTTAGGTATCTTTAAGTTGGCGTTCACCTTATCGACAGCAGCCCCTGGGGCATAGATAATGTTCGAGACGTTGGTGGCATAGTTGCGTGGCGTAACGCCTTTGGTCTGGAAAATGAACATGGCAGGTGACGTTACGCTAAGTGTCCAGCCATTACCTTGTCCGTATTCGACGGCTTTCAGATAGTGGGATGTGGGGATGAGCTCTGATGGAGAGGGATAATAGCGTTTGTTGTCGTATCCCGATTCGGGGTCGTACATGGCATAATAGTCTTTGTTTGCATAGTTAACGGAGTTAGAAAAAGCCTTAGTGTTATCGATAGCGCCATTAACATTCACCACGATTTGCGAGTAAGGCTGCATCACAAGTGGTCCTGGAAATACCAAATGCCATGAATACCAGGGATGTAACCTTGTCCATCATATACCAACTTGCCGTTTTTTAGCCATTTGCTTGGTGCTTGCGCGTTGTAGGGATCCACTATACCAACGGCCAAATTGTTGATTACGGCCACCTCGCCACCATTGTTATAGAGAATAAACCCCTTGTCCATCTGGAAAAAAAGGTCACCTTTATCAGGTTGGCAACCACCATTGTAAAGTTCTTTAATGATAATCTGGGCAGCTTTTGAGAGTTTCATTTCAAGCTTTATTTCCGTAGCGGGTGGCGATACAACTCACCTTACTTTTTATTGCCATTAAGGTTGAGTTTCCATATTCCATCGCCGCGTGTTGCACTACTCCGAACATCGTATATACCTGCTGGCACGTTGAACTCGGCCACGCCCTTAGCGTTGGTTGTGGCTACGAACACCGATGCGCGTGCGTCAACTAGTTCAACTTTTGCGCCTTCGTAGGGCTGAATGCTGTTTTCGGGATACTGCAAAGTTACGCTAACCTTGCAGGTTTGTACGGTATTTGTGTCGTCGTTGCTACTGCACGACAAAACCAGCAACGCAAAAAACGCCGCCAAGAACGAATTGATAAAAATTGTTTTGCGATACATAATTGCTTATTTATTAGTTAATGAGTTTTTAGTTTATGAGGACATGAGTTATTTTGTTTAGGAGTTCTTTTGTTTATGAACTTACGAGTTTACAAGAACGTTTGCCACGCTGCAACAATACATTTGGCTTAACTCCTTAACTCCCTAACTCCTTAACTCCTTCCTTGTTCCTTAACGCCTCAACAACCCGCATCATATCTTCACTTTCAGCCCCAACCCATAGTAAAAAGGCAGGCACATACGAGCTGCCATAGAGCGAAGCTTTGCCCTGTGCGTGTGTGAACGCACTCGGCTCATGGTGTTCCGAGAAGTTATTGGCATAGAACATCAGCTGTACGCGGTCTCCAATCTCTTGGTTACGCTGAAATTGGCCGAGTAACAGGGCCGACAGACGTTCGATTCATCACGAAGGCATAGTTGGTCTGCCGTAGCCAGTTTAGCCAAATCGTTGAACAAAGCGGGGTCGTTGTCTGGCCCAAAGCAAACTTTTTCGGCGAAAGGGATGAGTTTTTCGGGTTCTTCCCACGTGCTGTAATATTCAGGATAAACCACCATAGTGCTTTGTCGCGAACATCCCGCGTGTAGGGCTTTCCAAAGAAATCGTCGCCCTTCTCCAAAGCATATCCGCGCGTTCCGTTTGGCAGTTCGCTTAGCGGACGGTTGTGATTGATAGAGCGAACACTCCACGCGTAGCGACATGATGACATGCGCATGTGCACGGGTTGTGAGGGTAATGTTGAGATTGGACCGTGCGTGAGCGAACCATTACTCACCGAGGGCGACGCCGTATTGTCGGTAGAGGTTGTTCCGCTGCCGCGATAATGGCCAATATAGTGGCCGGGCTTTTGGGCATTGAGCGTGCCAGCCTCCGGGGCAACGCGGCGAAGAGCAAAATCGTCTCAATCCTTTTGTAATAATAGTGGTTTCCATCTAGCCTAAGCGAAGTGCGTAGTGCCTTGATTGCGCGAAATCCACAATCCACTCATGCCGAAACGTTCGGTGGGCGACCCAGTTTACGTACTTGCGGTTACTTAGATAGCCTTCTCTTTCCCTTTGTAAGGCAGCTGTATGGGGCGTTGGCACCCGTGATGTCGTTCACCGGTTACGATGCCTGTTTGTTGGTCGATGTGGTATTCGCGGTTAGCCGATGGGATGGGACAATGCTCTAATGCGGCTTGCGAAGTGTACTTATAGGTGTAGGGTTTGCAATCACTACGGCTGTATATGGGTTAAACGTTTTGGTGATAAAAAGGCCGAAACGTTAACGCGTTGTGGCCAATGTTGGCCTGTAAGCCAAGGTCGTGGTTGGTGTACTCGCCATTGCAGTTGCGGATTGTACACCGCCTGCGACGGAAAGGTGTGATAGGCATAGTAAGCCTTGTTGTCGGCCGTGCTACCAGGCGTAAATGCCAGTCGGTCTATATAGCTGGTGCGGGGGTAAAGCACTTGAAACGAGGGCAGTTTAACCGATTTTCCCCAGCCCACATGTGCCGAAAGACTTCGCATCCACGTATCGCGACCATGCCAAAACACGTAACGAAGGTTGGCGCGTGGCGAGAGGGTTGAGGCCGTTCCGTAGGCCGAACCAGCGATATGACTGATGTCGTTGCGAACGCCCACGGTCAATTCCATGTTCGAAAGCTTGCCCGTTGGTATGTTCAGGCGTTCTTCGGCATAGACGGCAAGGTTGTTCAGCGTGGGCAATTCGTGGTAACGGTAGGGTCGCCATGTGGGTGTTAGGCGCGCCTTCTCGTAGTAAGTACCGCGGCCGAGATTGCGACTGCCTGCGTAATCGACCCCAACCGACACCTTAGTTATATATGCGCGCGAACCGCTACCCAATCGGCCTTCAACTTAAAAGGCGTAACTTAGGGGTCGACTATCGTTGAAACTGCGCACATACCAATAGCCCGTAGGCCCTAGAATGATGTCTGCCGAGGGGTGTTTGTCATGAGTCGTAGGCCACGAAATAGCCCGCTTTCATTGTGTGGATGTAGGGAAGTGTGGTGCGCGAACTGGTGTGCTGTAATTCCTCGTATGGCGTGATCGGCATACGAAAGCGACGATTTCGTAGTACCACGCTGGTGAGCCATTTGCGGTTGAGTAGCCACTCGGCCGAGAAGTTTGCGGTAAATCGTTGTCGCGTTCTTTCTTATAACCGTCTAGTTCGCCATCGGGATCGGCCTTCGAATTATAGCCGCCCACGCTGCCCCGTAAGTCCAAGTTTCAGCGTTAGTGGCATGCTTTGGCGCATCAACACGTTCATATACTGGGCTGAAAGCACGTTGCGTTGGTAGGCGGTGAAGGGCGAAGTGATGTCGCCGAACGTGCGCGCGTGTTCCATTGAGAAGTTAAAAAGTCCCATTTTTCCGCCAAGGTCAACGCCTTTGCTTAGTGCCAGCTGGCGTGTGTTTTGGTTTAGCTTGGATTCCACGATGAAAGGCGACTTTCCGCTGCGGGTGTTCACCTTCACAATGCCGTTGCTTAGGGTCGCCATACTCCACCGACGGCACACCCGTAACCACCTCAACGCTCTCGATGTTGGCTGTGCTAGAGGTGCGCGTACCTGCTCCGAGTGTTTCGCCTGGCGTGGCGTTGTTGTCCAGTCGCACGCCATCCACCTCGATAGCCGTACCAAACGAGGCTTACCCATCTCCGCTGCTGCTGCGAAGAGCAATGCGGGTGTTGCGCAGCAACGAACTGTTCCATGTTTTGCCGCCAGGAAGAAGGCTCGCGATGTCGCCAGGTTCAAAAGCTTGTCGGTTATCAAGCGCCAAGCGGTCGATGGTGTAGCTTGTTGTTGTGGCATCGCCCTTGCGTTTTGGCCACCACTTCCACCTCGTTCAGTTTCAGGTTGTCGTCGTTTAGGCCGATGTCTACACTCTGGCATGCCCGCCCTTACGTTCACCTTCGTGGTAAACGTGGCGAAACCCTAGAGCAACGCACGGTGAGCGTTACGTTGCCCGATGGCACGTTTTTAATGGCGAAACGCCCCTTATTGTCGGTGATAGCCCACAGCTCGCACTCTTTTAGCGTAACGGTGGCATACTCTATTGGCCGCCCATCGCCTTTGCTTTTGATGGTGCCGTTCAGCAAAACGCCCTGCGCTTTGAGCGTTGTGGCCGCACCCACGACAAACAAAAAGCGTGCAAAACATATTTTGAACATTCGCATTTTAAAGGTTAGTTAATGCCGATGTACAGCAATGCTTTGCAAAGATAGGTATTATAGGAAAGCATACAATACCTAAAAAAGGGGATAAATGGGGGGAGCTGTCGGACTGGTCGGACCAGTCTGATTAGTCGGACTAGTCTGACCAGTCTGATTAGTCTGACCAGTCTGATTAACCAAACACTCCCAGCTCCTACAACTGCCCTGCCTCCACCTGCAACACCACCCTTTCGGTTAGCCTATCCACGCCATTAGGCTGGTATTCCTTTTTAAGACTAGCCCCGAAAAACCAGGCGAAGGCCTGATAAAAGCCTGCGCGGATGGGTCCAAGAAAAGCTTGGATGAGCTGATACGAAGACGAACTGGTTTCGCGATACACCAATTTGATGAGCAACTTACCCTGCGCGTAGGTTAGTTTCTTCATTCGTGGCGTGTATTCGCGTTTGATGTCGGCCTCAACACGCTTCATATGTTCGTCGCGCGACTTCTTATCGGGCAGCGTTTGCAAGTATTCGTAGGTCTCGATAATAATCTTGTTCACCTCTTTGGCAATGGGCAGCACCTTCTTTACGTTATACACAAGGCGGTTGTACTCCATTCGTTGGCGTTCGTCTTCAAACGTCAGCGGCGGGTAAGCTATATATCTTGTTCAGCTCCACATATTGTATGCTGTCGCCCTTATCCAGCACCTACCCACCTTTACCATCGGCACAAAGGTGGGATTATCCATGTCTACCTCCTTCTCTTCGGGGTTTACACGGAGCTGACCGTCCTTTGCGCCCACGAGTTGGCGACACAGAATGCAACACAAAGACGTATGCGCCTACAAAAGCGTTTCGATTTTCTTTTTACGGTTTATGTGCAAGTACAAAAATAAGTATTTTTCTGCTTAAATATATGCCAACTACACATCTTATTTTCAGTTTTTGCCTTGATTTACGCATTTTTTGTGTAAGTTTGTGCCTGATGAACGAAGACAAGAACATTATCGTGGGCTTTGATGCCAAACGCGTAGTGCGGAACGGAACGGGCTTGGGAGCATACGGAAGAAAACCCTGGTTAACGACCTTGCTGCCCTCTATCCCAACGCACAACTGCTGCTTTATGCACCCGATGCGGGCCGAGAAGACTTGGCCCGACAGGTGAAAAGTGCGCCGAACCTGCGCATGGTGTACCCCAAGAACGCGAAAAACGCGCTGAAAAAGGCGGCGTGGAGAAGTGGCGGCATGGTGAAAGACCTGCTGCGCGATGGCGTACAGGTGTTTCATGGCTTGTCGGGCGAACTGCCCAAAGGCGTTAAACGCGCAGCATTGACGCCGTTGAAACCATTCTGACCTTATCTTTATGCGCCATCCTGAGTTCTACCATTGGTGGGACGTGCTGATTTACCGTTGGAAGTTCCACAAAACGCTGAAAGAGGCCAACCGCATTATCGCCATTAGCGAATGCACCAAGCGCGACATCATGAAGTATGGCCACTATCCCGAAGAGCGCATCGGCGTGATATATCAAAAAGCTGCGACACGCGTTTTCGCGAGCGAGCAACGCCCGAAAAGCTGAACGAGGGTGCGCCAACGCTATGCACTACCATCGCGTTTTGTGCTGAATGTGGGCACCATCGAGGCGCGAAAAACGTGCTGCTTGCGGTCAAGGCCATGAAAAACGTGGACAGGGAAGTGCATTTGGTGGTGCTGGGCCGCCCCGCCTTATATCAATAAGGTGAAATCGTGGGCGGCGCACAATGGTTTGTCGGCGCGCGTGCATTTCTTGCTACAACGTGCCCAACGACGACTTGCCGGCCATTTACCAGCAGGCCGAAGTGTTTGCCTATCCCTCACGCTACGAAGGCTTTGGCATTCCCATCATCGAGGCCATACAAAGTGCACTGCCCGTTGTGGCGTGTACGGGGTCGTGCCTTGAAGAGGCAGGCGGCCCACATAGCCTATATGTGGCCCCAAACGACCATAAAGGCATGGCACGAGCCATCAATGCCAGACTGAAAGGGCGAAAGCTGGGCGCGACGATTCTATCAGTCGGAGCATGGAATACGTGCAAAGATTTGAAAACAAGAACGTGGCGCAGCAGGTGGCGCAGTGCCTGTTTGAGAATAAGTAAGCCCAGAAAGCTAACAGCCACAGCAAGCCTAGAAAAGCTAACATCCATAGAAAACGGGCGTCGATACGCGCCCAACCACCAACAATAAATGAAAAGTGCATCATCATTGGTAGCGGACTTGGCGGCCTTTCGTGCGGACATATCCTCGCACGAAACGGCTACGAGGTTACCGTGCTCGAACAAAGAAACGCAAGCAGGCGGCTGTTTGCAGAGCTTTGTGCGCAAAGGCGCGAAGTTCGAAACGGGCATGCACTTCATCGGAAGTGCTGAAGAAGGGCAAACTTTGTACTTTTTGCGCTATCTGAATTAGAAAACCTGCCGCTTAGCCGACTAGACACCACGGGTTATGACGTCATTTCGATGCCGCAAGGTAGGTTTGCCTTTGCCAATGGCCACGAGGCTTTTGTGAAAACGCTTGCCGTGCACTTCCCAAAAGAACGGGATGGGCTGCACCGCTACCTCGATTTGGTGGAGCGGTTGGCGCGAGGCGTCGCCCATAAACGGGCATCGGCCAACCCCGAACAAATGCACTTGAAAACCGAATGCCAAATGCGCGCCGTAGACGAGGGTGATAAATGGCTTTACCAACGATGCCCTTTTGCGCAACGTGTTGGTAGGAAATTTGCCGCTCTATGCCGGCGAACGCGGCCAAACGCCTTTCTCAACCCACGCGTTCATCACCAATTTCTACAACCAAAGCGCCTTTCGCCTAGCTGGTGGAAGCGACATCACTGCCAAACGACTTATAGAAGGCATTGCACGAAGGGGCGGAAGGGTGCTCACGCGCAAACGCGTTGAACACATAACCTGCAACAACAGCAAGGCAACGGGCGTAACAACGGCCGACGGCGAACACTCTGAGGCCGACCTTGTGATAGCCGCCATACACCCAACACTGGTGATGCAGATGCTGAACGATACCAACCTTATCCGTCCCGCCTTTCGTCAGCGCATGCTGAACCTGCCCAACACCAAGGGCGTATTTACCGTTTACATCAAGTTTAAGCCGCAAACGGTGCCCTATCGCAACCACAACTTGTATGGCTATGCCGCCGATACGCCTTGGCAATGCGAACAATACACGGCCGACAACTGGCCTTGCGGTTTTTCTTTTGATGTGCATCTTAGCGATGCGCTTGCAGCCGATGCACAGCCCAACACACACCAACAGTGGGCCACTTGCGGCGAGATAATGAGCTACATGCGTTACGAAGAAGTGCAACAATGGGCCAACACGCCCATCATGCACCGCGGAGAGGCGTACGAAGACTTTAAACGCGACAGGGCCGAAAGGCTTATCGATGCCGTTGAAAGGCATGCGCCAGGCTTACGGCAGGCCATAGACTGCTACTTCACTTCTACCCCCCTCACCTACGAACAATATACTTCTACCCTGCAAGGCAGTATGTATGGCGTGGCCAAAGATGTTAGGCTGGGTTCGGCTTGCCACGTTCCAAGTCGCACACGCATACCCAACCTGTTCTTTGCAGGTCAAAACGTAAACTCGCATGGCATGTTGGGCACGCTGGTTGGTACGCTGCTAACTTGCGGCGAAGTGCTGGGAGAGAAACTAAAATTATGAACAACAACCACATTATCATCATAGGCGGCGGACTAGGCGGCCTCACCACCGGTGCGCTTTTGGCCAAAGAAGGCTGGCAAGTAACGGTGTTGGAGAAGAACCACATCGTGGGCGGAGGGCTGCAAAACTTCTCCCGTCACGGCATACACTTCGATACGGGCATGCACATACTGGGTGGATTTCGCCCAGGACAAACGCTCCATCGCATTTGCAAGCACCTGAGGCATCGTGCAAAAACTTCGCCTACAACCCGTAGACAAGCTTTGCATGGACGAGATTTACTACGCTGCCACCAACACCACTTATCGTGTGGCCGAGAGAAAAGAAGGTTTTGTGGAGAGTTTTGCCAAGCATTTTCCACATCAGCACACGCAGTTGCAACGCTATATGGCGGCCCTTTACCAGCTGGCCAACGAGATAGACCTCTTTAACCTACGCCCAACGGGCGACAGCATTCCGCAACTTAGCGAACGTTTCCTGTGGTCGGCCGACAAGTTTATCGCCCACTACATCGACGACGAGCGGCTTTGCGATGTGTTGGCCTATATGAATCCTATGTATGGAGGCGTTTCGGGCAAAACGCCTGCCTACGTTCACGCCCTTATCAGCGTGCTATATATCGAGGGTACCGACCGCTTTGTGGGCGGTTCGCAGCAGTTGGCCACGGCTTTAACCGAGGTAATAGAAGATGCGGGGGGACAAGTGGTGGCCGATGCAGAGGCGGTTCGCATTGCCATAGACAACCGAACGGCAACCGCCGTGCAAACCAAAGACGGGCGAACCTTCGCCGCTCCTTATTATATAGCGGCCACACACATGGCCGAAACGCTGCGCATCGTAGACAAAGGCGCGTTTACCCCTGCCTACACCAAGCGCTTGAACGCCATCGACAACACCTATTCGATATTCAGTCTTTTTGTAGAACTGAAACCACAGACCTTTCCTTACATCAACCACACTTGTTATTACCAACACGATTACCACCACGTGTGGCACTTGGGCCATTACGACCGCGAGCAGTGGCCCTACGGAATGATGTACATGACGCCGCCTTCGGCCGAAGGAAACAAATGGGCTACGCACCTCATCATTAATTGCGTAATGCCTTTCTCGGCGGTGGAGCAATGGCAAGATACGCTTACGGGTAGGCGAGGAAAGGCGTACGAGGCGTGGAAAACGTGGCACCAACAGCGCATCTTGCAACGCATGGAGGAGGTTAGACCGGGCTTTGCACAATGTGTTAAGCGCCTGTGGAGTGCCTCGCCGCTAACCGTGCGCGACTATTACCACGCGCCTGTGGGTGCCATATACGGCTTTTGCCAAAGACTCGCCACAATCCTTGGCCACGCAAGTGCCTGTGGCAACGAAGGTAAGTAACCTTTTTCTTACGGGCCAATGTGTGGGTCTGCACGGCATTTGCGGCGTTCCGCTGTCGGCCATCACCACGGCAGAGGCCTTAGTGGGTAGGAACAAGATATCAGAAAGCTGCAAAACATTTAACCCCAAATCGGTCAGGTTAGAGCCTGTGCAGATTTTTGTGTATTGTTGAGCATATTGGCTGTCTTGTTCTTGAAGGCGTAGCGGGCTACGTCGAGAGAATAAGACAGGAAGATGCCGACAAGCAAACGAAAGATGAACAGGAAGCGACGGAAACAACCTAAAATATTAGGTAAGCGGTCTAACGACCGATTGGGGTTAAAGGAAGCACAACCAACAATATTAAAGAAGAACATGAGAACGGTACTTATCATGCTGCTGGCTTTGATGGCCAACCTAGGCCATGCCCAACAGCATAAGCCCTTAAAAATATGGCAAGGCACGCCCGAACGCGCTGCCAGCGTAACCCTTACGCCTTATATTCCGCAAGGTGCAGGGCGCAATTGTCCTGCCGTTATCGTATGTCCTGGCGGCAGTTACCATTGGCTAGACACCCGAACAGAGGGCGATGGTGTGGCGCAATGGCTCAACAGTCAGAGGCATTGCCGCCTTTGTGCTCCGCTATCGCGTGGCAGGCGTACTGGCTTTTGTCACCGTACCGCCTGCTTATTCGCGGACGGCAGCAGCCCGACATGCTGCGCGATGTGCAACGCAGTGCGCACTGGTGCGCGAAGGGGCATCGGCATGGGGCATCAACCCCACGGAGGTGGGCGTTATGGGCTTTTCGGCAGGCGGACACCTGGCTGTGGCCTCGGCCGCCTTTGCCACAACCAACTATCTTGCACCGCTAGGCATTAAGCCGAAGGTGAGTGTTCGTCCCGACTTTGTGGCCGCACTCTACCCGTTGTTACGCTTGCCGACGAGCGTTACGCGCATCGCCGTTCGCGAAAGGGCATCTTGGGCGAATGGGAAAAAGACCGACAACAGGCTGAAAAGACTCGCTCTCGGTGGAGCGAAAAATACCTTTCGACCGTCCGCCTGTATTCCTTTGTGCATTGCGATGACGGCCCGTGTGCATCCAGGTAATAGTTTGCTGCTCGACTCTGCCCTCACGTCGAGGCATTCCCCACAAATTCGTGCGTTATGCACAGGTGGTCACGGCTTTGGAGCAAGCGATGTGAAGGGCTCGAAGGAAAGTAGGCAATGGCGAGAGCCTTTGTTCAGTGGCTTAAAACCACAGCCCTGCCCTTGGCAAGAACAACGCCAAGGGGAAGCGTCGAAAGAAAAGATAATGTAGTGGCATCACCTCCCACAGGCATCATCCCCCACCACCGGCTCACAACCCCTCTCCAGGGAGAGGGAATGATATACTTGTGCTGTTTTGTCTTGCCCAACATAAACTCATCAACTCACAAACATCAACTCACAGCTTCTCAACTCAAAACTTGCCAACTCACAACCTGTATCAACATCACCAACTCCTTAGCTTATCAACAATAAATCTCTCAACTCACAACTTACCAGCTCACAAACTTATCAACTCTGACTTATCAGCTCACAAACTTGTCAACTCACAAACTTATCAACTCACAAAACTCACCAACTCACCAACTTAAAAACTTATCAACTCACTAACTCACAACTTATCAGCTCACGAACCTGAACTTTGTCTTTGTGCAAAGCCCTCTTTTCTCGGCCCTTCTAGCGAAAATATAGGTTAAAAAGTAGGCAAGCTAACACCATTCCTAGCATTTCACGTCCTTCAACTTGTCTGTTTTTAAGAACGGAACCTGCATTTTGCGCCATTTAGCCTTTCTATTTGGCCGCTCACTCGCAATTTTATCGCTCCCAAATACCCGCATTTAGGTGCTAAAACCCCACTTTTTAATGGCCATTTTGCCCTTTTCGGTCATGTTTTTAATGGCTCGAACAGGTTTTGTTTATACCATTTCGGCGGATATTTATGCTTTTCGTCTTGCGTTCAGCGGCAAAAAGTACTTCATTTAGCACCATTTTAGCTTGCGTTTAGCACCAAAACGCATTGCATTTAGCACCAAAACGCACTGCGTTTAGCAGCATATTGCACTACGTTTTGCACCAAATTGCACTACATTTTGCTGCAAATGGCCCAAAATATGGTGTAAAAGACGATTCTTGGTAATAAATATTCATTCTTCCGGATCCGTAAACACTCTCCCGTTTGCACCAAAACAACCCCTCGCGGGAATCGATTTTTTGCGCCTCGGTGAGCGATTGGCGGGAAAAATCGCAGCCATAATGTTAAAATCTTTGCTGAAAAGTGGACAGAAGAAGGTTGGCTAACGAGTTGACGGTTTGGCGTGAAATTGATTAGTTAACGAGTTAACAAGTTGATAGGTTGACGTGAGATTGAGTAGCTAACGAGTTAACCAGTTGACGAGTTAACCCGTAACAAGCATACAACAAGCAAGGCATTTCCTCCCCTCTCCCTTGGAGGGCGGATGAGCCAAGAGTTGGGGGTGAGGCCAAGAGGTTGGGGTGAGGCCAAGGGGCTAGCGAGGCTGGTAGATAACAAGTTGACAGTTAACCAATAACAAGCGGTTAATCAACACAGGGCATACCCTCCCCTCTCCTTGAGAGGGTTGGGAGTGAAGCGGTGTGGGTGAGGTCAGTTGGTTTGTGGGTGAGGCTGCTTGGTTTGTGGCTGAGTCTTATCAATAACTGAACGAGCTGCCACCCAAAAACTCGCGTAACAGTGACGTTGGCGGCAGCTGATGGAAGAAACATGGGCGCAGTAGCGAAGGAACTTACGCAGGCGGTAGAGCCTCGGAATACCGTCGCAGTTCTCTGGCACTTGTTCGAGCAAGGGTTCGGCCTGCGTTTTGATGATGGCCAACTCGAAAAGCATGGCCGTATTAAACATAGCGTCAGCCTCTTCTTGATAGGGAATATCCATTTTGTTTCGCCGGCACGTACGCTGGGCCAACGTTTAATGGTTTCGGCCGCCGACACCACGATACTTATGGTCGCGAATCGATGCGGCTAAAGTAGGCGATCGTCGGTGGTGGGAACACTGAGTTAGGGTTGTCTAGCAAGATGGTAAGTTAGTGCCGAGGCATACACCTTAGTACTTCTGTTCGGCCGGGATGAGAGCCGTTATGGTTCGGGATTAGGGCATGAATGCCTTCAACCGCAAGATACTGTCTTTGGGCAGATGCAGCCGCTTTGCCTGTTGGCTCGCTCACTCCCTTCAACAGAAGTTGTGTTTGGGCATCTGAACTTCTTCTCCGCGGAACAACGCAGCCATGGTGTTCGTTAAGCAGCGGTATGTTTAACGCGTAAAGACTCTCGTCACCGTACTCTCCATTGGCATCCTGGGCGTATGTTCACGTGACTGAAGTAGTCGTCTAACGAAATTTGCACGGGCTTATGCCATTTGCCATGATTGCACCGAGCGTTTGCAGGTTGTGGTCTTTCCCGACGACGACGGGCCAGCTAACAGCACCATGCAGCACTTCGGGCCGCGCGGCAATCTCGTCGCACCGCGGGCAATTCTTTTCTCTGCAAAGCCTCGAGACACGTGCACGAGGTCGGCACTGAAACCCATTGGCCACCGCCTTGTTGAAATCACCTACGCAGTGCCGTATGCCTAATATCTGTTGCCAACGGTGGTGCTCGCCAAATATCTCGAACATCTTGTCTTGGCGCACCAGTTCGCCTAGCTGTGCGGGGTTTTGTATGGAGGGCACGCGCAGCAAAAGACCATCGTAATAGGGTTCAAGCCCGAAAAGGCGCAGCTCGCGTGTGTTGGTGAGTAGCGAACCGTAATAGTAATCCACGTCGTGGTCTAGCCTCATAATAAGTGGTGTAGAGCGTACCCACGGTTTCGTAGTGCGCACTTTCGGACCTCGTCGCCCACCTAAACACGCACATGGCGATGGCAGCATCGGTTGTTGTTTCCTGGTGCCGCGATATGGGCAAGCGCGCGGCGATAATCTCTTGCATGCGGCGGCGAATATCGTCGGCATCTTGCGGCGTTACAGGGCGTTGAATGTCGAGATCTACATAATATCCGTTGCTCACGGGGATGTCTATCACCACGTTGCTGTGCAGATAAAGGTCGTGAACGGCCTTGCACAGCACGAAGAAAAAGCGATGCGCGTGTAGGCCTGCAAAGCCGAGGCGTGGCGAATGTAAATCAAGAAACTCCACATCCCTTGTTGCAGATACAGGCGATAGTGCATGCCCTCAATCTTATTGTTCACCTTAGCGTTAATTGGGCCGTAAGGCATATCGAGGTTTTAATTCGTGAAAACATCATAAAAGGTGCTACCGATTTCCACCTTTTGCGGTATTATTTTGCATCGTATTTGTATGGGATCGCTCGCGCTTAGCGACATTAAGAGAATTTAGTGAGTGTAAAGTTGAAAGAATACAGTTTCAAAGTCACAACAATAAGGGACCACAATATGGTTAATTTATGGATACAGACAATTATCTGAGCTTCTTTATAGCATTGCAGGATCGCTGGCATTGCTATCTACGGCATGAGAGTGGCGAGCGAAGCCTTACAGAAGATGGCCGGACCGCAATTGCGGCATGTTTCTAGGTGCGATGACCGCAACCGCTACAGGCGTGCTTACGGGTACGTTCATCACCAGCGCAGCGGTTCAGTCGTCAACAGCCACCACGGTGATGACCGTTTGCGTTGTGCTTGCCGGGTCTGCTGTAACCCTCACACAGGCCATCTCCGTTATCATGGGTGCCAACATCGGCACCACGCTCTGCAGCGACTGCATGCCGCTGGGCTTCTCGTTAGACCTCACGAGCCGTGTTTTTCCCGCATCTCTAGTGGGCATTGTACTAATTTATTCGCTTTGCATAGCACCGCTACAAAGGCGATTTTCTTTCGTATATCGTTTCTCTTTTACAGCCCTTCGTTTTGCTTAGCGACACGGGCAAGTCGCTCGACTTGCAGAACAGCAAGGCTGTTATCGACTTCTTTGGCTCGTTCGATGTGAACAGCTATTTCTCCATTATCATCCTAGCTTGATTATCGGCACTATCATCACGCTCATCGTGCAATCGTAGGCCGCCGTGATGGCCATCACCATTTTGTCCTTACGGGCGTACTGCCCATATACCTGGGCATCGCCTTTGCGATGGGCGAGAACATCGGAACACGGGTACGGCCAACCTCGCCCTGGCGCCAACGCAAGCCAGTTAACGGCTAAGTGGCCCACGGTGTTCAACGTACTTGGTGTTACGCAGCTCATCGTTTTCACCCATTTGCAACATGATTTGCAACATGGTGGGCTATAATCCCGAAGGGCCAAAGCTTACGCAAGCCGAATTGGCACTTAAATTGCCAGTTATACTGGCCGCTTTCCACACCTGTTTCAACCTCTTCAACACGGGGATGCTCATCTGGTTCATACCTCAGATAGAACGCGTGGTGTGCTGGATAATCAAGTCGGGCAAGAAAGACGAGGAGGAAGAGTTCCGCCTGCGTTTCATTCAAGCTGGCATTATGAAGACGCCTGAACTTTCGGTGCTAGCGCATAAGGAGATTAGCAGTCGGCAGAACGGGCGCAGCGTATGTTTGGCATGGTGCGCGAATTGCTCGTCACACGCGACGACTCGAAGTTTGTTGCTTTACCTGGCGCATAGAAAAGTACAAGAACATCCGACAACATGGAGCAAGAGATTATATCTCAGCAGGGTGAGCGATGCACACCTGAGCGACGACACGAAGGGAAAAATACGCGATGATGCGAGATACTGAATTAAAAGCATCGGCGACAGTTGCTATAACCTTTGCGCGAACGATTAGCTGACTGGTGAACCTGAAGGAGGACTTTACTGAAAAGCAATACGAACGCATCCACCAGACAAGTCTGAGCTTACTGACGACAGCCTTCGTAGATGAAATACTATTGCGGACGTAAGGAGTACTTGACACAACCCGTTCGTTTAACATCGAAACCGAAATTAACAACTATCGCAACCAACTTCGCAACCAAAACATCAACGACATCGACAACCACGAGTACACCTATAATGTGGGAACGATGTATATGGGACACTAATAACGAATGCGAAAAGCTGGGCCGACTATGTGGTGAACGGGTTGAGGCCCGCATGGCACACGCAGGGTTGAGGCTTAAAGTTAGTGGTTTTGGCGATGGTTATGGCTAAAAAGCTAAGCTTTGTAAGCATAACCATCAGGCAAACCAACAGCCCCATGTGGCCTACGTGCATCGGCACGCTACTTGTAGTGGCAACAGGAAGTGCATACGAACCAATACAAGCCTGTTTGTACTAGGGCCATGCGGCTCTGCACTAAGATTATTAAGTCGCTTGTAATTACACTACAAGGTGCTTGTAGTCTCACCACAAACGGCATTGTACAGATATATTGCAGGCAACTTGTTGGCAGACGAACTCTAAAAACAAGCCATTTTGCCACGTCAAGATAAGGTTGCTGGAAGCGTAGAGAAGACCCGCACTAAGTCTTAGAAAATATACTCGCCCTCATCTTTTTGAGGATTTCGCATTTGGCTTTCAGCCTTGCGAATGCCCAAAGGGAGATAAAGGGGCGAAACTTTATATGGCGGTATGCGCAGGCGCAAACCTATTATTTCCCACGATAAGCAACAATAGTTTTTCTTTCCGCGCTGAACAAGTAGGTATTTGCCGTCGATAAGGTCGTCGGCAGTAACGGGGCGGTCGGCAGCGGCAAGCTTTTCCTTTGCTGAGCGACACGCCTCCACCTTGCACCAGCGCTTACGCATTTTCGCCCTTGCTGGCAAATACTGGCACGTCTTCGCGCGTGAAAAAGGTCGATGGCAGGCAGCCCAAGCAGTGCCTCTATCCAGCTCGTAATGCGGCACGCTCCTCGAACACATCGAGCAGCGTTTGCTCGTCTAGTTTAAGGAGATTTTCTTGTGGCCTCGCCAAAAGAATGTTGCTGGCCTCCATTGCCTCGGTCGAGTGCGGCTTTGCGAAATGAACCATAACCGTAACCTCGGCATCAATCGCTTTTGCAAAGGGCGCGCTTCCAGGGTCTTCGTTTTGTCTGGCATACCAGCGCATTCGATCGTTTCTTTTATCCAGCGAAGTGAATATCTTGATGTAGCGTTCGGCATCGGTGTCGCTCACGTTCAGCCAGAATTGGTAGAACATATAGGGCGAAGTACGCTTGGCATCGAGCCATATATTGCCGCTCTCCGTCTTGCCGAACTTCGTTCCATCGGTCTTAGTGATGAGCGGACAAGTAAGCGCGTAGGCCCTCGTTTTCTACGCCTAGGGTGCGGCGAATAAGCTCTGCGCCCGTGGTCATGTTGCCCCCATTGGTCGTTACCGCTCTAGTTGTAGCTTGCAACCTTGGTTTCGTAGAGGTGCAGAAAGTCGCTAACCCCTGCAACAATTGGTAAGTAAACTCGGTGAACGAAAGGCCGTCGCGGGCATCGCCATTGAGGCGTTTCTTCACGCTATCCTTGGGCCATCATGTAGTTAACGGTGATGTGTTTGCCCACCGTTCGTGCGAAGTCGAGGAACGAAAAGTCCTTCATCCAATCGTAGTTGTTCACCATCTCGGCGGCGTTGTCGCCCTTGGCATCGAAGTCGAGGAACTTCGCCACCTGTGCTTTGATGCACTCTTGGTTGTGATATAGCGTTTTCGAGTCGAGCAGGTTACGCTCCATGCTCTTGCCCGAGGGGTCACCAATCATGCCCGTTGCACCTCCAACGAGGATGATGGGCTTGTGTCCGCACATCTGCAAGTGGCGCAACATCATGATGCCGGCTAGATGCCCGATGCAAAGAGTCGGCTGTGGGGTCTGTTCCAAGGTACGCCGTAACCGTTTCCTTCTGCAACAGTTCTTCTGTTCCAGGCATAATCTGCGCCAACATGCCGCGCCATCTTAGTTCTTCTACAAAATTTTTCTTCATCGGGATATATAAAGGATGTTTATTAGTTTATGAGTGGACGAGTCTACGAGCTCACAAGTTAACGAGCTGAAAAGCTTGTTAGTTGACAAGTTGACATGTGGACGAGTTAACAAGTTAACGTGTTGATAATTATGTTAGTCTACAATTTTACAAGTTCACAAGTTAACGAGCTGAGTGATTATCCATTAACAAGTGGTAAATTCACAAGTCATATCACTCCCTCTCCCTTGGAGAGGGGCTGGGGTGAGGCCGAGAGGGGTCGGGGTGAGGCCGAGGTGTGCAAGGTTGCGCTGGGGGTGAGGCTTATCACGGCACAGGGTCGCAAACCGCTACCGCCCCACGGATTGCATCGCAACACACGCCAAACGGCTGTGCCAAGCCCTTTAAAATGGGCCATGCTTGATGATGGCCTGACGGGCATACCAGAACAAGAGGGCGTAAACGGCACGAGAGGGGGCGTGTAGGGCGAGATGGCCAGCTGATAAAAAGCGGATGGGCAGCAACAAAAGCCACACCTGCAACACGCCGCAACAGACCCAAAAGGGCACGAAGCGTATTCATAAGCTTTCTCCTATACGGCGTCACAGGTTCTGCACTCTTGTCTTCAACCACGGCCGAAGTATGGTGTTTGGCATCCAACCAAAAGGAAACCCAGCGTTATGTCTTCTGGCAACTTGTTATAAAGCAAATGCTTGTTCTTTCGATAGGCCTCGCGCACCTGCCGTTTAACCCTATTGCGGTCGACGGCGTGCTTAAACCTGCGTTTTGGCACACTAATCATCATCTGCACGGCGGCTATTGTCTGCTGTTCTTCGGCCGAAAAAGGGCTGCACCAGATACACCACCCGCAAAGGGGAAGGTAGCGAGCGACCGGCTATCTGCACCACAAAAGAGCTCTTCGGTGAGCTTTTTGCCACAGGCGCGCTCTTTCTTTTCTTAGCTTTTGCGACACCGTTGCTGCCATTGTTTACTGGGTTTGAGGGATGATTTAGACCGTTGTGCGCACCGCTCCTGGGTGACATACGCTTACCAATAAGGTAAAAAATGCACACGCCAATACCGCGTGTTGTATGCCTTCGAGGTCTAAGTGGCGAGCCTTACTTATGCTCGTCGAGATAGGCTTTCAATGCGCCCGACATCGAGGGATATTCTTTCGAGGGAGCTGAAAGTCCAATCGCAAGCCTTCGTCGATGATGGCTTTCGACGTTGCAGGGCCGAACGTGCTAATACGAACGTCGCCTTGCTCGAAGTTGGGGAAGTCTTTAACGAACGATTTAACACCCGTTGGGCTCACGAAGATGAGCATGTCGTAGTCGAAGTTCTTTATTTCTTCGGGCGTAAAGTCGTTGGTGATGGTGCGATACATCACGCATTCGGTGTGGTTCAGTTTCTTCGAGTCGAGCAATTTGGCGATGTCGTCGTTGTGGTTGTCGCTCATCGGCACCAAATACTTCTCTTGTTTGTGTTTCGCCATTGTGGGTAGCAGGTCTTCCATCTTGCCCGTTGTCCGAAAAACACCTTACGTTTGTGGTATTGCACGTATTTTTGGATGTCGAGCGCAATGGTCTCTGTTACGCAAAAATACTTCAACGTTTCGGGAATGGGCACGCGTAGCTCTTTGGCCAGCTTGAAAAAGTGGTCGATGGCGTGGCGTGACGTAAATACGATAGCTGTATAATTGGGGATACTGACCTTTTGCTGGCGAAACTCTTTCGAGGTGATGCCTTCTACCTGTACAAAAGGGCGGAACACCAAGTTAACGCCATACTCTCTCTCTATGTCGAAGTAGGGCGACTTATCACTCGTCGGTTTGGGTTGAGATATTAATATCTTTTTTACCATCTACTCTGCTTAAAAATTGATTTTCAAATAATTGGAGGCGATTGTCAACACGCCCCACAGGGCGAACAAAGGCACAATTTCGAGAGCGCAAAAGTACAAAAAATTTTGCAGAAACTGGCCTTTTTTGCGGAAAAAGATAAGGTGGGTCTTATAAAGCGACAGTATTTTGGTTGCCCCAAGCACGATGCCCACATAGATAATGCTGCTCTTGATGGTGAGCTGGAAGTAGGCTTGCAGCATAACCAGCGGCAAAAGCAACACGCCTTGCGAAGAAACAAGGAAGAGAAAGGATTTAAGCCACTGGTTGTTTTTGCGCTTACCGAAGAACACCCACCCCACAAACCATTGGGCAAAGGCCTCTAACAGGAAGTAGCTGCCACCAAACCCGTGAGTATGCCGATAACAACGAACTGCTCGGCGATGAAGGTTTCAACGCGCAAGTGCCGCAGGTAAAGGAAGAACAGGATGGCGTAGAGCAAACTGGGTTTTGCAGTGCAAGGAATATTTGGAAACGTATCTCGCCCGTTGTCTCGGCTATTTCGGATGTTCCTTCGTTGCGTACGCGGAAGAAATGCTTTACCTGACGGAAGATGAAATCGCGCGATTGGGCGAAAGCCACGCAGCCCAATATGAAAACAACCCCAAAAGCAACGAGGTGAGCAAGTCGTCGCTGGCGATGGTATAAGGCGTACGGGGTCGCTCTGCTACTCCTGGCCGTCCGCTGGCATTTCGGGATGGTAATACGGACTTTTGCGAGAAGAAGGACCCGCGATAATAAAGCGGCAAATCAACAATGCGCACATCCTTTCCTACCGAGTGGCACGGCAGGTGCAATGTGTCGGGGCGCGTGCTCCAACGGATGGAGTCGGGCTTGAAATGTGCCTGAATGGCCGAGTCCTGTTGTTCGGGAGTAGCGTCGTAGGGCAGCCAACTAAGCACCTCTTTGGGTGTTAGCACCTTGGGTTTGGCCGTTTTTGCACCGTCTGCAACAGGCGGTTTCGGCTGCCGTCGTGTCGGCAGGGGCGATATAATACTGTTCTTTCAATGGGTTTTAGCACGCTCTGAATGGGCTTGTTGTATGTTGTTATGCCTGTGTTGAAAGCCTTTTGCCTTGCAATGTGCTTGCATAGGGCCGCTTTCGATGCACGGCGCGGGAAGAAAGAGAGGTACAAAATAGCTAGGCATGCCCCGAAAACCCAGCCGACAAGCGCCTTATTGAGGGTTTCAGGGCATGCAGCCCGCGGGTTTAAAGGCCGAAAGCCTTCTTTATATCGTCTACGCGGTCGAGCTTTTCCCAAGTGAACAGCTCCACTTCCATCACCTTCGTTTCGTGATAACGGCTGGTAAAGGTTTTCTTCACCACTTCGTTCTTACGTCCCATGTGTCCGTAAGCGGCCGTTTCGGCGTAGATGGGCTGCGTAGTTTGAGGCTTTCGCTCGATAGCCTTGGGGCGTAGGTCGAACAGTTGCGCCACCTTTGGGCTATTTCGCCGTCGGTTAGCTGCACCTTGCTACGTCCGTAGGTGTTAACGTAGATGTTAACTGGTTCGGCCACGCCGATAGCGTAGCTCACTTGCACCAACATCCGTCGGCAACTCCTGCGGCCACCATGTTCTTAGCGATGTGGCGTGCGGCGTATGCAGCCGAACGGTCAACCTTACTTGGGTCTTTGCCAGAGAACGCTCCCGCCGCCGTGTGCGCCCCTTTCCGCCATAGGTGTCTGCTAATGATTTTACGACCTGTTAAGCCCGTATCGCCGTGAGGACCGCCGATAACGAACTTACCCGTGGGGTTAACGAAATACTTAATCGTTGTTGAAAAGTGCCAGCACCTCGGCACTTGTTATCTTCGCTTTAACGCGAGGCATCAGCACGTTCAGCACGTCGGCCTTTATTTTGGCCAGCATCTGCTCGTCGTTAGGGCTCGAAGTCGTCGTGTTGTGTGCTCACAACGATGGTGTCGATACGCACGGGTTGCCCGTCGTCGGCATACTCCACCGTCACCTGACTCTTCGAGTCGGGGCGCAACAGGTCATTTCCTACCCTCTTTCGTATCTCGGCCAAGGTGATCATCAGCAAGTGGGGCCAAGTCTAGCGACAGGGGCATGTAGTTTTCGGTTTCGTTGGTGGCGTAACCGAACATCATTCTCGTCGCCCGCGCCCCGTTCGTCGGCTTTCTTCGCGACTAACGCCGCGGTTGATGTCGTCGCTTTGCTCGTGAATGGCGGTCAGTACGCCACACGAGTCGCCGTCGAACTGGTACCCGATTTCGTGTAGCCAATATGTTTGATGGTGTTTCGGGCAATGGTTTGCAGGTCGATGTACGAATTAGAGCGCACCTCGCCCATGATAACCACCTGTCCTGTGGTAACGAAAGTTTCGATGGCGCAATGCGCTTTGTCGTCGTAGGCCAAGAATTGGTTCACGCAAAGCATCTGATATTTGGTCGGACACCTTGTCGGGATGCCCTTCGGATACCGACTCGGAAGAAAAAAGATATGCCATAATGCTACAAATTTGTGTATCTATAAATAATTGTATGCTCGTACGCCATGCGCCACCCCACTTGCATTTTGTGGGCTGTACATGGCTGTTAGCGACTGCAAAGTTACGCAAAAATGTGCAACTGGCTCTAAGCCACGCTGCAAAATAACGTGAAATGGGGATGTACGGGCATCGGGTCTAGCGTTTTTTATATGTAATCTTACTGAAAACCTGCATCGTAACCACCACCATATAGAATGCCCAAAACATCACGACCATTATCAAATCAGGCATAAGCACGACATCCCCCACGGCCAAAAGTAGCATCATCCCCGTGATGTTGGGCAGCATCTTGTCGGCATAACGGCTCATCAGCCATTTGTTTTCCTCCGTATCTTCTGGCCCGTTTGGCCGCGGATTGCTTAGCGGATGCAACGATACATAGCGCAACCGCAGGTAAAGAGCCCCCGAAATGAAGGGCAACAAAAAGGTAAAGATGGGCAAGCCCACCCTATCGTCGGTGGCAAAGAAACTAATTTGCAAGGCCGAAAGCACCTCTATCACCGCGGAGTAGAGAGCCACAGCGAAGGTTGCCGCGAGAAAAACCACGGCTATTCGGTTGTTTGATGTGTTATGTTTTATCGCGTATTGCATTTCCTTATCACGATTCAACTTACGTCGACGTCAATTCTACCACTGGCAGCGCAGCATCGCTACCGCCACCATAACAAAGGCTGGAATACCATTACACCTGACAAGAAGTAGCACGCTATAAAACACCAAACTGCATCGTAATGTCTAGCATAGACCACGAAATCACTGCATACGGGGCATTATGCTCAACTCACCGGGTATTATATATCGCGATGCCCTTCTCACACGCATGGGCTCGTCTGCTCGAGAACGAATAAAGAAGTAAGCGTCTGCAACAAAACAGAACGTGGGCACTAAGAGTGAAGAAAGGCGAAAAACGGATCGTTAACCCCGTCGCGTATCAAAACGCGTGTCTACCGTGCTTTCGTTAGATGGCAGTACAACGCAGTGCCTCACGGTAACCCACTAAGAAAAAGCGCAGCGAAAACAGGCTTTTAAACTAGAATTTTCATATCCTCGGTACTTTTATAATTGGTTGCATTCACCATCATCCGCCGCGCCGCACTGCACAACAAAACTATTTACATACAAGGGCACTAAGTAACTGGAAGCGAGGCTATTTTGCAAGTTACGACACACACATCACTGCCAAAACATGAAGAAAGAAATTTAAACCGCCCTACCCTCTTCTCGATCGACGTCGCAAAACGCGCATGATAGATGATGAAAAAGACCAAGACAGGCATCACCACGAGGGGTATCATGCAAGAAACCTGCCGCACAAAAGCGTGACGTACAACAACAAAACCCGTTACACCCAGCGACAGCACATCAACATATCGGCGCAATTGTTGCTGTTACCTCCGTTTGGGGCATATCGTGCTTTGGGTCGAGGGCGAAAGGGTTTTTTCTCTGCGCAACAACACGTAAAGCGCAGCTGACAAAAGGGGAAGAAACAAGATAAGATAGCTCATGCCTTGGAGTTCACTACCACCAAGTGGGCCCCCAATGCACAAACGATAGTGTCGTTAACAAAATGCGGCATAAACGGCTACGCCCAAGGTTACGCAAGAAAAAGCAGTGATAAAAGGTTGTTTAGCTTATTACTTCTCATGTTGCATAAAAGTTTAGGTATGGCACATCGAGTCATTAAACATTTCTACTTGGCACATCGTTTGCTGCGACTTACTTACCAACTCATCGATGCCCTTTTCGGAATCAACTGCAAGCACATTGCAAATATAGTTTAACTATTTGGTATCGCCAAAGGATTGAGAGAAAGATGTGGGAGAGGGGGTGGTCCGCTCAGCAAGAATTTTAACACTATGAGTGCTTTTATTCACCAACCGCTCGCTCGGTAGCAAAAATTGATTCGCGGGGTTGGTTTTTCATTCAAAATGGGCTAGATGTAAATGCAGGCACATGAATATTTATTTCATAACACCGCCATTCGCACCAGACATTGGGCTATTTGCAGCTAAGTGCAGTGCATTTTGGTGCTAAACGCAAGGTAAAATGCTGCTAAATGCAATGTTTCTTGCCGCTAAATGCGGGAGAAAAGCATAAATATACGCAATGGTATATTCAAACTGTTTAGAACTATTAAAAACAGGGTTAGAAAGGGCTAATGGCAGTTAAAACCTGCTCAGCAGTAAAAAGCAGTTTTTGGCTTGCAAAACCATGAGCTAGCAACCAAACTAGAAAGGCAAAATGGTGCAAAAATGCAGGTGATGTTCTTAAAAACGGACTAGAAAAACAGAACCTGTAAGGCTGCAAATAGCGGCTAATGGGCACCATAACGCCCCTTATTTTCGCTAGAATGGGGCGACGACGAGGGCGTGTTTTGTAAAACAATCGTACCGTTTTTAACTTTTTGGTTTGGCAAGTTAGTGAGGTTTTCTCATTTTATAGTCAAAACAGAATTGCTTTTGGAAAATGCTTGTTAAACGAATGTAAGACGTGCGTAGCATGGCATCCATAAAACTCTACGCAGAGGAAAAGAGTCACGTTTTGCATGTTTACGATGCACCTATGGCTTTTCCAAAATCCATTTTGTTTCACTATAAATGAAGTATATTATGGTGAAAGGGCTGATATTTTTCAGGCATTCGAGTTTTCTGAACTTAGCTATTCTCACACCGAACATGGGCAAACCCCTAACAAAACGCTTTGTTTTGTACCGCAAAGAAGCGGGACAGGCGCGGGTAGTAACTCTCACTACCAAATCGCTCCAATTCTTTTCCAATTTAGAAAGGATTGGAAAGAATTGAAAGAATTAGAACGTTTGCTGACAAACTAAAAAGGCGATGGCAGGGCATGACGAAAGGGGCGATAGGGCCGAAAGGGTACACTTATTATATAGGCAAGTGGCAGCGGCGCGGGGCGAAGTTTTGTGCGTGCGGCGGACGAGATGGTACGAATGGGATGGTAAGCGGAAAAACATTAGACTGTTTTCGCCAGTTAAAAAGACCGCGAGATGTGGGCTAAAACATGTTGAATGTTAAAAACAGCCCTTTTAGGGCTTGCTTTTGCATTTATATATATTCGGTTGGTTGATTGTTTTAAGCAAATTCTGTTAACTTTGCATGCGGTAGTGTTCCTCTTGTGCAAGCGGTATGTTTCGGCATAGATTTTGCACAAAATAAAGAGGGGCATGGCGAACAAATCGTTGGCTGCGAGACACTAGTCCACAGCCGAATAAAGGCACAAAATTATTCTAGGCATGTTATAAAAATTGCTTTTACTGTGTTTTTAGCTTTTTAGCAGAGCAGGTTTTGCTTATGGCTTTGAAGGAGCATAGCGAACTATGCGCCTGAAAAGAGAAAGCAAAGATGCCAGATAAAAGCAAAAAGACGGTGAAGAGCAATACGAGGAACAAACAATTGAACCTTTGCGGGGAATTTTTAGAACACGCCTTAACAACACCGTAAATAAAAACAACCGACAAACTTACCATGCTATCAGAAAACGACAGGAAAGCCATTCTTGAGCTTATACATCGGCAGGTGGTGCCTGCCATTGGATGTACCGAACCTATCGCTGTTGCACTATGCGCGGCGAAGGCTAAGAACTTTGGCACAAACGCCCGAAAGAATTGACGTGCGACTGAGTGCCAACGTACTTAAAAACGCGATGGTGTGGGCATCGGCACGGGGATGATTGGCTTGCCTATCGCCATTGCCTTGGGCGTGCTTATCGGCGACAGCGAAAAACAACTGGAAGTGCTTAAAGGCTGCACGCCCGAGAGCGTTAAACAGGGTAAGAAGCTGATTGCCGAAAACCGCATAGACATTAAGTTGGAGGAGGAAGACAAAGACAAACCTCTTCATCAACATTACCGCACCTGCGGCGACGAAGTGGCCGAGGCACGCATCAGGGGTCGCACACCAACTTTGTTTACCTGCGCAAAACGACAAGGTGCTGCTAGACAAAGGCCGCTTGTAATGCCGAAACGGTAGCTAAGACAGACGTGGAATTGTCTATGCGCAAGGTGTACGAGTTTGCAACGGAGTCGCCTCTCGACGACTTGCGCTTTATTCTTGAAGCTAAAAAGCTGAACGAGAATGCCTCGCGCTGCGGATTGGAGGACAATTATGGCCACCAATTGGGCAAAACGATGTGCAGTCCGCTAGGTCGTGGCGTGCTGGGCGACAGCATGTTTGCGCACATCTTCTCGGCAACCGGCAGTGCATGCGATGCCCGTATGGCAGGAGCGATGGTTCCGTGATGAGCAACAGCGGCAGCGGCAACCAAGGAATTTGCACAACGGTGCCCGTAACAACGTTCGCACGCGAGAACCACAATACCGAAGAGGAACTTATCAGGGCACTAATTATCAGCAACCTGACGGCCATCTACATCAAACAGCACCTCGGAACGCTGTCGGCCCTGTGCGGATGCGTGGTGGCCAGCACGGGAAGCAGCTGCGGAATAACCTACCTGATGGGCGGAACGTTTTGAGCAGATTTGCTATTCGGTAAAGAATATGATTGCCAACCTAACGGGATGATATGCGATGGAGCAAAGCCTTCGTGCGCATTGAAACTCTCGTCGGGCGTTAGTACGGCCGTGCTGAGCGCGATGTTGGCCATGCAACACAAGTATGTTACATCTGTTGAGGGCATTATCGACGACGATGTGGACCTTTCGATACGAAACCTAGCCGCCATTGGAAGTCGAGGAATGGACGAAACAGATAAGTATGTGCTAGACATTATGACACACAAATCGTGTTAACTAGAAAACTTGTCGACCTGTTTACTGGTCAACCCGTTAACTTGTAAACTGTCAACTAAAATAACAACAAAATCAAAACCCCACCAAATATGAAGAAAAGATTAGATTGCCCCATTGACGGCTTTACTTGCCGTCTTCGCGTTGGGAGGCATCGGCACAGATGCAAAAACCCCGTACATGTAAGCGTACAGCAGAAACAGGTTTCGCCCACCGAGGTGGACGTTATCTTCACTGCAAAGATTGATAATGGCTGGCATGTCTACTCAACAGGCCTGCCTAGTGGTGGTCCGATTTCGGCCACCATTACCACAGAGAAAGCCGAAGGTGCACAAGCCGCAGGCAAACTGCAAGCCAAAGGCAAGGAGATTAGCAACTACGACAAGCTGTTTGAAATGAAGTTGCGCTACTTTGAAGGCGCTGTTACCTTTGTGCAGAAATACAAAATAACCGGAAAAACCTACCGCATAAAGGGCTATCTGGAATACGGAGCATGCAACGACCAAAACTGCTTGCCGCCAACACAGGTGGAATTCGACTTTAAGGGCAATGGTCCGGCCAACGCTCCCGATGCGAAAGAAACCAAAACGCCTGCCCAACTGGCCAAAGAAAAGGCCGACTCGCTGGCCGCTTTGGCTGCCGCCAACACGCCCGCTACGAGCGATACGGCAAAAGCAGCTGCCGTGGCAGCTGTTGCCGATGGCGGAAACAACGTGGGGCAGGGCGGACTTTGGGCACCCGTTGTGGCCGAATTGCAAGCCTATAACGGCGACCAAGGCAAACAGGACAACTCTATGCTGTATATCTTTGCTATGGGTTTCATCGGCGGACTGCTCGCACTTTTCACCCCTTGCGTGTGGCCCATTATCCCCATGACGGTAAGTTTTTTTCTCAAACGCTCACAAAATAAGGCAAAGGGCATTCGCGATGCCCCTCACTTATGGCGTGAGCATCATCGTTATCTACGTGGCATTGGGCTTGGCGGTCACCGCCGCCTTTGGTCCTTCGGCCCTCAACTCGTTGTCAACGAATGCCGTTTTCAACATCTTCTTCTGCTTGTTGCTTGTTGTTTTCGCCCTTTCGTTCTTCGGATGGTTCGAAATACGCCTGCCCGACAAGTGGGGTAACGCCGTAGACAGCAAGGCATCGTCTACCAGTGGCGTGCTCAGCATCTTCCTTATGGCCTTCACCCTTTCGTTGGTGTCGTTCTCTTGCACGGGTCCCATCATTGGTTTCTTGCTCGTTCAGGTGTCTACATCGGGCAGCATCATGGGTCCTGGCATCGGAATGTTAGGCTTTGCTGTGGCATTGGCCCTGCCTTTTACGCTGTTCGCCCTCTTCCCAACGTGGCTGAAAAAAGCGCCGAAGTCGGGTAGCTGGATGAACATCATCAAGGTTGTGCTGGGCTTTATCGAGCTGGCGTTCGCCTGTAAAGTTCTTCTCTGTGGCCGACTCGGCTTACGGATGGCACCTGCTAGACCGCGAAGTGTTCCTCTCGATATGGATTGCGCTGTTCTTCATGCTTGGCGCTTTACCTCATCGGACGTTTGAAATTCGCCAGCGACCAAGGCAGTTCGGATGCCATGCCCGTACCTTGTGTGATGCTCGGATTGGTGTCGTTCGCCTTCGCCGTCTACATGATACCAGGCCTTTGGGGTGCTCCTTGCAAGGCTGTTAGCGCCTTTGCGCCACCTATGAACACGCAGGACTTTAACCTATATCATAACGAAGTGCGTGCACAATACGACAGTTACGAGGAAGGAATGGCCGCCGCAGCCGCCCAAGGCAAACCAGTGCTTATCGACTTTACGGGCTTTGGCTGCGTAAACTGCCGTAAGATGGAGGCTGCTGTGTGGACAGATCCGCAGGTGGCAGACAAGCTTACGAAGGAGTATGTGTTGATTTCGCTCTACGTAGACGATAAGAAACCGCTGCCCGAACCTATCGAAGTAACTGAGAATGGACAGAAACGAACCCTTCGCACCATTGGCGACAAGTGGAGTTATCTGCAACGTAGCAAGTTCGGGGCTAACGCTCAGCCGTTCTATGTCGCCATCGACAACGCTGGAAAGCCGCTGGCGAGGTCGTATAGCTACGACGAAGACATCGCACATTACATGGATTTCCTAAACCAAGGACTAGAAAACTTTAAGAAGAAATAGGCTGTTGCGGGCGTAAATGCTCGCACATCTGCCGCTTTAAAGCCGATAGGGAGAACGATTTTGTTGTCGTTCTCCTATCGCGTTTATAGTCAACTTCACGACTTTCGTTCAACCCAAATCGGCCATTAGAGCCTGTACAGATATTGTGTATTACCCTCGCCACACCTTATATATATACGCGCGCGCAATGGAGGGCTTGAAGTTCGTCTTGCCATTAGAGCCGTTCAGCAACAGAGATTGTAGTATATCCGAGCGTACACTAATACAAAGTGGGCGAATATTACGGTCAATCCACCATGGAAAGATTGTCGCCTATCTCACTCGGAGGTAGGCGACAATGCTTTGTATGTGTTCTTTTTGCTAATGCGTCTCTTTAAGGGTAATTCCACAAAAGAATACTCTACATCCATTATAGAAATACCTTATCGAATAACCTTCTGCCTGTTACCACTTCAAGTCTTCGGCAAAGCCGTTGAAACGGAAGTTGCTTCCAAGAGAGATTGAACTTGGGTTGAATGTCAAGCTGAATGCACGTTGCGCATCTGCTTTCAAGCAAGTGGCCGACCAGTACAGCCAAGGCAAGAAATGTACTGCATCTTTCCTTCATAGAAGCCTTTTGGCTGGGAGGTAGAAGTAATCAGATATCCTCAGACTTAGTAGGACGTTCTTTAACTATATTGTTGTTAGAGAAAGTGTAATCCGCGAATGTAGCAGTGGACCGACGATAATCAATACCATTGTAACTTGCGTACATATTCTGAGTAGATGATGGTTCTCTCTAGGATAACTTATCTTGTTTCTTCAGCCCATTCCACCCTTATAAAGATGTCCGAACAAGGTCCATAGCTCATCAGCATCCCAGTGTGGGGCACCTTTTTGCACATACCATATTACTTGGTTCACCGAGGCGCATTGAGTTGCGCTGTTTGAAGCCCAGTTAGCACCGCCCGCAGGTGAATTATACCAACTTTCAGGAGAGTCTGCTTGACTTTTGGGGAAATTTGTGGTTGATGCACCGCTAACCTTTGGTTGGCTGCTTTCCCTATTATACCAATAATGTTTCTTTGCGTCCCACATGAAGTATTCGCCCGACACGTCTGCGGGGTTAAGGTTGGCTGTTATGTCGTATATCTTGCCAGCTTCGCAGTTAATGTCAATGTACTTGGTTACAGTTCCTACAATTCTACCATCTGGATTGTCCACCATGTTCTCGAGCCAGTAACGAACAGTGAGGTGATGCGTTCCAGGAGGGATAACCACATAGGCGCCATTGGTGGCGAGGCTTGTGTTTTCGTTGGTGAGTTCGGAACCATTGCCTGTTACAAGTGTTATCTTCTTTGAGCCATTTGCCACGGGTTGGGCACAACGAACCGTTAGAAAAGTCGAACGTTCCAGCAATGTCGCTGGCCACCACTGATGGAGGTAAGTTTACTGCGCTTTACGAAAGCGTTTGTTGTGCGAGGCAAGAAGCAGAGATAGCTTGCCTTGTGGTTTAGCTTAAACTTAAAAGAATTGCCATTGCCTATTGCTGTTGCAACACCACAGTCTCCCGATGCCCCAGCATGGCTAAAGTCGTTGGCGGCTGTTTGTTTTTGTTGAGCGGCAATGGTCACTTTGTCGCCAGCTGTGCCGTTAGAACCGGTGTAATGCACGGTGCATCCGTTAGCAAATGTTCCCGATACAGAGAACACACCATCTGTCATGGCAGAATTAAACGTACCGGCATTGCTCTGTTTAAAGGCACCGTTAGTGTCTTTAACCCAGATTTTGTCGCCTGTCGACCAATAGGGAGTTGCCCCTTGTCCTAGGGCATGCTTAATTGTCGTGCGTGAAGTAGGGCTTACCTGAGCTATATCACGCTCGCCTGTAAACGTCACCACAGGCGCGTTTGTGGCGTTTTGGGACTGTTTATTCTCGTCTTGCGCCACGTCTTCATTGGCGCAGCTTGCAAAGGCTGTTACTGTTAACAGCAATGCAGCATGTAGTAAATGTCTGTATTTCATTTCCTGTTGTTATACTGTTTGGTAGAATGGCGAGAGGAAATCGCGTTAACGCTGATTTCTTCTTAGCCATACGAGGACTAACGAGCGTGAAAGCCCATCTAGTTGCAGTCTAGTTAATGGGTTAACGAGTTGGCATGCCTCACCGTTCTCGCCACTCATGGCCTTAAAAGCAAGTGAAATAACAGGCTCGAAAAGCGCATGCACCCAAAAACAATGGTTTTTGAAGTAAAATCTACCCAAAGCTTGGGTTTACTTTATACTTCCTTTCGCTCAATCTTGTAATACTACCCGAAGCACACTGCCTATTCTTCGTCTTCGTCCACGAAGTTTCCTTGCTTGGCGTCGCCATGTGTTCCTCCTTGTCCAATAGGACTATGGTTTCCGCTTACTTGTTGCATCAGGTTCTCCATTTCTACGCCCACAATCTCAACTTTTGGACATAGATACGCTTGTTTCCTAAATACTACTTGTTTCATAATCTGCTTATTCTAATGATTAATTACCTGTCACATCTTTCACTAGCTTACAGAAGAAACTGTGAAAAATGCACAATGGGTTAATTGAAAAACTACTTTAATGAGAGAGTACACTAAGTTATCCTTTTGTACATGTTCTAAAAATCGCCAGAGGTAATTTGCCCCACGGCACTTGTGCGTCAGCAAAAACATCCGATTTAAAATGAGATGAGATGTTATGAGTGGAGGAACAGACACGTTCCCACGCTTTATTTACGCACTTGCTTGCTGTAAGTGAATGCTAATAATATTTACAACTCTCCGCCAACGATGTTAGTTGCGGTGCAA